>Ga0114979_10003695_pt1 | contig 10217 bp, 11 predicted proteins | sample S_140625_EF_Meta_FD_87315 | JGI IMG/M metagenome (GOLD analysis project Ga0114979, IMG submission 87315) | Freshwater microbial communities from Lake Simoncouche, Canada to study carbon cycling - S_140625_EF_MetaG | ecosystem: Environmental > Aquatic > Freshwater > Lake | place: Lake... | reverse complement strand
TATAATGAAACAATAGATCAAGAACACTTTTTAAGTTTAAATAGTAGTGTAGTATTAAATGTTATTACGATATTTGCTAATGCAGTAAAAAATTATATAATTAATCTTAATAGTCCTATTGAATCAATAGTACCACAATCTGTTAATAATTTTAGAACTATTTTTCTTAATAGATTTCAATTAAACTTATATTTAAGAAATCTACTTACTTCAAACTTATACAAAACGGATGATTTAGATAAAATATTCAAAGAAATTAGTATTAATACTAATCCAGTGCCATTAATAATTAATGATTTTTTAGATATTGATAATAATATAACATTTAATCATATTAAAAATTTTTTAATTATTGCAGTATATGACTATAATAATATATTAAAATTTAATCAAGGTACTTGTGCATTCTATCAACAAATTAATGATTATGATGCCGCTGATTATACTTTTTTAACATTTGATCGTTTTAAAATTACATATAGATATATTAATAATTTCCCTTATTATTGTAAAGATATTTTTGAATTTTTAATAAATTCAGTCTCTAACTATAGTGATAGAGTAAAATATATATTAAATATGATACAAATAATGTCAAAACCACCATATAATTTTAAGATTTTAGATTTAGCAAATTCAAAAAATATAGTTCATAAAATAAGTTTAGATATTTTAAAATCATTGTTCTATAAGACTCAATTACCAACATATCCACTGCCATTAGTAGTATATGATAAAAATGTCAGAACCACCCTAAATAGTAATGCAATGAGTTTAAAAAATACATCTGCTCCATATTTATCAATTACAGTAAATTCATACTCTCAATTAATCGAAAATAAACAGTTAATTGTTGATAATTTTAAAGCAATAACTTGTGAAAATGATATGAAACATATATACTTACATAGTAAAAATTCTGAACCAGATATTGGAAAATTTGATACTGAAATTAATTTAGCATATGAATTAAAACTTATTTTAAATCCAACAAATTCTGGAGTTCCATCAACATATAAACCATTTACATTTAACGCCTACTATAATGAAACTGATTATAATTTTACACATATAAATAAGTATGCTGATTTTGCGAAATTAAACGGTCTTAAAATGAGAGGACATGTTCTTGTTTATGCCAAGGCATATCCAAATTGGATGAATGGAATGACACGAAAGCAAGGGATTGTAACACTTATGCGTGAATCGTATGCTGTGGTTAACTACTATAAGGTAAACTACCCTGGTATTTTTTATTCTTGGGATGTTGTGAATGAACATGGCGATTCTGATGTTATTAATCCTCCTTGGATGAAAGTACTAGCAAATGGAAAAAGTGATATAACTGATATTGAGTATATTGAAGCTGCATTTATCGCAGCGTTCAAAGCAGATCCATCAGCGATGTTATTATACTGTAATTTTAATGGAGAAAATATTTGGGGTAATGAAGCTCTTGATTTAGATTACAGTATAATAACACGAATTTTAAATAAGTATAAAAAAATAAATTTACCATTTCCAATAAAATGTATTGGGTTTCAAGGACATTTCGATGTTGAACCTACCTTTTCATATAATTTTAAATATTATAAACAAATGATTGCTAAATATATTAAAAATAAGTTATCTCCAAATATTGAAAAATTTACCAATTTAGGTTTAGAATTTCAGTTTACAGAATTTGATTTTGCGAGTATGTTTTTTAATACAAACTGTACTAGTAATATTAATAAAATTTGGGGTGGTAGAAGTGGATGGGATGCAATAGCAATAAAAAACAGAAATATTGCTCAAGCAGAACTACTTCTTCAAATATACAAGTATATGCAAACAAATCCTAAATGCAATTGGATAAATATATGGGGGTTAAATGATGCTTCGTCGTGGAACTTAAACTTCAAGGGTATATGGAATAGTCCTACACTATTTAATGATGATTACAAACCAAATCCAGCCTACTTATACTTGTATAAAGCTATAACTGGTATAGAATATTCAAATCCTCCTCCAAAGCCTGTTCCTAAACCATCACCAACTCCTGCTCCTAAAGCGACACCTGCTCCTGCCAAAAAGCCATCACCAAAACCTGCTCCTAAAGCAACTCCTGCTCCTGCTAAAAAGCCATCACCAAAACCTGCTCCTAAAGCAACACCTGCTCCTGCTAAAAAGCCATCGCCAACTCCTGCTCCTGCTAAAAAGCCATCACCAACACCTGCTCCTAAACCAACACCTGCCCCTGCTCCTGCCAAAAAGCCAACACCTGCCCCTGCTCCTAAACCAAAACCAACTCCTTCTCCTAAAGCAACTCCCTCTCCTGCATCAGAAAAAATATATTGTAAACCAAATGAGTTAACAGTGCGTAATACTGGATATAAATCTAATAATAAAGATATTTTTCGTTACTTGGTGAGTGATAATTTTGGAAAATATTTTATTATAAATAATAATAATATGGTTAGTGTTAAACAGCCAACTGATTCAAATGGTAAACCTATTTCCCAGTACACTGGAAAAATAGTATGTATAGATCGACCACAAAATTTCCAACTTTCTCCAAAACCTTCTCCAAAACCTTCCCCAAAATCTTCCCCAAAACCTTCTCCAAAACCTTCTCCAAAACCTTCACTCTAAATAAAAATAGCAATAAGTAGAATGTCTTCAAATAATTTAAATATGATTGGGATCATATGGCACGTACGAACTGTTCTTATAAATATACTTTTCAACTATCTTGTTTCCGTTTAAAAAGTATGTTCGAAACATAAAAAGTTGTCCATTTTCGTAGAATATCTTTTCTTCCATTTAGTTTTTTAAGTTAATAACTATTTAGACCAAAAAACATAAAAATTGATCAAATATTCTTAATAGTAAGAAGTATAAAATGAGTGAGCATATCTGTTCGATTTGCAAATACTCTGCTAAAACAAAGAGTGCTTTAGAGAAACATAAAGCAAGAAAAACTCCTTGTAAACCGAATGTTGTTGTTGAAACTGTTGTTGGAACTGTTGTTGAAGTTAAAAACAGTGAAATTAAAAATGTTGATGGTTTAGAGTATCTTAAAACTGTTGATAACGGTTCTATAGATCTCATTCTCACAGATCCTCCTTACATCATCTCAAAAGATAGTGGATTTAATGAACACTATAATAATGTGAAGTATAACGAAGAGAATAGTATTGAGTTTGTCAAAACAGAAGAAGAGTGGAAAAAATACAAAGAAGAGAACAATATTCTAGATGATGTAAATAAAGAGAAGTATATGAAGTATGGCTCTATTCACGGTAAAAAGTACTGTGTAAAAACTGATTATGGTGAGTGGGATAGTCAGTTCACAATGGATATACTTGAGAAGTTTATTTCTGAATACTTTAACAAGTTGAAAAAAGGAGGAACACTTATTATCTTCTTTGATCTTTGGAAGATTACTCCATTGAAAGAACTTCTTGAGAAGTACAAGTTTAAGCAGATCCGTTTTATTGAGTGGATTAAAACAAATCCACAGCCACGAAACTCTTCTGTGAACTATCTTACCAACTGTAGAGAGATCGCACTCCTTGGTGTAAAAGATGGAAATCCAACATTTAATAGTAAATATGATAACGCTATTTATGAGTTTCCCTTACAAGGGGGGAAGAATCGCTTTCACCCAACACAGAAGAGTTTAGCACTATTTGAAGAGTTAATTAAAAAACACTCCAATGAGAATGACCTTGTATTAGATACGTTTCTTGGTTCTGGCACTACCGCAATTGCTTGTAAAAACACAAAGCGTAAGTTTAAAGGTTGTGAGTTATCAAAAGAGTATTTTGATAAGATTAATGAACTAGTTTAGTTTTGCGTTTTAGTTCTTTTAGAACTGGTAAAAGATTCATATATTTATAAATTTTACGATTAAACTCTACTGGATCGTACCAGTAGCTATCTTTTTTAGTGTTTCTATCTTTCTTATCAAAGAGTTTCTTCTCCCAAGGAAACTCAAAAGGAAATAACTTATATTTTGCCAGATTCTTGGCAGAATACAAGTTACTATTTTCTACTTCTTTCTTCAACACTTCTCTTTTTTGAAGATTACAGTGATTACAAAGGGGTTGAAAATCATCTAGTTTTTGTGTCTTCGAATTTAATACCGAAGGTTCATTATAAAGATCGTTTTTGTGGTCGCATACAATCGAACTGTTTGAACCACACGAAACACAAGATTGTGAACGAATCTTATCTAAAATATCTGTGCGAATCGGTCTCGTAATAATGTTTTCACGAAGAGAATGAACAAAGATTCCAATAATACCAGAACCACTATTTGATTTTCTAAAAACTTCTAAACACTCTTTTGGAATGATATCGTTCTCATTTTCAGAATACGGTTTCTCTTTCTTATTATAGATGACGGTATAGTTAAACTTCTTTTTTGCCCATCTATCTCCAATACCATTATCGCCCCAATCTAGAGACTTATGTTTTCGTATCTCTGTTCGTGAAATAGTAGTTGTATAGTTATTTGAAAGTCTTTTCACAAGCTGTTCATCCGTTTCAACAACTTCTTTAATAGTTACTTTACTAAAGCTTGATATTAGATCATCTACACTATCTTTTTTTGCCATACTATACCGAAGATTAGATGATTTAAAAATTCAATTTTTTACTTTGATACTATAGTTTATATCTACGTTTTAAATCTTCTAAAGACTCTTTTTTTGTTGGTAGATTCCACAGATACCAGCGAGACCAGAAACCTGCAGTTAAAGGATCATTGAAATCTTCATTTGCTTTGTGCCGTGCTATGTAGCGTTTTTTCCGTTCTGGATCTTTATGGAGTGTATAATCGGACATCCCTGCAGCACCAAATGAGATCTTTTTAACCGAATCTCTAGTTTCAACATACGCATCGTACTTTTTTGTAGGATTCTCGGATTTTACGATCTTCACAAGTCTCATCTACTTAAGACCAATCAATTAAGATATACTTGTTAAGAGGATCTGTCGTAATGTAACAGTCAAGAAACCTTTCACGAAGCGCGTATAATACTTGATTTAAGATCGATGGTTGTTGATGAAACTTATAGTTATATAGATTTGGGTTAACTCGTAAGTGTCCAAATACCTCCATATTTAAGTTATACTTATATCTACGTTCATTTGTTGTTAGTATAGTGTGTTCAACATCTTTACAGATACGATTCACAACTTTTTCAATTCGCTGCTCTGTTTCTACAAAAATTGCTTCACCATCTCTATAGTTCTGAAGCCTCCTACGTGTAATAGGAAACTCCATTATACGTTATTATTATAGAATTTACTTTAGACCTTCTCTAAGAAACTTATTTCTTATCTCTTACTTTTACGTGTTCTGTGTCTCTTTCCACCTTTCTGTAGAACTAAACGTGATCTTCCTTTAAAATCATACTTATCTTTTTCATCAGGGTGAATGTAAGGACATAACTTCTCGTTGTGAGCCCAGCAACCACCAGGGTAGACAGAACCATCACCTAGGACAGTATCATCTAACTTTAGATTTTCACACACATTATTATACTTGTGTTTTAGTACATACTTATTATCAACTTTAACACAGTTTTTTAAACGGTTCTTATTTAGAACAGTTTCTTTTAACTTATCCATTGATTTACGTTCTTCAACTGCTTCTTTTTTTAAACGCTTCTCTTTCTCTGCAGGTGTTTCTTTTGCTAACTTTTCTCTATCTTCTAAATAAATAACATCACCCCATAAACGACCTTCATACATTGCTCTAGCAAAATCTAAAATAGACCCATCGTAAAGTTTATGGGTTGTACACTTTTCACCGGAACATCTCTGATACTCAAAACACATATCACACTCATCTTCAATATTCATTCTACTTATAGTCGGGATTCCATTCTAGGATACACTCATTTTCTAATAGGTCTTCAAGATACCAGTTCTTTTTAACAGGTATCGCATCCCCAAAATCAACTACCCAAACTCGATTATCAGATTCAATAAAGTTATAAGGTGTAACATCTAGATACTGAATATCGCATTCGTGATAAAGAGTATATAGGATCTTATATATCTCTTTGATAATTCTATTTGGAACTTTTTTAATATCTTCACCATACTTATCCGCAATACACATTTCTGGAATCTTCTCCATTTTAATATATGTCTTATAATCGGTGCTAATTATACGAGGAGAAAGACCTTTACGAAACGCACGTTTTTGCAGTTCAACTTCATTACGAATCTGTTCTTCAGAGCGATTTGATACATCTTTAACAAACATTTTATAGAGTTTTAATAATTAAAAATATAAAATCCGTTTTTTCAATTTTTAATCATCGTTTAGCAGTGATTCATAGTATTCTACTACTTTTGGATGAGCACGAATCGCTCGTTTATTATATGAGTGTAGATAGAGCGAATCTAAACTTTTTACGCGTGAAAGTGCTACGTACGCTTGACCATACTCAAATACTGATAACCCAATATCAATATACGCAGAATCAAGTGTAGCACCTTGAGCTTTATGTGTAGTAATTGCGTAAGATAGAACGAGTGGTATCTGTGAGCGATAGACAGATTCATAGTCTTCAAGAACCCAGTTATGGTATCTTATTAGTGTAGGATACTTGTTTCCTTTGAAACGAACTAGAACCGAATCAAAGTTACACTCACAAACGATTCCTAACTTACCATTTACTAAACCAGACTCGATATCGGTATTTACAGTAAGCATTACTTGTGCTCCTACTTTTAGAGAGAGTTCGGATACGTAAGGAGCGTTATGATCCATCTTGGTCAACGCATTCTCAATTGCTTCACTATTTACTTTCCCTTTCGTCACTAACTTATACGTAAATGTTTCTCCTTCAATCTTATCTAAAGCACTCTTATTCACTTCTTCAACCATTGCTTTTCTTGTAAATATCTTTGTTGGTTGAATCTCTTCTTTTGAAAAGTCAAGATCTAATCTAGATTTTAACAACTTATCTGTTTCGTCGCTAATACGCCCCAAACGAATCTCATTTAACAGATTTTGAAATATAGGATCGGTTTGACGATAAACGGTGTTTAGAAATACTACACAATCAACTGTTTCATTCCATTTCGGCGATTCAAATACAAACTTTGTATTAATAGGTGGTAGTTGAAAGAAGTCGCCAAAACATAGAATCTGCATTCCTCCAAAAGGTAGATCATGTTTCCATCTCATTAATCGTCCCACTTCATCTAGTTTTTCAAAGAACTCATCACTCATCATAGATATCTCATCAATAATAAGAATATCAGTACTTCTCCACGCTTCTCTCTTCTTGGGTAAACATTTACGGATAAACTCAAAATAACTTAACGCGCTTCTATTGCCAATTCCTAATCCAGACCACGAATGAATAGTCCGCGCTTTTTCTCCAATAAGAAGAGCAGAAAGACCGGTTAAACTTGTAACTGCTACTTTTTTTCCTAAAGACTCCATATCATTAACAATCTTATTAATAAGAAACGTTTTTCCAGTTCCACCAGGCCCTGTAATAAAGATGTTCTTTTTTTCCTTAACCATATTTAATACAGTTTCTTGTTCTTCGTTTAAAGTTAAACTCATTTTTTACATTTAAAAATTGATTAAATAACTCAATTTTTTAAAATAGATACTATTAGAGAAGATGGTTAATTGGGAATCAAAAGATGTTAGACCTGATGGTAGTTGTTTCTATCGTGCTCTATATATTTCAGCTAAAAACTACTATACAGGTTCTTTAGTTGAAAATATCTATGACTGTTTTGGTCGTTTATATATTGAAGAAGCAGATAGTGAAGATGAGTTTGTTGAAATGCTTCGCGATTCATTGGCAAATAGAATAGACAACGATTTTTATAATGTAATGGTAAGTAAACAGAGAAATAATATCCGACGTAATACAAACATAAAAAGTCAAAGCGCAAAAAACAAACAGATAGAAGAAACAGTTGGATTATATGAAACACTACTACAATTGGCAACTAGTGAAGATAAAGATCATTATAATGTAACTGTTTCGGAACTTCCAAGAGAGTTCCAAGAAAGATTTAATAAGCCTGAATCAATTATTAGTATGTCAAAAAACGATTTCTATAAATTTCTTTCTTCTCTTATTCGCAAAAAAAATGTATATGCATCTGATTATGATATTAGTGTAGTTAAATTCATTTTAGAAAGTTGTGATAATCCTATATTTTTAAATATGATTAATCATGAGTCTCAATGTCTTCGTGAAAAAAATAATATAAGAGCAATCAATGTTCAGCGGATAAATGAGAATCACTATATAAGTTGGATAGAAGATACGACTAGTAGTTCAAATAGACCTTCAAATAATAGTGGTAAAAAAAGTAAGAGTAGGGTTACACTTAAAAATATTATTAAAAAAAGAGTAAAAGCGAGTTGTGATGATTTTATAAAAAGATCTAATTCTAAAAATAACACCTCTGACTTTTCAGTTCGTAATATAGACAATATAATACATTCTTCAGAATCAAGACGTGATGATACTACTGGAAAAAAACATATAGAACACCAAGAAAATATAATAGAAATTATAAAAGGGTGTGAAAAAGAGATATTTAACGATCCAGATGTTCGTTATCAAAACAGAGACTATTTTAATGGTAAAACTGGTACTATGTCAAATATTTTAGTAAGTGGATTTTTTATACTCTACGATTACTTACTTGATGATAAGTTTGATATTGAAATTAACGCAGAAGCAGATTATAAGATCCTATTTAATCATATTAATTCGTTTAAAATAAATCGATCAAATGAAGTTGTAATTCCGAAAAAAGAGTTTGATGCTTTTAAAAGAATCTTTAAAATGTTGAAAAAGAAAAATAAGAGTGATATTTTTAAAGTAAGTTGGTTTGATGAACTAATTAGTTTATTTATCGAAGAACACGAAAAAGCAGTTGTTGATTACCCATTATATAAAAATAAGTCCAACGATCAAAGAACTCTAGGAATGCTTATAAAGTGGGGTAAGTTTAATAAGAGTGCTAAAATCTATAAAGAGTACTTGAATGTTATAGATAAGCACGCCTTATATGAGTACTCGCCGCCATACTTGGAAAAACAAAAGGTTGAATCGCTTACTGATGAAACTATCCCTTTTTACTATTTTGTACAATCTCTTTATAATGATATTGATAGTATAAGTAGTGTAGAACCTTCACGCAGTGGCGGTTCTCGAAAAACCAGAAGAAGAAAACTAAATAGCCTATAGATATGAGTAGTATTGCTCCGATATTATACGGTCTTTTTATGGCGACTATTGATCTTTTTATGCTTGGTATTTTGAAAATGATAAGCACTGGTGCTATAAAAAATATGCTATGGATGGCCGTTCCAACAGTAGTATACGCTATTCAACCTTGGATATTTTTACAATCACTACGATTCGAATCGATGATTGTTATGAATCTACTATGGGATCTAATTAGTGATGTTCTAGTAACCGCAAACGGTATTCTTTACTTTAAAGAGAGTTTATCACGCGTTAAAATGTTTGGTGTCTTATTTAGTTTTTTAGGAATCTTCTTCTTAAGTTGTGAAAAAGCGGGATTCTGTTAGTTTATTAGTATCTAAATATAAAAAACTAGTAAGTATAGAATGGAAGAACCACTAGACTCTATAGTTACTACTATTATTGAAAAATTTAAAAACAGAGCTACTATGGGTAAAAAAAAGTATGGCACTGATTTAGATAGAAAAGATTTAGCGATTTCCGATTGGATTACACACGCACAAGAAGAACTTATGGACGGTATCTTATATTTAGAAAAGTTAAAACAAGAAACTAATAAGAGTTGAGATTACGAGGTTTAGCTTTCGATTTAGATTTCGATTTAGTTCTACTAGGCGATTTTGAAACTGATTTTGTACGAGTTGGGGTGCCGCTTTTAGTGCGACTTGGGGCACGACTCGGTGTTCTGCTTGGAGTGCGAGTCAAAGTAGGATCAGTAGTTTTTGTAGATGTTAAACTATAGAATTGTGGAAATGTTCCTATACGTGTAGATGATACTAGATAAGATGTATGTGATGGACTCGGGGACCCAGTTTGTGAGACACTTGGAGTTCCTGTTATAGATGCGCTTGAACTAACGCTAACGTTTTCAAATGATGATACAGTAGCTAACAGAGAACAAGCAAAAAGTTTTAGCAGATTCATTTCTACTTTATAATCTCATAAATATTTATAAAAATT
>Ga0114979_10003689_pt1 | contig 10224 bp, 8 predicted proteins | sample S_140625_EF_Meta_FD_87315 | JGI IMG/M metagenome (GOLD analysis project Ga0114979, IMG submission 87315) | Freshwater microbial communities from Lake Simoncouche, Canada to study carbon cycling - S_140625_EF_MetaG | ecosystem: Environmental > Aquatic > Freshwater > Lake | place: Lake... | reverse complement strand
TCACGCCGTCGCCGAAGAGGAGCGCACTGCCGATGATGGCGATGGCGCCGAAGAACGCCAGCCGGTAGTCGGCGCGCCGCTGCAGCCCGCGCGGCAGGAGCGAGAGGAGCGAGAACAGTCCGCCCTCGCCGCGGTTGGTGGCCCGCATGATGAGGAGCTGGTACTTGGCAACCACCACCAGGAACAGCGCCCAGAACACCATGCTCAGGACGCCCATCACGAAGTCGCGCTCGGCGCCCCCGTGCTTGATGACCGTCTCCTGGAGGGCGTAAAGCGGGCTGGTGCCGATGTCGCCGAACACCACGCCGACCGCACCGATCGCCAAGGCTGCCATGCCGCCGTGACCGTGGCCGGGTCCGTCGTGGTTCGGCGCAGGCGCGGCCCACGCCTGGTCCGCCGGTGAACTGCCGGGCACGGCCCCGGTCGGCACCAAGGGTGCCGGCGGAGCGTGGGATCCTGCGCTTGCGTTGGGGGCGTCGTCTGGCACGTGAGGTGCCTCCCGGCGGGAGGCGAACGCAGCATCGTACTTGGCAGGAAGCAGGGCCAACAGGCCCGTAAATCATGGCATCAGCGCTTGGCCGGGGGTTTCACCGCGAACGGCAGCCGAACGTCGGTCTCGGCGCCGGTGGCCATGTCGGTGGCGGCAACCACCAGGCTGTAGCTGCCGGCGGGGATCGTCCGCGGCAACTTCACCATGCGCGTGATGAAGAGCTCGTCGGTCGGCACGGGCGAGGAATGAATGGCGTCGAACGGGCCTTCCTTCCAGATCACGGTGCCCTTCGCGTCCTCGATGCGGAGCATGTAGCGCGCGTGCGCGGTCATGCGGTCGCCGATGCCGGCGACGAACGGCCAGTGCATCAGCTCGACGTACGCCAGGAAGCGGTCGCCGGCGCGGAGCGAGCCCGCGTCGATCGGCTCGATGTCGCCGAAGCCGCGGACCTTGGATGCCATCGAGAGCTTGCCGATCGCGGGCTGCTTGGCCGGCGGCTCCGGTGCGGGCGGAGCGGGAGGCACCACGACCGGTGTCGGCACCACGGCGGGCGCGGGCTCAGGCGTGGGTGCTGCGGCAGGCTCAACCGGTGCGGGAACGGGCGGCTCCGCGGGCGGCGGCGTGATCGGTTCGGCGGGCGCAGGAGGCTGCGCTGCAGGCGTGGGCTCCGGCGTGGGCGCCGGTGCGGGTGCAGGTTCCTGAGCTGGCACGGGCGTCGGTTCCGGTGCGGGCGTCGGTTCCGGTGCGGGCGTTGGGTCCGGTACGGGCGTCGGTTCCGGCACGGGCGTCGGGTCGGGAGTCGGCGTCGGCACAGGTTCAGGCGCGGGAACAGCGGCGGGCTCGGGTGTCGGCGTCGGCGTCGGTGCCGGCTGCCCCTGCGCAACCGGTCGATCCGCAGCTGCGGCGGCCTTTGCGGCGCCGCCACCAAGCACCTCCGGTGCCATCACCGGCGCCGGCATCAGCGCGATGCGCTCCGGCTTCGTGCCTTCCGGTGCAAGTTCGGCCATGACCGACGGCTCCGCAGCCGTCACCCGGCCCTCCGAATCCGAAGGCTCGGCCACGGCGGCAACCACCGGCACGGGTTGTGCGGGCGCCGGTGCAGGTGCGGGCGCGGGCTGCACATCGATCGCCGGCGCCAACGGCTCCGACTGTGCCGCCGGCAGCGACGCCACTTCCTTCGGCGACTCCGGCGCCAGCGTCATGTCGAACATCGGCAGCGCCGACGGACGAGTGCTGGCGGCCACCGGGCGGGCGGAACCGCGCGCGGCCGGCATGTCGTCGAAGCGCTGGCGCGCCTCGTCGCGCGGAAGCGGGTCGACCGTACCGCGTGCGGCCACCGTGGGTCGCACCGGTGTCACCGGCGGCGGCGCGACGGGCGGCGTGGACGAGCAGCCGGCCAGCAGCGCAACGAACGCGAGCGGAAACAGCGAGATGGTGGCGGCGTTTGCCGTGCGTGCGTCGTGATTCATCGAATGCGATCTCCGATCGTGACCACCAGCGACTCGAACGTACGTGCGCCGTCTGAACTGAGCCCGGACTTGGTGCGCGCGTCGGTGCGCACGCTTTCCGCAAGGAGCGCGGCGGCGGCACGCGGACCAAGCGTTCGTGCGGCGCCGCAGACCAGCGACTGCGACTCGCCCCACAGCCGCAGCTGCTTGGCGACGGCGAACTCGTTCTCGCCGTTGGCCATGAGGCGCGCCGCCTCGTGCACCTTGCGCAGGATCTCCGAGATCGACCATCCCACCAGCGTCTCGGGCGCACCGGACACGCGGAGCAGCTCGTTCAGCTTGACGAGCGCCGCGCGCGTTCCCTGCCGCAGGATGACGGACTGGATCTCCCACGCCGCCTCCTCGCGCGAGAGGCCGACGAACTCGCCCACCAGCGTCCGCGAGATGGGCTTCCCCTCGCCTGCGGCGGCCGCCAGCTTGGCGATCTCCGAATCGAGCCGCGCCAGGTCCGGGCCGATCTTCTCCACCAGCAGGTCGGCGGCGCCCGGCGCAAGGGTGGTTCCGTGGCGCTTCTCCGCGCGCACGCCGCACCACGCCACGGCCTCGCGGTCGGACGGTGCATCGCACTTGATGACGGCGCCGCCGCAGGCCTCGACCAGCTTGTCGAACTTGCCGGGATTCCAGCGCGCGCCGGCGCGGAAGAGGAGCGTGCTCTCCTGCTGCGGGTTCTCGGCGTAGCGCTCCATGGCGCGGCGCCGGTCCTCGGCACCCATGAACATCTCGGCGTTGTCCACCACGATCAGCTTGTGCTGCGAGAGCAGCCCGTAGGAGCGCAGCTCGTCCATCACCGCGGCCAGCGACGCCGACGCGCCGTCGAGCTCGAAGCGGTCGACCGTGCCGTGCTTCTCCTCCAGCGCGGCCTGCAGCTGCCGCGACCGCTCCACGCGCATGAACGAGTCCTTGCCCGTGAGCACCACGATCCGCATCGACGCGTCGGGCGCGGTGCGGGCCGTCTTCTGGCCGGAAGCTGCGGATGCACGTGCCATCGGGACCGGGATTGTAGGTGGCGCGCGGGTAGGCTCCGCGCCGTGCCAGAGGCGAACTTCGACGGAATCGTTGGACCCACGCACAACTACGCCGGGCTGTCGCCCGGGAACGTCGCCAGCACCTCGAACCGCGGGCTGAAGTCTCGGCCGCGCGATGCCGCGCTGCAGGGCCTCGCCAAGGCCGCCGCGCTTGCGCGCCTCGGAATCCCACAGGGATGGATCCCGCCGCAGGAACGGCCGCATGTCCCCACGCTGCACGCGCTGGGCTTCGCCGGCACCGACGAGGTGGCCGTCGCGAAGGCCGCGGCCGAGGCGCCGCACCTCCTCGCACGCGCGTCGAGCGCAAGCGCGATGTGGGCCGCCAACGCCGCCACCGTCACGCCGTCGGCGGATTCGGGCGACGGCCGCGTGCACATGACGGTGGCCAACCTGCGCACCATGCCGCACCGCGCCATCGAGGCGCCGCAGACCGCGCGCACGCTGCGCGCCATCTTCCGTGATGGGTCCCGCTTCGCGGTGCACGACGCGCTCCCGGGCACCGACGAATCGGGCGCGCCCACGCCGTACGGCGACGAGGGTGCGGCGAACCACACGCGCTTCACTGCCTCCGATGCCGCGGGCGGCGAGCTCCCGGGCGTGCACCTCTTCGTATTCGGCGCGCAGGCGAGCGGCGCGGGCCGGCGCCCGTCGCGATTCCCGGCGCGGCAGACGCTCGAGGCCAGCCGCGCCATCGCGGAACGCCACGGGATCCCGCATGCTCGCTGCATCCATGCGCAGCAGCATCCTGCGGTGATCGACCACGGCGTCTTCCACAACGACGTGATCTCGGTGGGCAATGGTCGCTTCTACCTGGTGCACGAGCTTGCGCTCCTCGACCAGCAGCGAACGCTCGACGACCTGGCGGCCGCGGTCGGCCCCGGCTTCCACGCGGAGATCGTGTTGGAGTCCGAGGTCAGCGTGGCCGACGCGGTGCGCACGTACCTGTTCAACTCGCAGCTGGTCACCCTGCCCGGCGGCGACATGCAGCTCATCCTGCCGAAGGAAAGCGAGAGCCACGCCGGCATCCGCCGATTGATCGAGCGACTGGTCTCCGATCCCGCATGCCCGGTGAACGGCGCGCTGTTCCTCGACGTGCGCGAGAGCATGCGCAACGGCGGTGGCCCGGCGTGCCTGCGGCTGCGCGTGCCGCTCACCGACGCCGAACTCGCCGCGGTGGCGCCCGGCTGCCTCTGGTCTCCCGAACGGCACGCGGAACTCGAATCATGGGTGCGCCGCCATTACCGCGAGGAACTTGCCCCCGAGGACCTCGGTGATCCGCTCCTCCTGCGGGAATCCCGTGCCGCGCTCGATGAACTGACGCGGATCCTCGGCATCGGCAGCGTGTACGAGTTCCAGCGCTGATTCCGGGCAAGTACGCTGCGCCCATGCGCAAGAAGTCGATCATCGCAGGAATCGTGGCGCTGGCGGTCCTGGTGGCCGTTCTCTGGCCGCTCGCGCTGTACGTGCAGCGAGCCAAGCAGGCCGCGCGCGAGGCGCAGGCAGCCCGCGACGCGGAAGCGCGCGCCGTGGAAGCGAAGAAGGCGGAGGACGAGGCGCGCGCCCGCCAGGAAGAGGCGCGGCGCATCGAGGAAGAGGCGCAGCGCCGGGCCGAGGCAGAGAAGGCGGAGGCGCAGGCCAAGGCCGAGGCCGAGGCACGACGCATCGCAGAGGAGGCGAAGCGTCGGGCCGACGCCGAGAAGGCTGCGGCAGAGGCAGAGGCGCGCCGGCTGGAGGAACTCCGCCAGCGTTCGCTCGATGCCTTCGCACGCGGCAATGCCGCCAAGAAGTCCGGCGACAATGCGGCCGCGGTGACGGCGTACCGCGAGGCGCTCGCCATCGATGCCGGCATGGCGGGCGCGTGGACGAACCTGGCGCTGGCGCTCGACGCGGCCGGCAACAATGCCGAGGCGCTCGAGGCCGCGCGGAAGGCCATCACGCTCCCGTCGATGAAGGACGGCAAGCGCCGCGCGCACGCGCTGTATGCGGTGGGCCACATCGCCAGCAAGGGCGGCGCGCGCGACGACGCCGTGGCCGCATTCGAGGAAGCCATGCGCGCCGATGCCCAGCAGGCATCCGCGGCGCTTGCGCTCGCTGCAATCTGGAACAGCGAGGACAAGCCGGAGAAGGCTCTTGCGGCACTCATGGTGGCGCACGAGGCCGAGGCCCGCAGCGCGGCCGTCGAGACCGCCATCGCCCTCCACTGGTGGAAGTCCGGTGACGTGGCCAAGGCACAGGCAGCCGCGCTCGATGCCATGCGCTGCGACCGCGGCGCCATCGATGCCAAGATCATCCTCGGCTGGTGCCACCTGTCGCAGAAGCACTGGGGCGACGCCGCGCAGCAGCTCGACGAGGCCGCGCGCGCACGTCCCGACGATGCCAACGTGCATGCGGCGCTCGGCTATGCACTCGACAAGCTCGGGCGCCACCAGGAGGCCGTGGCGGAGTTCGACCGTGCCCTCGCGGTTGCGCCGACGAAGCACGACACGCACGCCTACCGCGGTGCCGCGCTCGAGGCGGTGGGCGAGGTCGAGAAGGCCCGCGCCGCATACGAGACGGCCGCGAAGGGCGGCGGCTCGCAGCCGGTGATCGCGGCGCAGCTCAAGCTGGCCGTGGCCGCCTACAAGGAGAAGCGCTGGGCGGACGCGCGCAAGCTGGCCGAAGGCGTGGTTGCCGCGGATCCGAAGAACGCGCAGGGCCGCTACGTGCTGGGGCTCTCGGCGTTCGCGCTGGGGGACCGCAAGACCGCGGGAGAGCAGGAATACCAGCTCACGCTCATCGACCAGGCGCGCGCCGCAGAGCTGCGCAAGCTGATCTCCAAGGAGTAACCCGTGCTGGCACTCCACGTGGCAGCAGGTCCGGACGCAGGCAAGCGGTTCCTGCTGCCGGACACCGAACCGCAGCTGATCGGCCGCAGCACGGAGGCGCTCGGCTCCACCGATCCATCGGTGAGCCGCCGCCATGCCGAGCTCACGCCGTCCGGCGGCCGCTGGCACCTGCGCGACCTGCACAGCACGCACGGCACGTGGCTCAACGGGCAGCGCATCGAGGCGCGCGCGGAGCTGCGCGCGGGCGACGTCATCCGCTGCGGCGCGACCGAGTTCCAGGTGCAGGCGGTGGATTCCACGCCCCCTGCCCCGGCCGCGGACGCGGACCCCGAACGCCTGCAGGCCATCGGCGAGACGGTGGCCACCATCAGCCACAGCGTGAAGAACATCCTGCAGGGCCTGCGCAGTGGCGCGGACGCGGTGGAGCTCGCGATCCGGCGCGGCGACCTGGAGATGGCGCGCGACGGCTGGCCGATCGTGGCGCGGAACCTCGACCGGGTCTCGTGGCTCGTGATGAACATGCTGGCCTACTCCAAGGACCGCCCGCTCGAGATCGAGGAGACGGACCTCGGCGCGGTGGTGCGCGAGGCGTGCGAACTGATGCGCTCCACCGCGGAACGCCGCCGCGTGACGCTCGATGCACAGGTGGCGGCGGACATGCCGCCCGCACCGATCGATGCGAACGCCGTGCACCAGGTGCTCCTCAACCTGCTGGCCAATGCGGTGGAGGCGGCGCCCGATCGCGGCGGTCGGGTCACCGTGCAGTGCGCGCTTGACGCTGCGAAGGACGTCTTCCGCATCGAGGTTTTCGACAACGGGCCCGGCGTGCCGGCCGCGCATCGCGCTCGGCTCTTCGAGGCGTTTGCCAGCACCAAGGGCCAGCGCGGCACGGGGCTCGGGCTCGCCGTCGCGCGCGCCCTGGTGGAGCGTCACGGCGGAACGCTCGGTCACCGCGATGCATCGCCGCACGGAACGGTGATGACCGCGGAGTTCCCGGCGGATCACGGCGACCCGGACGCAGAACGCACGCGCGGGCCGATGCCGAGCAGCGCTCCCAGCACGAAGTGGGATCCGCCGGTTCCCTGAGCGAACGACCGAAACCGTCAGCGCGATCCCGCGAAGTCGGCGGCCGCGGTCGGCACCGTCTCCAGGATGTTGGTGATGATCTCGTCGGCGCCGCGGCCCTCGGCCTCGGCCTCGAAGTTGAGGAGCACGCGATGGCGCAGCGCGGGAAGCGCCACGGCCTTGATGTCCTCGACCGCCACGCTGGCGCGGCCGGCGAGGAGTGCCTTCACCTTGGCGCCGAGCACCAGCGTCTGCGCGGCACGGGGGCTCGCGCCAAAGCGCAGGAACTGGTTGACGAGCGGCGTGGCGAACTGCCCGCGCGGGTGCGTGGCCAGCACCAGGCGGACGGCGTAGTCCTGCACGGCGTCGGAGATCCGCACCGCGCGCACCAGCTTCTGGTGGCGGAGGATGGTGTCGGCGTCGATCACCTTCTGCGGCTCCTCCATGGCACCGGCGGTGGTGCGGGCGAGGATCTCGCGCAGGTCCGCGCGGGTGGAATAGCCCACCTCGAGCTTGAAGAAGAAGCGGTCGAGCTGCGCCTCGGGGAGCGGGTACGTGCCCTCCTGCTCGATTGGGTTCTGCGTGGCCATCACGAAGAACGGCTTGTCGAGCTGGTGCGAGGTGCCGCCCACGGTCACGCTGCGCTCCTGCATCGCCTCCAGCATGGCGCTCTGCGTCTTGGGGGTGGCGCGGTTGATCTCGTCGGCCAGCACGATCTGCGCGAAGAGCGGTCCCTTGCGGAACTGGAAGTCGCGGCCGGACGGCGTCTCCACCACGATGGTGGTGCCGGTGACGTCGGCGGGCATCAGGTCGGGCGTGAACTGGATGCGCCCGAACTTGAGCTGCAGCGCCTGCGAGAGGCTGCGGATCAGGAGCGTCTTGCCGAGGCCCGGCACGCCCTCGAGGAGCGCATGCCCGCCGGCGAAGAGGCACACCAGGATGCCGTCGATGATCTCCTCGTGGCCCACGACGGCCTTCTGCACTTCCTTCTTGACGCGGTCGTGGTCGGAGCGGAAGGCGGCGATGAGGGCTTCGGTCTGCTGTGGGTCGGCCATGGTGTCCTCCGGGACGGCGGCATCGTAGGGGAGCGGCTATCTTGCGCGCGGCCGCGAAATGCGGCCACTCGGACGCACGGAGGAATGCGGTCAAAGTCCGCAGCGAATGCGTCACCGTAGGCGGCACCCGCGTGGGTGCCCGCAAGCCGGGTCGACCGGCGTCCGAGCTCACAACGTTCTCCTGCGCAACTCAGGAAGGAACCACATGCACCGGACCGTGTCCGCCGCCGCGGCGTTTGCCGCCATCGCCATTTCCAGTTCGCACGCCTTCGCCGGGATCGTCGCGTCCTATGACGTGGGCACGGGCACCAGCACGTCCATCATCCAGGTGGACTTCACCAACGGCAACGCGTACCAGGTCACGCTGCGCTGGGACACGGCGATGAACGGCTTCGACGCGCTGCAGGCCGCGACCTCCGCCATCACGGGCGCTGCGCTCGCCTACGACGCGTACCCGTTCGGCAACTTCGTCACCGGCATCGGCTTCGACGCGGACTACGAGTACGGCAACGGCGACCTCTGGCCGATGGAGAACTACTGGCACTACTGGACCGAAGTGAACGGCCAGTGGGAGATGGCCATGTTCGGCGCCAGCGACCGCATGCTGGTCGACGGAAGCAAGGACGCGTGGGTGTTCGGTTCGAGCGATGTGCCGCAGGCGGTGCCGGCGCCAGGTGCGGCACAAATTGGTGTCGTATGCATGTGGCACCGATTTCGGCGCAAGCGCAGGTGAACGCGGCGCGCCGCGACGTCGTCACACACGGGCTCCGCCGACCGCGGGCGCACGTCGCCGTTGCCCTCGTAGCCCGGGGGGAGTTCAAGCACCACCTGTGACGGGGTCGGCACCTTGGGAGGTGACATGGTCGATAGGGGCCCGTGGTGTAAAGGAAAAGTTATTTGGGGGTCCTCGCGACGCGGAACCCGATGAGTTCTTCCGTGAGCTGGGTCGGGGTGTTGTTGCGGTAGTACGAGCGCACGGCGTTCGTGCCGGTGCCCGCGGAGCCACCGCGGATCACGCGGAGCCCTGGATTTTGCGGACCCGTTGGGTCCGTTTGCGCGTTGGCCGAGTAACTGCCGTACCCGTCAAACACCATCTCCCACACGTTGCCCGCCATGTCGTGCAGGCCGAACGTGTTGGCGGCCTTCAGCCCGACTGCGCGCGTGCCGCAGCCCGAGCCGCCCGTGCACGTGTTGTAGTAGTGCCACGCGATCAACCCAGCGAGGTTCGTGTCGTTCGTTCCGTTCGGGTACCCGGGCATCGCGTGGAACGCCGTGGTGGTGCCGGCGCGGTACGCGTACTCCCACTCGGCTTCCGTCGGAAGGCGCATGCCGGTGGCCGAGCAGAAGCCCTCGACGGCGTTCCAGGTCACCCGCTCCACCGGCCGGTTGGCGCCCTGCCAGTCCGACGGGTTCCAGCCGATCAGCGCCTGCCACTGCGCCTGCGTCACCTCGTAGCGGCCCATGTAGAACGCGTTCGTCAGCGTGACGGGGTGCACGGGTTCCGCCCATCCTTGCGCGCCCATCTGGAAAGAGCCCGGCGGCACCAAGAGCATCTCGATCTGCGTTGCCGTGTCGCGCACGCGCCACGGGCGGCCGGTGGCGATGATCGCCGCGCGAAGCGCCGGGTCCGTCACCACCGCCGGGTCCGGCTGCGCTTCGACGAGCGTCGCCCAGGCGGGAACAGTGACCGGGCACGCACCCCACGCGCCGAGCATCACGCCCAGGTCGCCACCGTCCACCGTGCCGTTCCCGTTGAAGTCGCCATTCTCCGGACCGCCCCAGTTTCCAAGCAGGGTCCCGAGGTCCGCGCCGTCCACGGTTCGGTCGCCGTTGAGGTCGCCGGTACAGCCCTGCGCACGCGCCACAGGCGTGGCGGCCAGGGCCGCGCACGGCACGAGGAAGGAAGCGATGACGAAGCGAAGCCGGAATGCGAAGGAGTGCGGCATGTGTAGGTCCTCGGAGTTCACACGGCGGGCGCCACGCCCGCCGGTGGTCACCTACTGATACGCAACTTTGCCACGGGCGTGATGAATCGTCCCGGTAAGGATCACGAAATTGCGACCGGGATATCCCCGCCCCACTTTATCCGGTAAGTGCATCGACCACCCCCGATCGGTGGCCTCCCCGATCCCGATGCACCTCACCCCCCGCGCAGCCGCAACCGCTCCGCCACCTCGGCCATCTGCTCGAGCCGTTCAAGCTTTTCGCGGAACGAGAGCGCCATGAACTCCGCGTGCCGTGCGCGGCGAAGCCCGT
>Ga0114979_10003688_pt1 | contig 10224 bp, 8 predicted proteins | sample S_140625_EF_Meta_FD_87315 | JGI IMG/M metagenome (GOLD analysis project Ga0114979, IMG submission 87315) | Freshwater microbial communities from Lake Simoncouche, Canada to study carbon cycling - S_140625_EF_MetaG | ecosystem: Environmental > Aquatic > Freshwater > Lake | place: Lake... | reverse complement strand
CATCACTTGGAGACAAGGTCACCATCGTGGATCCGATTGACCCAACTAAGGAAGCATTCGACCAGGCAGCACTTGAAGCTACCCACGATGCCAATTACATCCAGAGAGTTACCTCTGGTCTATCTGGTGAATGGACGGGCACTAAGCCTCTGATGGGTGAAACAGCTCACACTATGTTCAAGGGAACTGTGCGTGCGGTTGAGCTAATCCTGGCTGGTTCTGCGACAGTTGTGTTCAATCCTCAAGGTGCTAAACACCACGCCAAGCATGCAAGCTCTTCAGGCTTCTGTGTTTATAACGACATGGTTTATGCAGCGTTAGCGCTCACGGGCGCTGGCCTCAAGGTGCTTTACCTGGACTGGGACATTCATGCTGGCGATGGGGTTGCGCACATGCTCAGAGGCAGAGGAGTTCCATGCATCAGTATTCACAATGGACGAATCTATCCAAATGATCCTTTGCTGAACAGTTCTGAATTTGAGTATCACCACCTGGATGAGTTGATCTATAACTTCAACGTCAAATCAGGTGATGGTGATGAAGTGTTTATGAATGCTGTCGACAAGGCAAGGGAAATCATTGATGCTTATGCACCAGATGTAATCTTGCTAGCCGCCGGCGCTGACGGTCACACTGGAGCAAACCTAATTGGTGTTGACAGTAACTACACCGAAGTAGGTTTCAAGTATGCAGCTGAGATGGTTGCCGAGATGGCAATCAAGCACTCAGAGGGAAGAGTTCTTATTGGTGGAGCTGGTGGATACCAGCCACACAGAGAAACTCCTCAAACATGGGCCCTCGTTGTTGGAATCATTTATAACAAGGTAAGTGAAGCAGCCTAAATAGAGATTGGGGATTCTTGTGACCGAGAATAATTCAAACACCACTGTCCTAGAACTTATTCATGAGGATAGTAACTCCACTGAACACGGAGAAGTATGCGAGTGGCAAAAATGTCAAGCACCCGCGGAGTACTGGTTGATCTGTCCTGAATGCGGGGCAAGGGAATTCCAGTGCACCGAACATTCACTAATGATCCGAATTGCATCTCCAACAGCAACAGTGATCTTTGACCTTACCTGTCAACACCACGTCAAGCAGTGTGACTGTCTAACCGAGAAAATAAAAAGAATCTAAAGAACGAAAGAAAAGAAAATGAACACAAATTATTATCCAGTAGAACTCTGGAACGAAATAAGCCCAGGCCTTTACCAAGGTGGAACTGACGACAGTGACACCATGGGTGCTTACCTAAGAGATAACGGTAGCGAGTTTAGCTACGCTCGCAACTTCCCTGCGATTTCTACGGGTCAAGTTACTAAGAAGCACTTTGATACCGTTGCGACTCTTTATTCTGCAGCTAATGCAGTTGGCAGAAGTGTCAAGGAAATGCGCTTCGCCTTCCACGATGGTGACATGTCTGATCTAGACCCTGAGAGAGACCTATTCTTCATGGTCAGAGAAGTCCACGCTGACTGGAAGAGCGGCAAGAAGGTTCTTGTGCGTTGCCAAGCGGGGATAAATAGGTCAGGATTGGTAACAGCATTAGTTCTGATTCGTGACGGGTACTCACCTGAGGACGCCATCAGACAAATTCGTGATAACCGCTGTGAAGCAGCTCTAAGTAACTTAAGCTTCGAAGCATGGCTACTCGAGAAAGCTGATCTTGAGTTCTGGAGAAAGGTTTAAGCATGGAATCTACTCACATTCTGACGAGAACAAACCAAGACGGAGAGACAAAGATTTACTTTGTGCTTTATGACCGCTTCGGCAAGTCAGTGACTAGTTCTGATTTGGATGCTTGTTTGATTTACATAAAAGTAACTAGCTCAGAAAGGAAAGACCTAGAAGCGGAAGTTTACTCAGGAGGATCCTTTTACATTCTGGCTGAGGTCCAAGGCAAAGAGATTGAACTCAGAGAGATTGACTCTGATGGGCATTGCCAACTAGTACCTGGAGAGCGTTTAGTTCCTCATAAAGAGATCGGGCTGCTATCTGATGTACTAGGTGGCGACTTTCTCAAGCACCAAAATGTCTTTCAAGTTTATGTCAAAAACAAAGTCGACTTGCTGGTGAAGTTTGGTTACCACCCAAGCTCTAGTTCCATAGAACTGCCCACCCGACTAAGTATGAGAAATGTGCTTGAGCTAAATGTGATTCCTTCATTAGTTAGAGAGTGTGAGGACACCTATTTGCTGCTCTGGCAATATTTGCTCGGTAGTAAGCTGCAGGCGAAGAGCGATCAAAATCACTATATTGTTGGTCAAAAACTAGCACACCGACTTGAAGAAATTGAACTTGGCAAAATTCAGGATTGGCAAGGATTCCTTAAATCAAAAGGTCTTACGATGTGGGAAGTCGAAGCTCGCAAATTTAGGGTTGAGCGCTTCGCTAAGAAGATTGACAACAAAATCAAAGTCTTCGGTGAAAACCATGAAGGTTTATTGCTTCTCAAAAACTACATCCAAAGCATTGTCAAAGACCTTGATTTAGCTCTCGAGCTCTGGGCTTGGTACTCATGGCAGCAGCTGGGTCCAGAAGAACATTATGATCACGGGCTGTCTGTAGCCGATATTCTTTTCACCCTTACCGCCGAACTCGGGAACCCAGGTAACTGGCCGTCAGACGCCGAGTATTTCTAAATGGTAGACATCTCAATAAAGAAGGAGAGCAACAAATGACCCAACCAAAGATTGTTTATGTAGACATGGACAACGTGCTAGTGGACTTCGCGAGTGGTATCAACAAGCTTCCTCAAGAAGTTAGATCTGCAACTACAGAGTTTGATGAGGTAGATGGAATCTTTGCTCTGATGGATCCACTTGAAGGCGCAGTAGAGGCTGTGAAGAAACTAGCGGCCTCTCCAAAGATTGAGCTATACATACTTTCAACAGCACCTTGGAATAACCCATCAGCCTGGCAGCACAAGCTCGAATGGGTGCACAAGTACTTTGGTAAGGAAGAGTTCCTGGATGAGGCCAAAACTCAACCAAACCATCTTTACAAGAGGCTAATTCTGACCCACCACAAAAACCTCAACAAAGGTGCAATCCTCATCGATGACCGCACTAAGAATGGTGCGGACCGTTTTGATGGACTACAAATTCACTTTGGTGCCAAGGACGTTAAGGAAGATCGAGGCGGTAGACACCCAACGTGGACTGAAGTACTGAACTTCTTCGAGCAAGAACAGTTGCTTTAAAAATGCGCACCGAGATGTCATAGACATCTAAACATATTCACAATTAGGAATGCCGTCGGCCAATTAGAACATGATGGCTTTGTAAAGATCTAGCAAAAATAAGAAAGGGCAAAATGAGTGAGGTAAGAAAGTCATGGGCAGTAATACTAAAAGAACCTTCGACAGGCAGCATTAACTGGCCGTTGGAACCTACCGGCGTCCCAGTAGATCAAGAACAAAGTCCAGTTGCTGAGTACTGGCAATTTATTGACGGAGAAGGATTTCATTTCGAGATTTGCTTCCGGAATGGAAAATGGATTGATTGCCCATCATACCCAGGCACACCAAGCCTCAACGGCCTAATCTTGCAAGGGCACCCAAACGTCGTTGAACTCATCGACATCGAGCCATGGTTGCCTGAAATGGCTTTTGGTGATGCTGCTAAACCTAGATTTAGTGAAGAAAATTTAGTTGCTATCGCAAAGCTAGTCACCGAGGAACCTGATCGACTCAAAGCTGCGCAGGAGTTGGCTAGATTGGCCCACAAAGGACAGGCAGACAAGGCAGATAAAGACTATTTTGATCACCCGCGACGTGTATTTGAGAACGTATCTCAAATTCCTGGATTTTCTGAGTTGAGTGAACAAAGACAGCTTGATACACAGATTGGTGCTTGGCTCCACGATGTCTTAGAGGACTCGGGCGAAAATGAAATTGGTCAAATCCTTCCCTCTGATCTAGCCGAGTGGGGCTTCAGCGCTGATCAAATCTGGATTTGCGATGACTTGAATAAGAAGCCGACCATACTTGAGAGTAAAAAAGATTTCGAGTCATATATGACCCAAATTATGGCCAGAGAAGAATCGAGACTTGTTAAGATTGCGGACTCAGCTGATAACAACAATCTCTCCAGAATAAATGCTGTGACCGAGGCCAGGAATGAACACTTCGACCAATCGAGTAACAAGGCCACCAGAGCTGCTTTACAACTAACACCAGAAGAGAATGCATGGTTTGAGCAGTCGATTGCAAAGGTAGTGAATTAGTGGGGATTGAGCAAAACCCATTTCTAGGCCCAGAATGGCTACCGGTCGTGCAGGTAGTTCGGATGCTCCTCGGATCACCTGACAAAGAAAACTTCCTGCTAACTACCTACGGTCGTAAATACAACCTAAGTCCTGATACTTCGCCATATATTCAAACCAGATGGGATCTAGATGGCCATCTGCAACTTGAAGCCGCAGGTAACTTGATTTGTGATCCGCCTCTAACGGAAGAGCAGTTCAAGGAGATGGAATTCATCGGTTGGACTAGACCCGACCTAACACCTGAACAATACGCATCGGGCAATCACGCTGGAGAGAATCCTAACTTTGTTAGGTACTTCAGTCAGGATGCAGATTTGGACGAAGTAGCCGATTTTTTCCTCACTACTTTGACAGCAATATATGGAATCGAAGAAACTGACTACTTCAATTTTGGTGAGTTCGATATCCCAGAACAAGTTGACGCCTTAGGTGGCTTGCTAAGGTTAAAAGCACACGATGGCAATCCAACTGGAGCTGTCTTTGGGCTGAAGCTTGAGAGGAAGTAAATGTCAGAGACAAATGCACTAGATATAACCTCTCTTATAAGCCATTTAGACTTTGGAGTCACGTGCGATTACGTAAGTTGCGATGACACTGCAACCCACAGGCTGATTTGCCCGGAGTGCAGTCTGTTCGAGTTCATGTGTGATCCACATGCACAAGCAGCTAAGCAAGCCAAGAAGGGCAGCTGGATAGTGTTCGATAAGTCCTGCAAGCACCGAGTTGACATGGTGGATTGCGGTAAAGAGCCTATTTAGAGGCCTAATGTCATAGGTTCGGCGTAACCTGAAGGTTACCTAATTGAACCAACTGCTGAAAGACAAGACCGTTGAAACGCGTTATTGAAAACCCTATGCTCGGGCCGGAATGGTTGCCACTAGCGCAGGTTTTGCGTTACTGCTTACAAGAACGCAACGCTAGCCAACCCCTCTACATGCTCATCTATGGTGAGCAATATGTTCGTGATGACATGAATCAAGTGGGTCCAATAGTCCGGTTGACCGAGACATACCAAGACGAGTACATCCTTGAAATTAGCTCTTACATTGAAATCAATCCACCTTTAGATCGCTACCAGTATCAGCAGATGGAGTTCTTGGGATTTGATGTGCCGAAGGCAACCAAGGGGAATTTTGCAGTTGAATCTGCAAAGCGTATTTCCAGCGCCCCGCCTCACTTTCGTCGTGTCTTAGAGGGATCAACAAGCGTTGTGAAAATAATTGACCTGATTATCACGACCGTTGTTTGCGTCTATGGTTCAAACATGAAAACACAGTTTTACTTCGAAAGAAACATTGCAGTGACGAGAGACATCCACAACCTCAACCTCTTCGATCGCTATATAGCAACTGACGGTAATACAAAGGCAGAGATGTTTGGATTCAAAGGTGAGCACGATTCAGTTCCATTATTCGGCTCAAGATCTAAGTCGAAAAAGGAGTAGTTTGTTCTCTAAGGTACATAGAATCAAAACTATTAGCTTGGTAACGAGAAGGACCGATCTTAATGAGCACTAACCCTCGCAATGTGACTTCATTCAAGTCAAACCTGATTTTACAGAACGAAATTCTGTCTTTGATTCGCCAAGCAAAATCAGTCAACCCAATGGCGCCAGTGACTCTATTGGTCGACAGCCCGTTGCAAGGCACACTTCTAAGAAGATCAGTAATAGCTTTGAATTCGCAAGGGACACCAAAGGCGATTGCCAATTTGAAATTGATGACAACATCAGACTTAGTCTCACATATTGCCAACGTTGCAAATGTTCCAACGCCTCGAGTAGCAAAGATTGAAGTTTTAGAAGCTGCAATCTTCTACTTAATGTCAAAAAAGGAGAACACCGAGAAATCAGTAGAGTCTATGGCAACGGCATCCGCCATAGCAACGGTTTATCGCCAGCTTCAGTTCGTGTCTGAATCTAAGCTCAGCGCTTTACTTAGTGACGAACGGCTCTCAACAACTCAACAGTTTGTATTGGACATCGTTTTGCAAACTAGACACATGTTGTCAGCTGATTCCTTATCGGAAGTTTGTTTCGATTTAGGCGGGAAGCTAGATGGGAACAGCGAACGCCTGAGAACTGAAATCGGTGAAATTCACGTACTCACTCAAGCGACCCCGAGAGCAATCTCCACGTTGTTGGACTCCTACTCCGCTGTGGCTAAAGTCCACTTCTACAAGGTGGACGCAATTGAGAACGAATCAACTATCTCTTCTAGAAACTCGATTCTAATTTCTGCACCGGATCCACTTAGCGAGGTCTCGATGGTGGTCCGAAGCGTCATGCATGATTTGCAGAATTTTGATGCAGACAAAGTCGCAATTTTGTACCCAAACGCTAGTCAGTACGCGACACAGGTCAGATCAGCCTTAGATGAGGCGGGTATTGCTTGGCATGGAAGTGGCAAGACCATTGGTCAATCATCAATCATTGCCAGAGGGCTTGAAATAATTTTGGACACTCTAGCAGCTAGGAATGGCCACGAAAGTGGCTTTACAAGACCGCGATTTATGAAGTTGATTGAGAATGGAAACCTTGGCATTAAAGGCGTAAGTGTAAACCTCAACCGAGTGAGAAGTTGGGTGCGTTCTCACGATCTATATGGCGATTGCTTCAACTGGATTTCTGTTCTAGATTTTGCATCGGAGGCGGATAAAAAAACCCAGAGAGAATCCAAAGAAGATTTAGAGAAACTTCTAAAGTACCTCCAGGAGCAATTTGATGAATTTGACAGTTGCTCTAATTGGACTGAATTAGGAAAGAAAATTGTAAATTTCCTTGCCGACCTTTATGACATGGACTCGCTAATTGAAGAAGGTGGGACTGAAGAAAAGGCTTGGAACACCATAAAGACTTTGATGGAAGTAGAGCTAGGGGAACTGGATCGGCTCCCTGCGGGCGGAGAAAGCTTTGTTTTTAGCAGAGATGTCACAAATCTTTTGCGGATGGTCCAGCGGAGGGTAATTCAAAAGAGACTAAGAGAAGGAAACCTAAGCACCGGTGTAATGGTTGGAGACATAAGGGAAGCGCACCTCCTTTCCTTTGATTCTGTGTACGTCTTGGGTGCTACGGAGGGAATGTTGCCTGCGGCGACAAAACAGGATGCTCTACTACCAGCTTCTATCCTCCTTCTATTAGAGGAGACGGACCTAGCACAAAATTCTAGGGAAAATACAACAGAAAACATTTCAAGCGTTTTGCGTACGTTATTGACTGACACCCGACAGGTTCAAATTTCAAGGCCTCGAGGAGGTATGTCAGGTGGGCTTGAAAATGAACCAAGTCGCTTCTTAGCCCCAGAATTAAATGAAAAGAAATCGCCAGGCTCAGCACAAATTTATGTTGCCGAAACCTACAAGCATTCCTTCACGTTGGTCATCCGCGGTAACCTTCTTGGACCTGTCAGCCAAAGAGAACTTCAATTCACAAGGAGCGCATTCAAGGCAGACAAGGATCAAGTTTTTGAAGCGTCGATGGCTGCATGGAGAACGCCAGCATTCAACGAATATTTCGGAAACTTAGGTCAACGAGCGTCCACGGAGCCAGTGTGGAGCCCTAAAAAGTCAGGCAAGTTGTCTAGTAGCAAGATAGACAAGTTCATTGTCTGTGAATACCAGTTCTTTGTTCTCAATGTCCTTGGATTCTATGACGATGAGCGAGTTGATGAATTAAGGGAGTTTATCCCGAGTCGCTTCGGAACTTATTTTCACAAGCAAATGGAACTGTTTGTAAAGGAGCAGCAAGAAGCTGGAACCTTGCCAGGATTCGGACACCCCTGGCCTGCAGATACATCGGAAAAGTTCAAGCAGAACTATTTCTTCAAAAACTTAGATATGTTCATCCTTACGGGCCGTTCTGGTTGGTATCAAAGTTTTATGGCTCACGTCGAAGATGTGGCAGACGCACTCGACTTTTTCTTTGCCAATGAAGTTTCCAAAACAAGGACAGAACCAGCTCCTCTTAAGATTTCGGGTGCAGAAGTGCCATTCGGAAGAGATCAAGATCAGGGTCTAGTCAAAGTCACCGATCCGGAAACCGGAGAAGACTTTTTCCTTGTTGGAGATATCGACCGAGTCGATATTTCTTCGGATGGACTAGTCGCCGGAGTTCTTGACTTTAAGACCGGAAGCCTGGATTCATTCAGAGGGAAAATTGGCATAACTGCCAAGGGAGGCAGGTCAACCAGACGAACTCCCGGCAAGGAAATTAAGCGAGAAACTGCTCAGGACATAATTTATAGACTGGCAGCTCTTGAAATAAACTCAGACGCGACAAGTGCTCAGGTAAATTTTGCATTCATACCGAACGGTGGTGAACCAGACATTTTGCACGCTAAATTTGCGAACGACGAAGATAATTTCCTACTGGGAATCCTTCGCAGAATAACCGAAAGCGGCAGGACGGGCAGTTTCGTACCAACTGTGGGTTCAAATAGCCCGCACAGCTACTGCAATGTGTGCGGAATTATTGGGTACCCAGGCGCGCAGGTCCGGGGTAATTCTGGATCAGGGGAAGTAGAAGTTGAAGGAGAACCGAATGAGTGACCTCAAGGATCAGGAATCCAGAGACGCGGCAATTACTAAGCATGGCAAAAGTATCTTTATTGATGCCGGAGCGGGTACGGGTAAAACGGAAACGATTGTTAGACGAATCGTAGACCGAATTATGACAGACCCAACTATCGAGATGAAAAATGTTTCGGCCATCACCTTTACCGACAAAGCTGGAGCTGAATTAAGAAATAGGTTTAGGTCAGTACTAACTAAGACTCTGGGCTCAGCAATAGAGACAGACAAACCATCCCTTGAGAATGCATTGGCACAACTCGATTCTGCGGCCATCGGAACCATCCACTCATTTTGTAAAAGAGTTCTATCTGATCACTCACTTGCCGCAAAACTTCCTGTTGGCTTCCAAGTAGCGAGTGAGACGTCAGGTCCGTCATTGAAAGTAAATAGGGCGCGTAGGGTGGCTGACGTTGCGCTCGCAAGCCTAACTGAAAACGAACGCGCTCTACTAAAGCACATTAGGATTGACCCAAACCAATTTCAAGTTCTCGTTGAGAAGTTAGATAGCAAATTCGCAACACTCTCAAACCTTGGTTCTTTATCAAGCTCTGTTGATAAAGCGAATGATTTTGAGCTTGCAATTTATGCATTTATTAACTACGCAATAGCCGAGCTTCGCAATGAACAAGAGTCACGTCGAGCATCAGGAGATATCGAATTTGACGATCTCTTGCTGCTAACTAGAGATCTATTGGACGGCAACCAGGAGTTACAGAAACTAGTTTCGGACACTTACAAAATACTTTTGGTCGATGAATTTCAAGACACTGATCCAGTGCAGTGGAGAATAATCGAGCTAGTAACATCAACGAGCTCGAATCAGCAACACAGAGCAGGATCTCTAGTATTAGTTGGAGATCCAAAACAATCCATTTATAGATTCCGAAATGCAGACTTAAACACTTTCCTAGAAGTGAAGAAAGACTTTGGCGACACAGGTGACCTAGGTGCGACACATACCTTGTCCTCAAATTTCAGAACAGTGAAACCAATCATTGAATTTGTAAATACGATTTTTAGAGACGAGATCGGAACGTCTCCAAATCCGTTGCACATGGGTGTCCCTTATCAGGAACTAGATATCGTCAATAATCCGTCGCATCCAAAACCGGGGCCAGCTGTTGTTGCCCTCGTAAACCCCACCGACGGCAATAAGAAATTGGTTGATTATGAGTTCGCACAGGTGTCTCGACAAATTCAACGAGCTGTGGCAGAGAAATGGGCTATTACGATAAAAGGAAATGATGGGCGAGTTTATGGTGAGAAGCCAGCCGACTACGGCGACGTCTGCATACTTTTGCCAGCACGTACACGCATCGACGACTTACTAAGAAGTTTGGCGGAGCACAAAATACCTTTCATGTCGGCTGACCCTGGAATTGTCTT
>Ga0114979_10003687_pt1 | contig 10226 bp, 6 predicted proteins | sample S_140625_EF_Meta_FD_87315 | JGI IMG/M metagenome (GOLD analysis project Ga0114979, IMG submission 87315) | Freshwater microbial communities from Lake Simoncouche, Canada to study carbon cycling - S_140625_EF_MetaG | ecosystem: Environmental > Aquatic > Freshwater > Lake | place: Lake... | reverse complement strand
TAATCAAGTAGCTTTAAAGATTCAAGAAATTGCCCGAGAGCATGATGTGCCTGTCGCCCAAATCCCTCCTCTAGCCCGTTACTTATATAGCCAGCTAGAGATAGGCGAGGCAATCCCCATGTCATTATTTGAGGCAATCGCCAAAATATTAGCGTGGGCCTATGAAGTGAAGGAGTCTGGAGGGGTAGAAGGCGATATCCCCGATGTCAGCTTTATACCCGAGCAACTTAAGCCGGGAAAGGCGATGCTTTAATTCATTACACTTTTAGCAAAGGTAGTTCCGACATCTTCTGGGAAGTAGTAAATCAACATCAGTTCATTGCGGTTATTTAAGCTACGACCAATCTGAAAGGCAACTTGACCGCCACCAAAAATATAGGTTTTTGATTTACGAATACCAGCAGCGAAGGCATTCTCTTGTCCTTCTGATGGGGTGTAGTCCAGACCATACTTAATCGTGAAGCGCTCAATGATGGTGTCAGCTATCTCTTTATTGAAATAGCCTAATTCTTTTTTCATCAGAACCATACGACCAGCTTCGTTATAAATAAGCCAAATTTGTTCTTCAGTGTCACCTTGCTTGATCTTGCAGCTGAGGGTGAGCTCATACTCGGTACAAGGAAATTGGGTTTTAGCCTCTTCCTTAGAAAGATTGAACGCAATGCCCAAGTTTCCTTCGAGCGGTAACTTCATGACTGCCGTATCGGGTAACCATGGTTTTGTAGTGACTTGTTCTGCCTTGTCACCACAACCGGCTAACAAGAGCAGGCAGCAAGTAAGGCATGACAAAGTCCAGCGTTTAGAAAAGAAGACGATGTGCATGGGGGATCCTGATGGTGCAATAGGTAAATAATGGCTTTGGAATCAATATACCAAGACGGTGATCGATTGCCTAGTGCTAATGCATGGCGGCGACATGCAGGAGAGTACTAAGTAGTTACCGAAGGATTTGGCTTGCTAGTGCGCCATTTTCATCGCTCAATATTTTTTTATTCCCCTTAGGGCTAGGTTTTTGAGGGCAGATCAAACTCAAGATCGCCCCAGCAGCACTGAAAATCGATGTAAGACTATAATTTATAAGTAATTTGACTATATAACGCCCTCATTTGTTCGGGGGGGTGTGGATTTCCCTTTTTTATTGGTAACGGTTTGCCATATATTTATTTATTTCGTTTGGCGCGTTTTTTAGTTCAGCTGCATTTAGCTAGGCTAGCCATTGCCACTTTTTTCTCTTGCGTACTGCTCAGTACTGCTGGTCTGGCACAAACTATTTCAGTAGAGGCTAGCCAAGTTGCGCAAGTAAAAAATAATGCAGAAGCTAGCGCCTTGATTAAAACTTGGTCCGATAGAACGCGTGCTGGTGTGGGCAATATGATTGCCCAAGAAAATGGTGTGAGTAAGGAAATTGAGGCGGGTTATACACGTCTCATCAAATCTTGCGAGTTAGCCCAAGCCTTAAAGGATGAATCGCCAAAATTTGATACCGCGCGGGTGAATAACTATATTGTCCAGTTTGATGACCGCATCAATAAAATTGCTAGCTCACGCAAAGAGGTGGCGAGTAAAGCGCAGGCTTTACTGAGTAATGTTGACGCCAATCCGCCAGCCAACTGCGGTTTATTTTCAGGTGATGCACCGCCGTGCCAAACCTACAAATACAAAAAAGAAATGGCACAGTATTTACTGACGAGCGCCAATACCTATTACGACATCATTACCAAGCGCTATCAACTATACAAAGCGATTGCGGTTAAAAGCCGTGAGCAGTGTATCCGCCCAGAGTTTTTAGCTAAATTGGCCAACGCCGATGAAGAGCATTTAGTGAGTTATGAGCGTAAATCGACACAAGTCTTTTTGCGTTTACTAGAATCAGTCCAAGGCGCTTTTATTAATCAAAGCGCACAGTAACCTTGTCGCTTGGTGTTCGTATGCACCTCAAATCGCCCACTCAAAAAAACTTAGCTTTTCAAATTCTTGCCTTGGCAGTACTGGTGATAGCCATCATCGGACTCTCTTTTTACGCAGTACAGTCCTATGTTCAGATAAAGCGTAATAATGAATTGCAACAAATGGCAACCGTGGTCACGGACTTGCTACGCGCCAATTTTTCTAATCTCAATGCGCGCCTCAGTTACGAGGCCAATCAATTTGACCGCACCCCAGACTCATTTGAGCTCGGAGCGCGTAAGATTTTCCGTGAATTTCCATCAGTACTTGCTCTCGAGTTGCGCAGCCCTGATGGCGCTTTATTAGCAGTCACTAGTAAATATAATTCTGACCCTGTCTGGCGCAAGGGCCTAAGGAAAAATTTACCCCCTTGGCTGTTGGCTGATTTTGATTCCGTCATCAAAGGAAATGCACCGAAATTAACTTCAATTTATAGCGCAAATTTGAGCGCTATTTTCACTGGAAACAATGGTGATGATGAATTTATTGCTGAAGAATTTTTCCCCTTAAGCTCAGGTCGCGGAGCAATTGTGGTGATTTTTAATCCGAAGATGTGGTTATTTCAAGATAGCTTGTTAGCGGAATTTAAAAAACACTTGGGATATCGTTTCAAGTTAGAAAAGCAAGATCAGGAGCTCATCGTCAGTTCCGATAACTCAGTACCTTCTTCAGATGGAGCTCAGCGCTTTGTCTTTCCCATTACCTATTTGACTGATGGCCCGCTGTATTTTGTGATTGAAGATCATCAGCCGGCCCGTGCCAAATCAGCACATTTTCTAGAGATTGCACTCGTTGTTCTAGCCACTCTCATCGCGCTGGTGGTCTTTGCCACTTTTAAAGGTTGGAAAGCCTACAGTAAGACCTTGGCTACCTTGCGCGCACAAGAGCAACAGTTATTAGATCAATCCAAGTTTGTTTCATTAGGTGAGATTTCAACGATCTTGTCGCATGAGCTCAATCAACCCTTAGCCACCATTGAAACCTATAGCGCTGCAAGTGAAAGTTTATTAACCCAAGAGACCTTAGATCGCCCCCGTTTACTCAAAGCGATTCTAGCTATTCGTGAAGAAAATGGGCGCATTAGTCGGATCATTAAACATATTCGCAATTTTGTGGTCAACAATGAAACACAAGTAGAAGAGTTGGACCCAGCAGTATTAATTGAATCTTTGCGCACTATTTTGCAAATGCAAGCAAGTCGCTATCAAGCGCAACTCGTGATTGAAAAGCAGGCTGGGTTTTTAGTACGCGTAGATCGCTTGATGCTAGAGCAGGTCATTTTAAATTTAGCGCGCAATGCCTATGAGGCAATGCTGTCTTGTCCTGAAAATAAACGCCAGCTCAATATCGCTATTAGTTTTGTTCGCGAAAGCTCGCTAGGTAAGATTACTTTTACTGACACTGGCCCAGGCATTTCTGAGGAAGTCGGTGAAAAACTCTTCACACCATTTTTCTCAACTAAAACCGATAGCATGGGGGTGGGCTTAAGTTTATGCCGCTCACTTTTAGAGCGCTATCATGGCAGTTTAGTTTGGCAAAATAACCCACAAGGCGGCGCGCAGTTTACAATCAGCTTTAGAATTTAGTCGTCAAACGTCTAGTGCTTGCTTAGCCATCTCATCATAGGCTGTGCGTGGCTTAGCACATCAGGAGTTGAGAATGAAAGATCTGTCAAAAGTAGTCAAAAAGCCCAAAGTATTGATTGTTGATGATGATCGCGCCTTAGGCGATGGCATTGCTTTTTTACTCGAGAGCAAAAATATTGACAGCACTCAGTATCTCTCGGGTGAAGAGTTTATGGCGGCAGCTGAAATAGATCCCCTAGAAGAGCAAATAGGCTGCGTTCTACTAGATGTACGTATGTCTGGTTTATCGGGCATGGATGTCTTTTACTGGTTGTCCAATCATGACCCTCATGGCGTGATGCCGGTGATTTTTATGACTGGACATGGCGAATTACCCATGGCGGTCCAAGTCATGAAGCGTGGAGCTTTTGATTTTGTGCAAAAACCCTTCGATAGTAATAATCTGATCTATTTAGTTGAGTCAGCAATTAAGTTATCTCGTGAACGCTCAGAAATGCAGCACTTACGGGTTGATATTAAAGAGCGCCTTGCTGCTTTGACCGATAAGGAGCAGATTGTGATGTCCGAGGTCTATTTAGGAGCCTCCAATAAGGATATTGCTGAAAAAATGGGCAATAGCGTACGTACAGTCGAATTGCACCGCGCGCACGTCTACGAAAAAATGGATGTGAAAAACGGTATTGAATTGGCCCGTCTGTTAGAGCAAACCGATTGGCAAAACAAGCCTGTCAAGGCTAAAAAGACCGCTTAAAGGCTTATTCAGTCTAGTGAGACTGCGCCTTACCCTTTAGAAAAGCGGATCTGGGACTATTGACTCTGCTGGACGCCTCCTCATTTGCCCCACTGGGTTGCCCGATTGACCAGTCCCTGGGCTCATTTCGACTTATTTACTAGTCTTTTAGGCAGATAGATCCATTTTTTGAGCTTCTGAGTGGGTGTATGACTAGCTTGAAGTGGAGTTAACAGAAGGTGACTAATTATTAAACAGTGCTTAAAAGTTGCTATTAATCATTTTTATTAAGTTAATTGTTCCTAAAAGAGCTTAAAAAACACTAAATATCTTTTGTACTCGAGTAGCCTAATAATCATTTGGCTGTAAATCATGCTGCTATTTTCTGGCTAAAACAGGCCTTTTGTGGGCCCACTGATGCGCTCTAAGACACCTTTTCAACTAAAAAATCAGGGTGTATTTGCCTAAAAATTAAGCATTCATCACTAGAGTTTGCGATGAAATCATTGGGCAATCAGCTCAAAAAATGCACTTTTTAGGTGCATTTTTACCCTAAGTAATTACCGAAAATACCAAAAAAGTTAGCAACAGCTGACTTTATGCTTTTGCTTGTGAATTGAAAAGCGCTTATTGAAAATTACCTATATAAAACAATAGCTTATAAAAAATTCCTATATATAGGAAAAATTTCGATCAAATTCTTACTTTTTCGGTTATTACGTAGTATTATTTCGATAAATACTTACGGGGAATTTGAGGGTGCAAAAAAAGTCTTACCAACTCCATTTTTGCGCTTTAAAAAATTCATTCCACTTTGTTTAGGTCATTTGCTTGAAAAAGAAAAACGCTACTCCTGTCGCGCAAAGCAAGAAATCTTTGGCAAAAGCCAAGGAGTCTAAACGCGTCGCGCAAACCAGTAGCACTGTTTTGGTTGCCGGTTTAGTGGGTCTGATGTTGGCTGAAGAAGGTTATGCGGCAACTCCAAACAAATCAAACGAAGAAGTAAAGGGCGCAAAAAAATCAGGCGCTAAAAAAACGGCAGACACGCCATCCAAAGAAGCAACTCCAAATGCAGAGCAGACTCCAAAAGATACGCAGGCGGAAACTGGTTCACGGGTAGTGATCAGCGGTGATACAGCAGAAATAGCGGAAAAATTATCAGTAAAACCAGTCGCCAATACAGACGCTACTAGGGAAGGTAATAACAAAAACAAAGACGCGCTGGAGAACACGCTCAGCGATAGCGCTAGCAGCTTCCCATCAGCAAGTACTGCACCAGCAAACAATGCTGCTGAAATTGTGTTTCCTATTCCATCAACCGCAACCAATCAAATGTCCAGTTTGTTGCAAGATGAGCAAAGCTGGTTAGAACAAAGCTTAGCGAAAACATCAAAAGGCCTTGGTGGCATTTTCTTTTCCGAAGCACCTAATACTGCGGCCATCGTTAACGTGTTGCAAGCAGAAAATCAATGGGTTAATGAAACCATTGCCAAAACAGCGCAAGGACAAGGTTCAATTACATTCCCTTCTCTGAGCACAGCGGGCACCAGCAGTATTGCGAATCTGCTCAATCAAGAGTCTCGTCAAGTAGATCTTGCTAATGCAAATGCCAAGCCAGGCGGCAGCATTGATTTTGCGCAAAATTTAGGTGATGCCAAGCAAAGCATGGCCAATTTATTCGCCGGTGAATCCATCACCATTGCTGGCGGCGCTGGTAAGGGTGAGGTTAGCAACCCCAATGTGTCAGTACAAGTGGCCGACTCGCAGCCTGGCGGACTTGGCGATGGTTCTGGTATTTCGATGACCGAAATTGGCTTGGGTGTGTTGGGTTTAGCCTTAGCTGCTGCCGGTGGTGGCGGTGGCGGTGGCGGCGGAGCCTTCTCAGCCATTACTGGTGGTAGCTCATCGTCAAGCTTTTCGGGTTATGTCATTGATGGATATATTTATAACGCCGAGGTGTATCGCGTAGATGCCAGTGGTAATCGCACTAGCAATATCGTATATACCGACTCTAATGGTCAGTACACCGGTTTGACTGGTGGTTCAACGAGCGACAAGATTGTGGTCAATGTCACTACGAGCTCAGTCGATATGTCGACCAATGTGACCTTTACTTCTGCCATTACTTTGTACGCATCAGGCGACTCTACAGTGATCAATCCGATCACCACCATGATTCAGTCTTATGTCGATACCTATGGTGGTACCACTGCTAATGCACAAGCTTTTGTGACTAGTTCATTGGGCATTTCCAACGCCATTGATTACAAAACGTATAACCCGATTGCCAGCAATGATGTTACCATCCAAACGGCAGCTGCCAAAGTAGCTAACGTGTTGATTAGCGGTACGAGCGCGCTTACCTCATCTGCGGGTAGTGATGCTGCAGCATCCGCTAAGGTTTTAAGTAGTCTAGTGGGGCAAATGGTAGGTGGCGCCACAGTCAATTTGTCCGACAACACTACTTTGACCACAGTATTAAACAATGCTGCCAGTGCGATTTCTCCTGGTGCAACGATCAATAGCAATTTAGTCGATATTTTAAAATCTGCTAATACGATTAGCGCAACTACTTTGAGCGATTTATATGAAGTACAAAAAATCGTTCAAAACAATATCTCCAAAATTGCAGGTGATGCTACCCAGTTAGCTGAATCAGCCACTACTTTGAAGGCTTTAGTTACTGCTGCAAAAGATGGTCAAAAAGTGATGGATGTCAGTTTGGCTAGTGGTTCTGATACCGGCACATCGAGTACTGATCGCATTACCAAATTAGCCAATCCTGAATTTAAGATTTCTTTAACGGGCGTCACAACTGCAGCAGTAGGTGACGTGGTGATGATCACAGTGGATGGCGCTATCTCTGGTACGCACACGCTTAACGCCGCTGATCTGACACAAAAATATGCATTAGTTCAATTAGCAGACTCCCAGCATTTGATTGCTACGCCAAAAACCTTTACTGCACTAGTTGGTACAGGCCTAGTCAATGCAAGTACTCAGGCTACTTTGACTCCAGCTGATGTGATTGGCTTGAACGCAATTGATGTGAGTTTTAGCACTGCCAAAGCATCGGGCTTTTTGGCTTTCACCTTTGATGGTGTGGCGCCTACCGCTCCCGTCATTACCACTGGCCCGATTAATACCAATCAATTGACCCAGATTATTTCAGGAACTGCAGAAGCCTTGGCTACTGTGGAGATTTTTGATAATGGCGTCTCTAAAGGAGCCGTCAAGGCTGATGCCAACGGCGCTTGGAGCAAAAGCGTAAATCTGGCAAGTGAAGGTGTGCATGTCATTACGGCTAGCGCAACCGATATCGCTGGCAACACCAATACCGTCTCAGGCACCAGCAAAACCTATACCGTAGACTTAGTGGCACCTAACAGCCCAGACTTAACTGCTGTTGGTGCTGTTTCAGTGAGTGGTGGCAATGCGATCAGAACTAACTTACTCTCACAAGCCTTTACTGGTACATCAGAAGCCAACGCTACCGTCAAGGTCTACGACAACGGTACTTTATTGGGTACCACTACTGCTGCTGGTAATGGCGCTTGGTCTTTAACCCAAAATCTATTAGTCACCAACGGTACCAACACCATTACCGTGAAGGCACAAGATGCTGCGGGCAATATTTCATCTGAATCAACCGTTACTGTGATTCATGATACGGTTGCCCCTAGTGTTGCAGTGAGTGCTAGCCTGCCATCCTTAACGAATAATGCAACACAAACACTATCCGGTATTGCAGAATCGGGCGCTACCGTGCGGGTTTATGACAATGCAGTCTTAGTCGGCACCACTACTGCAGTCAATGGCGCATGGCAATTGAGCAATGTGTCTTTAACAGCCAATGCGAGTAATACGATTACCGCTACTGCAACCGATGTTGCCGGCAATACTTCTAGTATTAGTACTGGCGTATCGATTACCGTTGATACTACTGCACCAACAAAACCAGCCACACCAACATTAGCCAATGACACTGGTAGCAGTAGCACCGACAAAATTACTTATGCTGGTACCGTCAATGTGGCGGGTACCACTTCTGAGACGGGTTTAAGCTGGCAATACAGCAAAGATGGTGGAAGCACTTGGCTTAATGGTACTGGCAGCAGCTTTACCGTTACAGGTGATGCTAGTTATAACACCTTGGTACGCTTTACCGATTTAGCAGGCAATACTTCTACTAATAGTAATGCGCTCGTCTTTACACTCAAAACCCTTGTAGATACTCCGGTAACTACTGGTTTACAAAGTGATACAGGCTCCTCCGCGAGCGATAAATTAACCAATACTGGCGCCGTCAATGTGACCTTAGAGCCTGTATCTACCAGCCTTGCAGGGTGGCAGTACAGTACCAACGGTGGTGGTACTTGGATCGATGGCACCTTGCCAGTAAGCGGTACTACTGGCGTTTTAACTTTAAGCGGTGATGGTGCTAAGAGTGTCATTATTCGTCAAACCGATTTAGCTGGTAATACTTCTAGTACCTCTACACCATTCACCTTTACCTTAGATACCACCGTTGCTGCGCCAACCTTGTCTTTGGCGAGTGATACTGGTAGCTCTAGCTCAGATTTAATTACTCAAAGTAGGGTGGTTAATGTCAGCTTGGCTGGTGATGTTGCTAGCTGGCAATACAGTACCGATAGCCAGGCTACCTGGACAACGGGTAGTGGTACTAGTTTTACTGCCCCCACAGGTGACGGTAGCAAAACAGTTTGGGTAAAACAAACCGATAGCGCTGGTAATACATCGACTGCTAGTAGCCTCACTTTTACTTTAGATACCACAGCACCCACTGCCAGCTTTAACGCCATTGCGGGCGACAATATGATTAGTGCTGATGAGGCATTGGCTGCAGTAACAATTACCGGCACCACCTCTGGCGCGGAAAACGGCCAAAGTGTCATCGTTTCCTTTGTTGATGGTGTAAACCAAGCAGCCATCAATAATAAATCCTATGTGGTCACCGATATTAGTGAAGTATAGAGGGTTACTGAACCACTACCCGAAGTGGTAGCGCTCCTTCCAGCCGATGGCTCCAAAGCTAAGATAATAGATACCGATGCTGCTGGTAATACCCGCACAACATACTCAGATTTAGTAGCTGTCGCTGAAACGAGTGAGGGTCAGGACGGCTACATTTACGGCGCCACAGTCTTTGTCGATGCCAATAATAACGGCGTCTTAAATGCCGGTGAATTTAGTGCTTCAACCAATGCGGTAGGTGCTTTCTCACTCCCATCGACTGGCGCTCTAGTGATGCGCGGTGGTGTGGATATCTCGACTGGCTTAGCATTTGATTCGCAATACGAAGCGCCAAAAGGTTACCGTGTTTTAAATCCAATTAGTACCTTGGTGCGTGAAGTGCAATTGACTGGCAGTACCGTTTCAAGTGACGGCACGATTGCCGCTGCTAATTTAAAGACAACTGCAAGTTCAGAAGCAGCGGTGCGTAGCGCTGGGTTATTTGGAAGTGCAACTGGTACTGATGCCATTATTCTGGGTACATACAACCCGTACAAAGTTGCATCAGATGCAACTGCTAGCGCTGATGCACTCAAAGCAGCGATTAATTATCAACAGGTGGGTGCAGAGCTCTCTAATTACCTCAGTATTGGCTCTTCAGTATTACAAGCCATGAAAGGGGTCGATGGCAACTTTGGTGATGTCGCTAGTCAAACTGCTAGCTATACCGTTTTACTCACCAAAGCCATTGCCGCCAACTTATTATCTAACGCACCCACAACTGCTTTGGCTAACTCTTTAGCTGAAACGGGTACTAGTGGCTTTGTCAAAAATGCACTAGCCTCAGTTGCCAGCTCAATTGGTCTAACTGCTAGTAATACCACTAACTTAGTTGCTAAATTAAACACCACCGCAGAAATGATTGGCCTAGCGAACGGCAAAATCATTACAGAAGCTGCTAAACCCATCGCTAATAGCGATGCTGCAGT
>Ga0114979_10003685_pt1 | contig 10228 bp, 3 predicted proteins | sample S_140625_EF_Meta_FD_87315 | JGI IMG/M metagenome (GOLD analysis project Ga0114979, IMG submission 87315) | Freshwater microbial communities from Lake Simoncouche, Canada to study carbon cycling - S_140625_EF_MetaG | ecosystem: Environmental > Aquatic > Freshwater > Lake | place: Lake... | reverse complement strand
CAGGTATTCAATGATATGTCGGAGTTCAATGACTGGTATGGACTACTCGATGAAATGGGTTATCCAACAACCTGCAGAAAGATTTCCATTTCGAATGGTCTTTCAAATGGTGAAGGACTTAGCTACAGCTCGCAACCATTATTGAACTGGGATTGCGAATTGTTTGGCCAGGATCTGGCTGAATTTTATTTGCATCACGAATCTGGGAATACTTATCATCCATGGAGTATGCCCGGGTTAAACGTATTGGCTGAATTTACTCAGCCCACCGCCGGCTTGGCTAATGTTGGCGACGAGCTGTTGTATTGGTATGGTGGATTGTTTGTGGGTCTATTGGATGTTGTCGATTTGGATCATGACATCGTGTACACACCTGCTTCTACGCCGAACCGTGATTATGCACCGGGAGGAAAACGCAATACCCTGCAAACCTTGGCAAGAGCCATTAGCAATGAGCGCATCAACATCTTCAATCTATTAAATTTCGATAATCCATGTCCTGATGTTCAGCCCAATGAATACAACCGTGATCATGCGTTTGTTTTAACCTCAAGTGCCGTTGGAATTGCAACGGATGATCCATACGTCAATGTCGATCAGTATCTCGACGAACATCCGGAGGAGGATTATTTCGATCGTGTTTGGTTTGCGCAGTTGCACAATGAGAATCACACAGAGCTTACAGCAGGTAATTTGAACTTTGTATTGGATGAAGTTATCGGCGGCGATGTAGTTCAATTGGATACTGTTCTTACGGCCAATTCACCGAACGGCGGTAACTTCAACTACGGCAGGCCCGAGTTTTCTTATTTGCGCGACATTCACGTGCATAGCGGCGGTCGTCTGTTTTTCAATGCCTATTTACCAACGCATTTCAACACATCCGACGATTACCTCAGCACCGATTTCAATTTCGAAGTGAATACGTTGGAATGCGCGGCTGCAGATGTGCGTGTGGATCATGATGCACTGATGCAGCTGGGTGAGCCCTCAATGGATTACCGCACGGCGCAAGTGACCATTGGTCGTGATAGTCGTGTGGAAATCGGAGCCGGTGGCACGTTGCGCATCTGTGAAGGAAGCATGCTCATCCTGGAGGATGGCGCAATCCTCGAGATTCAGCGGGGAGGAAAGTTGGAACTACTCAACGGATATCTGGTTGTGCGCTCAGGCGCAGAATTAAGGTTTTCCAATGGCACTGGTTCTTCCTGTGTTCACGAGGTGCTGCTCTCGGGAAATGATGCGCGTATGGTCTTTGATGGTGGAATCCTAAAACTCGCTGCACGAACAACCTTGACGGTCAGTGAAGATTCGGAGTTCACGGGATACCTCGAGATTCTTCAAGGAACAGAGAATGTGTTACACATGGATACCCTGTCTGAGTTCCATTGGAAGGGTCGCGGACCGGATGATTTGATGTTGCGAATTGTCAACGGAGCACGATTGCAAAACGCACAATGGGCCTTGGGTGCTATAACATTGGAAAATGGACTAGTGGATTTAACCTATAACGGAGCTATCTACACCGACGCTCATTTCAATGCAAACAGAGTGAAGTTTTTCGCAAGTGATCAGTGGGAAGCAGAAGGATCGGAAGTTTGGGTATGGACCAGTCAGTGCACTGTCGACAGTTGCTTTTTTGAGCATGTGGATTTGCGAACAGTGAATACGAAGGCAGTGATAAACACCACAGATTTCGCAGGACCGAATGCCGGATTTTATCCCGAGGAGAGTAGGTTCATGGTGATCGATTGTGCTTTTGAACAGGCGATGATACAAAGTGAAAGCGCAATGGCAGATTTCTATGTAAAGCGTTGTGTTTTTTCGAATGACGCCTATATCTATGATAATGGTTTGTCAGACGCAACAATTGACGAGTGCGTGTTTTCAGACGGCAATTCGCATGCGATTGAGAAGGCGGGTGGCACATTGAATTTGCGCTGCAATCAATTCAACGACATTGAAGGTGTTTACATGCATCAGGGTTCGGTGAACATGAGCTCTTTCAATCATGCGGGCTACAACTTCTTTCACGAGGTTCCTGTTTGCGTCACGTGTGATGAGGTGACCGATCTACAACTGATGCGCGGTTACAATGACTTCTCGGGGTATCAGAACTATGTCATTGCGGGCGTTATGGATACCACATGCGGCCTTGATGATGCGTGTGAGCTTGTGTTGGATGCTCATTACAATCACTGGGGCGGTGAGTTGGGCACAAGCGTGATTAGCAATGAAGACGGGCTTTTCTATCCCAACGCAACCATGTTTGATCTCTACGCGCTTCATACAACAGCATGTAACAGCTATGAATCAGGTACACAATGCGCCATTGCTTTTCAGGATGTTTCACCGATTCACATCAAGGAATGCCCTGCGGGCTTCCCACAGGAGGAGCGCAGTTTCACCCTTGCGCAGCAGCAACGTACCGCACGAATTGATATACACCGAAATGGGGACCAGTTGACAATCTCTTCGCACGATGGCATTCGTGCTTGCACCATCTACGATGTCTTGGGACGACAGATCGCGACATCGCGATATTATGCGACAGCTGTTAATGAAATTCACATAACAATGGCAGCCGATCAGGCTTCGGGATACTACACGTTAGTCGTTGAAACCGCTAGGGGCAATGAAGTGCACCGAGGTTTTTATGAATGACTGTGATTTTTGGTTGGTTTGGTGAGCAATGGAGATGGTTGGTTTGGTCGGAACGCCGGTCGCCAATCATCTCCTTTTGTTATGCAGAAATCACCGTCCCGAAGTAGCGCGAAATTTCTGCACGCGCTTTGTCGAGCATGATTTTTTCCTGAAGCAGCGCATCGTATTTATCGTGATCATTGACTGCGGCTTCAAGTTCTTGCGTGAGATCGATGATGATGCGTTGAATGCGTTTCAGCTTCAATCGAAAAACACAGTCTTTAACTGCCTTACGCAATTGCATGTCTTCCGTTTCGGGATAGATGAAATGCCTTTGCCAATTGTCGCTTAGGCTATATGGACTAATCAGGATAGCGGATGATTCGCCGGAAATTTGCTGGTCGTGGTGTTGCGTAAAGTCTGTTGCCTGTGGCAGCGTTTCTTTTCCAATCAACTGCACATATTCCGAATAGATGTTGGCGTAAACCGCCGACTCGAGCACAATGTCATCCGATTCTAAATTGCTGATGATGTATTCAGCGACGGATACAGGATGTTTTTCTTCATGACCGTCTTCGTTGACGATGGTGATGTCAATCGGCTTTTCACCGTAATGCAGCAGAATACGAATGAGATCCTTTTCCTGATGTTCGATGGAAAAATTACCCAGGCTTTCTTGTGGCACACCGTCAGCAGGAAGTTCATCGAGCACAGGAATTTCTTCGGGAACATCGCTTTTCTTTTCCTTCTTGAAGTTGGTGACAATCACCTTATTCAGTTCCTGCAGCAGTACCTGTTCACTCATTCCCATGAGTCGGCTGCATTCCTGCACATACACGCTGCGTGAAATGCCGTCGGGAATCAGCGCAATGCTCTCGACCATGCTGCGGATCAGTGCTGCGCGTTTTACAGGGTCGTTGCCGACCTCTTCCAGTAGCAACGATGTCTTGAACGAAATAAAGTCGCGTGCGTTGGATGTTATGAACGCCTGAATTTCCTCCGAACTGTGCTTGCGTGAAAAACTGTCGGGGTCATCACCGTCAGGGAAAAGCAATACGCGCACATTCATGCCTTCCTTTAGAATCATATCGATTCCGCGGAAAGAGGCTTTTATACCGGCACTATCACCGTCGTAAAGAATGGTAATGTTGGGCGTGTATCGGCGAATCAAACGAATCTGACCTTCGGTGAGTGAGGTTCCACTGCTGGATACCACGTTTTCGACGCCGGCTTGATGCATGCTCACCACGTCGGTATAGCCCTCCACGAGGTAGCACATGTCGTGCTTCACAATGGCGTTTTTTGCCAGATGAAGTCCGTACAACACATTGCTCTTCAAATACAACTCACTCTCGGGCGAATTGAAATACTTGGCGATGTCTTTTTCAGCCTTCAGTGTTCTTCCACCAAACGCAATAACCTTTCCGCTGATGTTGTGGATGGGAAACATCACCCGTCCGCGGAAGAAATCGTACACTTTCCCGTCGCGCTCTCGCGTGAGCCCTGCTTTAACCAGGTAGGAAAGTTGGTATTGTTGTTCGAGCGCGGCCTGCGTCATGGCGTCCCACTTATCAGGACAGTAGCCGAGTTGAAACTTTTGAATGATGTCGTCGCGAAAGCCGCGCTCATGAAAATAGGAGAGACCTATCGCGCGTCCTTCCTCTCCCTCAATGAGCTGCTGCTGGAAGTAACGCGCAGCGAATTCGGTGACTACACTCAACTGCTCACGTTCACTCTTCTCTTGTAGTTGTTCTTCGCTCTGTTGGTCTTCCTCTATATCGATTTGATATTTGGCTGCGAGCCAGCGCAGGGCTTCGGGATAGCTGAGTTTCTCATGTTGCATGAGAAAATCAATCACATTACCGCCTTTACCCGAGGAGAAATCTTTGTAAATGCCCTTGGCCGGAACGACAAAGAACGAAGGCGTCTTTTCGTTGGCGAAAGGTGAAAGTCCTTTATAAGCCGATCCACTGCGCTTTAAATGCACGAATTCACCAACCACCTCTTCGATGATGGCAACTTGGTAAATTTTGTCGATGGTAGCGCGACTGATCAAGGTGGGTTAGGTAAATCGGAGTGTAAATTTAATGAACGTCTTGTACATTCATAGAAGCGTCTGTCGCTTCTTCAGGATTTGCCTAAACCGACAGCAAGCGAGTTGGTGAGCGCTACAAATTCTGCAACCCCGAGCTGCTCCGGCCGTTTATTCCAAATTGCGTCGGAGGTATCCGTTTTCCCTTGCGTGAGACTTTTCAAGGAGTTTCGCAGTGTCTTGCGTCGTTGATTGAATGAGGTTTTCACTACCTGCTTGAATAGCTTTTCATCACAACCGAGTTTCGCCCCGAATTTGCGTCGCATACGAATGACACCACTTTTCACTTTGGGTGGTGGAATGAATTCATCTTCGTTGACGGTAAATAAATACTCGATGTCGTAGTAGGCTTGAGCCAAAACGGAGATAATCCCGTAGTCCTTATTACCGGGCGAACCGGCGAATCGCTGCGCCACTTCGCGTTGAAACATGCCTACCAGTTCGGGCACCTGATCCATATGGTCCAACACCTTGAAAACGATTTGCGATGAAATGTTGTAGGGAAAATTTCCAACTACAGCAATGGGTTCAGGAAACAGTTTCTCCAGTGGCATGCGCAAGAAATCGGCTTCGTGAATGCGTCCGCGCAGCGCGCCGAAATGAACATTCAGGTAATCCACACTCTCACGGTCAATCTCCACAACATGCGTTTCGAACTCGGGTCGCTGAAGTAAATACTGCGTGAGAGCGCCCATACCCGGACCAATCTCCAGCACTTTTTTGTAGTCGCCGTGTAGCGTAATCGCTTCGGCAATTTGGGCGCAAATCTCCGGGTTTTTCAGGAAATGTTGTCCGAGCGCTTTTTTGGGTTTGACCGTCATGGATAAGTAAGAGCGCGAAAGATATAGCCTTGCTCACTGAAATGCGCTAAACTTCCTTCGAGCGCATAGAGCATGTTACGTTCGGCTTTGATGCTGTCGTGAAATACGACGATACTCCCCGGCCTACAATTTTGTTTGACATGCATGAGGCATTGCTCCGGTGTTTTCTGTTGATCGAAATCCGCACTGAGCACATCCCACATCACCAGCGTAAACTTTTTCTTGAGCGCGTTGACTTGCGCCGGTGTAATGCGGCCATACGGTGGCCGAAAGAGCGCAGAGTTAACGAAGGGTCTTGCGCGTGCAACGTTGCGCAAGTAACTGAATGGCCCTGTTTTCCAGCCATCGGGATGATCATAGCTGTGATTACCGACTGCATGTCCGTCGTCGAGTACGCGTTGATAAATGGAAGGGTGTTCCTCCACATTTTTACCTAAACAAAAAAACGTTGCGTGTGCATGGTATCGCTTGAGTAGCTCTAAAGCCTTTTCCGTGACCTGGGGCGTAGGGCCATCATCAAACGTCAGGTAAAGCTCCTTGCTCGTCGTCTCAACATGCCACAGCAAATCTTTCGCGAGTGGTTTAAGGAGGGACGGAGTTTTTACCAGATACATTAGTCGAGAGGATGAGCCAGCACACAGGAGTTTTTCGCAATGCGCAATGAACCCATAGCGTTGTATGCTTCGAAATAAATAACGTAAACACCAATGGGAGCCTTGGTCTTGTCATCACGCAAGCCATCCCAGGAGATAAGTCCGGTATCGCCCAACAGCATGTTTTGCATCAAGTGACGCACGAGTCTTCCTTCACTGTCGTAGAGATAAAGATTACCCACATACCCTGGCGCATCCAGCGATACGCCGAAGGTGACGACGTCGTTATAGCCATCGTTGTCAGGGGAGAATATTTCGGGATCAACGGTTAGTTCGGCGTTGACCTCGGATGATGTAATGACTTGTGAGTTGATGAAACCGGGCGTCGCGAATCCCGCGCTTTCTGCAGCACTGTGCCAGTTGGTTGGATCTTCTGTTGGCCTTTTGTAATCGAGGCGTTCGAGAGACACACCGTCCGTTGAATTCAACGAGCCGAAATGGAAATCGGAATTGTAGGCAAATTCATCGCTCGTGCTGCCATCAGGTAGCAGCAAGTAAGCCACGTCTTCCGATGAGAAATCCGACATGCCTTCTACTTTGAAAATGCGATTGGTTTTTGTTTCGGGGTAGAATTCAGACAAGCGTCTACCGTCTTTGGTCAGCACCAGAAATTCACCCGGAAACAGTAACAGATGTCGATCGGAGATGAAATCAGGCGTGTTCATTTCGCCGCTTGTTGCATCGGCAATGGCGCAGCTATCGAGGGATACCGCATAGGAAGCAGTGTTATAGATTTCAATAAAATCGGTTCCGCCTTCAAGCGGATCGTATAAGATTTCATTCAAAATCAAATCCCCCGCAACAGGTGTGCGAGGTGCAGCAAATTGACCTGTCACTGAGCCTGCAGTATTGCCCCAACAATCCGTCACGCCTTCCAGCGTGAATGAATAAACAGTGTTTTCTTCCATCGGTCCGTAAATCAACACCAGCTCATTGTGCTCTTCACCGCTAATGAGAGGAGAAAAGTTTGCGACCGGCGAACCGTTCACTATCCAATTCAATGAAGCGTTTTCGATGGGTTCATTGAAGACAACAGTAATTCCATTCACCGGTTCAGCATAAATGAAAGTGATGACGGGACCCTGAATATCCTGACTGCGATCGAGTGTGCTGTTGGTGCGCCCTGCAGAACTGCCTTGAGTCCGAATGCATGCATTCCAGTTGTCAGATGAATTACACGGGTCATCGGGATTGACACGCTCCATCGACCAACCTCCTGATTCTTTCTCCGCATCGTTGTAATAGTCTTTGGAGTAAGTGAGCTGTTCGAGCGACAGACCTTCATAACGAAGTTCAATTGAGGTGCCGTCTTCGGTGAGCAACGGAAAATCGTTCATGTAGGCGACATTTGGATAAGCGAAGAATTGCGCGGGATCGCTATCGCTGTCGGTGATAATCAAAAAAGAATCAGGCTGAAGTAAAACTTGGTTTTCGAAGAAACCATCATTGACCGTCAGTTTGCTCAAGTCGATGAGATGATTCGTCTTGTTGAATAACTCGATGAAGTCAACTGAGGGACTTGCGGTTTGTGTTCCGTCAGTTCCATCAGCCATAATCTCGTTGATGATGATGTCTCCGAGTTGTGGCTCGAATCCGCGAATGAAATTTAAGGAATTTGCCGCCGATGCATTGCCGTCGCAATCACTCAGACCGACAAGTGATAACGTGTAGTTAGTCTCTGCGGCCATGGGTGCGCTCGTGGTCATGGTCAGAACATCGGCATCAACATTCCAGGTGTAGGAGGTTACGAATAGACCACTACCAAGGTCTCCTGCTAAGGCTAAAACACTGAGTGTATCCATGGATTCGCTAAATGCGATATAGAGCGCAGTATCGGCTATTGCGCCATAGGCAATGACCAAAGGTGAACCATTGGGTGCGATACTGTAAACAGAGTTCTCTGCACCGGCTGTGCCTCCCGATGAGGCGTTGCTCGCTTTCCAGTTGTAACGTCCGCTGCATACTGCAGTGGGATTTATCCGCTCCAGTGTCCATCCGCCTTCCGTTTTATCGGCGTCGCGGTACCAGGAAATGCCATATTCCAATCTATCCAGCAGCACATCTTCGGAACGCATTTCAAGCAACATACCGCTATTGGTAAGACCGGGAAAACTCTCCATAAACGCAACCGGGAATGACGCGTTGAATGCAGTGCTGTATTCAACATCGGCCACAACCAGAAAGCCATTGGGTTGGATCGTTACGGACGACGTGAAGTAGCCGCTGTTCAAGCGCAAATTTCCAAGGTCGAGCAGATTGTCGGTGTTGTTTCGGATTTCAATGAACTCCGCCTGAGGCATGCCAAAGGAAGGGTCCGGGTCAGCCATGATTTCATTGATGATGATATCACCGGCATTTGGCTCAAGTCCTAGCGCAAATTCGATGACTGCAGAAACAATGACGTTACCGCTGCAATCGGCAATATCACTCACGACGAGTTGGTAGACATTCGAAGGGATGATGGGAAATGCCATTGTTAATTCGACCTGATCAAGTTGCGCTGACCAAACGCCATTTGTCGCACTGTTGAAAGGCAACACATCCCACGTTGGTGAGCTCCATCCGGTGGTATCCATTGGCTCGGAGAATTGCACTTCGATTGTTTCCGTATCGACAATGTTGATAGCGGTCACGAAGGGCGGCGTGGTGTCGGGTGTATCGTTGAATTGGGAATTTACTGTTCCCGGTGTTCCGCCTATTTCGGCGATGCTTTCACGCCAGTTGGCGGCGTTGGCGCAGGGTAATTCCGGATTGACCAATTCCAGCGTCCATCCACCATCACGTTTTACATCGGTTTCAAACCAATCGTCGCTATAGACAACGATATCAATAATCTGATCATTGTTGTCTTTAAGCGTAAGACTGTCGCCCGTATTGCTGAGCGCCGTGAACGATGAAATTCCGATGACGTTGCCGAAGGGTTGAAGCAAAGCGACGTTATTGAGATCACAAAGGATAACGTGAGCGCCTGGCTCCAGTGCAAAGGCAGGAAGGATCTTTTCGGTGGATGAATTCACGAATTTCCAGTCTTCGAAATTGAAGGCGTTAGTCGGATGTTTATTGAATAGTTCTACAAACTCGACCTCTGGCAAGCCGGCAGAGGGAGTTGGATCTGCGAGAATTTCGTTAAAAATGACATCGCGGTATTGTGCAGAGGCCGCTTCGAAAAAGCTAAACTCAATCAGGTTAGGAAGCGACATGGTGTTGCCGGATAAATCCGCAATGTTTTGCACGCCGAGCGTGTAGGTTGTATTGGCGTTGAATGCCGGAGTGCTGAGGTGGACGAGCGCCGGATTGTTGGCGTCAATAACAGCTGTTGAAGCGTTACCAATGTTGACGATGGAATAATTAGAGGGGTTTTCACCGGTTGTGGAATTGACAGCTTCATTGAATAGGACGTCGATCGTGCTGAGCGAAAGGGCTTCCACCGAGAGCACATTGGGTGCCGTTAAATCGATCTCAATGGGTCCGATGTAGATGTCATCGAAAGCGAAATTATCGATGTTACTCGCCGTATAGGTGTTGATGATACTGAAGTGCGTGCTCGAGCTCAATGCGTTTTCAAGGATAGAAAATTCCTCCACATAATTTTCTCCTCCTGTAAAGTCTGCAGAAACGGTCCAACTGTTCTGATCGTCGACCGTAATTTTGATACGTGCCTGAAATGCTGCATTGATTAGTGTTTGCCCGGAAGCAATCAACGTGGTGTTCACACCATCGTCATAGTAAAGACGAATTACATCCGCACTAAGCGCTTCGCCCAACAACAGAAAATAGCCCTGAACACCTGCCGAATTCGTTCCCGAGTAACTGAGTGCAGGTCCATTGGAGGCAAAGTAGATACGCGTTTGGTTCGAGGCACTTCCAGCCAGATTTTGATCAACCAGGATACGCCATTCGCGATTGATCATGGGGGCAACATCGCAGGCGAGTGCTAGGGCGGATTGACCTGTCGCGCCGCTCGGATCACTGAGTTCAAGAACACCGTTGTTCACGCTGTAGTTGGCGGTGCTGCCTGT
>Ga0114979_10003682_pt1 | contig 10229 bp, 12 predicted proteins | sample S_140625_EF_Meta_FD_87315 | JGI IMG/M metagenome (GOLD analysis project Ga0114979, IMG submission 87315) | Freshwater microbial communities from Lake Simoncouche, Canada to study carbon cycling - S_140625_EF_MetaG | ecosystem: Environmental > Aquatic > Freshwater > Lake | place: Lake... | reverse complement strand
TTCTAAATATGACCTGTTCCATCTGCTTTGACGCATTCAATGCATCCTTTCGCAAACCTATTCTTTGCCCTTTCGATTCTTGTTCCAAAACCGCATGCCGATCTTGCTACCAGACTTTCCTCCGTGGCGATGACGTCTCCGTTCCCAAGTGCCTCTTCTGCAACACTCAATTCACTCATTCCCAACTTCAACACATCGGTCTTACCAAGTCCTTCCTCACTGGCGACTTCGCCAAACATCAACAAGACATTCTATTCGCTCAAGAACAAGCCATGCTTCCTGCCGCTCAAGCCGCGCTCACCCATGACAAACTTCTTGCCAGTCTTGATTCTCAAATCAAGGATGTTCATGCTCAAATCAAGACACTCACCGCCCTCAAAAATGACCTCCTTCACACTCGCAGACAATTGGCCGCACAACCTGACTCTGTCATTCTTGCTGAACCTTTCATTCATCGCTGCGCTGATTCCGATTGCAATGGATTCGTCTCTTCCGCTTGGAAATGTGGCATCTGCGACAAGTACACCTGCCACCATTGCAGGGAACTCAAGGCCGCCAGAGATGACCCTGACCATGTCTGCAATCCCGACACTGTCGCTTCTGTTGCACTTCTCAAGACCGACACCAAACCTTGCCCCAATTGCAAGGTTCTTGTTCACAAAACGGAAGGCTGCGACCAAATGTTCTGCACTCAGTGCAAACGTCTTTGGTCATGGAACTCCGGGCAATTTGAAACTCGCGGACACAATCCTCACTACTTGCAATGGATGCGCGAGAACCATGCTGGCGGCATGCCCAGAGAACCCGGCGAAATTCTCTGTGGACGCGAAATTGACCCTCACTTCATTGTTCAACTTCAACGCGATGTGGCCAATCTTCAACTCTCACTCATGGCTCGCAAACAATGGAATGATGACATTGCCAAACACTTCGGCGCCATCTTCTCCATGATTGCTTCCATCCCTCATTTGCGCTTTCATGATTTGGAAAGGTTGACTGTTGACCGCACCAATCTCAATCTTCCCGCTCGCAAAGCTTTCCTTGCCAACACTTTGTCATTGACCAAATTCAAGCAAACCATTCTTCGCAATCATTTGCTCGCTCAAAAAAATGAACACATTTCACAAATCATTCATGCCATCATTCAAGCTTCCACTGACATCGCTTTCCGCTTTCACCGGGAAACCCAGGTTTCCCACACCCTTCCTCTATCACATTGGACACATATTGCACATGACTTCGCACAAGAACTCTTCAATCTCAAATCTTATGCCAATCATGAACTATCACTCATTCATGCTGACTTTCATTCCACTCCTTCCAAAATCTTGTTCTTCTCTACACTCGACTTCAAACTCATCAACATCCTTAAACCTTCTACTTCCTCTTACCATGACACTCGCTTCACTCCTTTCATCCCTCACTTCCGCAGATAGAAGACGCGACATACCGCAGATAGAAGACGACATAAGGTAAGCAATAAAAAACATTTTTTATTTTTTTTGTCAATTTTTATCATTTTTATCATCATTCTTCATTCATCGCCGCTCTCGTCGTCGCTTTCCAGAATAATCTGAAACACGTCATGGCTGTATTCCGCAAACGCGTCCTTCTGATACACATTGATGACTGCATCAATCCGCGCATTGATTGCAATCTCGGTCACATTGCGCGCATGCCCGTTCGGCAGGTCGGCGAACATCCTCCTCACAAAATTGGCCCGAGTGTACTGCAATTCGATGCATCGCTTCCACATCTCGTAATGCCCGCGTGCAGCCGACGGACTGTTAATCCAATCCACTGCAATCATGCCACCCACTCCCGACAGCTTGCCGAATCCGCGCTTCACGCTCCAATCCGCAAACTGAAACACATCCGTCAACAGGCCAAAGTACCAACGCAGGAAGTCAGACACGCGACGTTCGCCAGCATCGTCCACCGTGGTTTTCATCAACGTGGCCCCGTTCTGCATGAACGACGTGGAAATGCACTCAGCGCGTTCATTGAGCAGGCCCAGAATGAGCCCGATGAAGTGGTTCAACCCGTTGCGCCCTTTGCCGCCGCCCACATTCAGCCACATGTATTTGCGAATGAGCGGGCCAAACTCGGACGAATTCTTCAGGCGCATCAGCAGCTGCATGGCGGCCGTCTCCTTGCGGTTCCAGTACTTGTCGTTGTCGGTCAGCGGCTTTCCGCTGTTCAGTCGTTCAAATATCTCGCAAATGATTCCGTTGAATTCCGCCTGGCTCATGCTTCTCTCCTTCTTGAACACGTCAACATGTACAACATAGTTATTGAATGCAGCGCGCGCATCGGCCGTCAACTCGCTGTACAACTGGCCATTCCATGGAAACTGGTCCAGCATGTATTCCTGCAGCGCGCCCATGCGGGTCTGCCCGTCCTGTATATTGAAGTACTCCTCGCCATCCTGGGTCGGGTCGTTGTGTTTCGTGAGCGTGATTTGGCCAATTGGATAATTCGACATGACCGAATCCACCAGGCGCTCTTTGTTTGATTGCGTCCACGACGGGTATCTCTGGTGCTCGGGAATGCGATATTTCTTATCGCTGGACACACGGTCGCTCGGGTCGAAATTGTCGGGAGAGATGAGGCTGCGGAGTGAGCATGCGATTTGTTCTCTGATTGCGGGCATCTTGTTGCTTGTTGCTTGTTGCTTGTTGCTTGTTGCTTACTTTCAAAATGCTTTCAATTTTAATTGAAAACATTTAACGCAATGCATATAAAGAAATGTTGTTAAAAGACAACAATCAAGGAACTAGGGAAACAAACAACAAAACAATGGTCACAAAGGCCGACGTCGTTGCAAAATTCAAGGAGCTTCACAACAAATACCACCGCCAACGTGGGTACATGATTTCCACAGTGCCAGATGAAATGTCTGGTGAATTTCATGCATCATCATCCGAACGGGGATTCGTGTGGTGCGAAACATACAATCGGTATGCGTCAGAAACCAAGGACATTCGCTCATGCAACGTGGTTGTGCCTCTAATGGGAAGCAGATTCAATGTTCGCCTGGACTCCCCATTGGTGCAGGATCACCGGCACGAATTTGAATCGTATTTCGGGTTTGGAGGACACTGCGAAGGATACACCCCAACCCGAACCATTGCATGTTATCCGGCACAATTTGACGATGCCACCAACATTGATGAACTGTTGATGAATGATTCCTCAGACCTGGTGGATCACGCCTACGCAAAACAGGCACTGATGCTGCTTGTCATGGGAGGCTATGTGAAATACTGGGAAGCGGTGGCCAAGTTTGAGAACTGGTTCATAACCGAAGCCGGAATTGATGTGTGCGACACCGGAAAGGAACTTTTGCAGTATGTGTTTGAAACCATGGAACCTGAGCCCTTGAAGACCGTGGCATGATGCGCTTCATTTACGGGGATTGGTTTCTTTTGCTTTTTTTGTGTATTTTTTATGGCTTTTCATTTTGTCATGTTCGAAGCCATGATGCAATACAGGTCCGACATGTCGGCAATGCACACATTGGTGCATGAGCAGTCGCCTGGTTTCGGGTCTGCATTCGTGTGCGCGCACTTTACGCGGCACTGCGCATTTGCAATGAATGCGTCCACTTCATCTTTCGTGTCCATGATTTGACACTTGGGGACGCAATTGCATGTAACCATCGGCGGCCCACCATTCGTCATTTTGCATTCCATTTGAGCCCTTGCTTTCGAAAAGCTGCGCATGTGCAACAGAGAGATGAAGCGAAACATTTTATTTTGGGTTAATAAAATGTATCAGTTGTGTTTATGTCCGTTTTTTCATAGATTTAATGTGTGGAAAATCTCTCGGGTGATGCATGCATGATTCTGACAACATATTTGTTAAAGAATGCGGCGTCAACATTTGCCTTCATCCATTCAACCGCTTCCATGTCAGGCGCCACAACTAGCCCCGCCCATTTTGTGAACGTTTTCCCACTCCCATCGATTTCAATCACATCGCCTTCTTTCAACTGCATGAGAATGCGTTCAGCACTTGCGACCTGTTGGTTTGGTTGTGTCATTTCACAATGCGTTGTCATTGTGTTTGTGTGTTTGACAATTCAATTTTATTTTATTAATCATTTGTCAAGTTCGGTTAAAATGGCATTCATCACAAATGGGTCGGTTGGATTGTGTTCAGTGTTGCGTCTAAATCCCCCTATCTCCAAATATGCCTGCAACAGTTGAGGGGTATTCAATGGTTGCGCGATTGATTGCATCACGGGGTCATGTTGTTGAGCCATTCTGGTGCATTCTTCAGCATTCGATTTTTCCGACATATTTATCATTTATATAACCTGGATTGAAAATAAAATCGCATTTAAGGATATAAGCATAGCACATTCACGATGACTGAATCCATTGATTACAACACGGATTTAGAGCAGTTGCTGAAGTTGCACGCGGAGGAGTGCGAATCTCTCTCCATCCTGCACCGCAACTCGTATGAAAAGTACAACGGGCGTTCCAACTACATCAACATCCCGGTCATTATCCTGTCATCCGCCATTGGATTCGCAACGGGCATTGACATCGGCTATGAAAAGATGAACATCATTCTGGGTATAAGCAGTATTTTCGTGGGAATCATCAAATCCATTGACACTTATTTCCAGTTAGGCAAGCGCGCCGAGTCGCACCGACTCTGCTCCCTTCAATTCCAGCAAATCAACAAGAAAATCCAAATTGAGCTCGCCCTGGTGCGTTCGCAGCGCATTGATGCCAAAGACATGATGAACATCATCAAAACCGACATCAAGAACCTGTTTGACATTGCGCCTCTCATTGATCAAGACGTCATCGAACAATTCAAGAAGAAGTACGGCCATCCGGTGGAAGGCACCAACAAGGTGCATTTTGATGCACACACGCCCAACTTGTGCAACGGGCTCAGCATTGTCACCATCAATTCCGCGCGAAACAAGCAGGACTATGAAGAGAGGTCTAGTCGCAAAAGCAGTCGGGATGGCAGTCCGTCCCGCGACAACAGTGATGCAAACAATGCACCCAACAACAACAACAACAACAATAACAATAACAACAATAACAGCAACAACAATAACAGCAACAACAATAACGGAGGAAATGGAATCACCGTTGTCATAGATGATGCTGCCATTGCATTAGAACAACAGCAACAGCAACAGCAACAGCAACAGCAACAGCAACAGCAACAGCAACAGCAACAGCAGCAACCACAACAGCAGCAACTGCAGTTGCAACAGTTGCAAGAACAATTGCAAAAATTACATCAGGCACAGCAATTGCAGTCAAAGGCCCCCTCAAGACAGGAACATGTTGTGGTTGACATGTACACAGCAACTGCTGACTTGGTTTCACTGCATTCTTCGAAACAGGGCAGTGTTCAAGGCAAACCCAGTCTTGCAAATAGTGTTCGCAACAGCGCGCCACCGAGCGTTCACAATAGCATTCCGAACAGTGTTCGCAACAGCGCACCACCGAGCGTTCATGCTCCAAGTGTTGCAAATAGCATTCGCAACAGCGCGCCACCGAGCGCTCACAATAGCATTCCGAACAGTGTTCGCAACAGCGCGCCGAACAGCGTGCATGGTGGTTCAACCCCGTTGCATCAATTGAACAACAATGAAAATGAAAACATTATAACCGAAGTATCCGAAGTGCCAGAATTAATCGAATTGACAGAAGAACAGCTGCAACAGCTCCAACAGCTCCAACAGCTGCAACAGCTCCAACAGCTCCAACAGCTCCAACAGCTCCAACAACTGCAGGACCTACAACAGTTAATGTCGAATTTGGAAGGCGAAGACGGTGAAATGATGTAGCCCCCCCCACACCACCATCTCTTTAAATTGTTTTGTAATATATTTTTAAAAATTGATTTAAAAATACTATCAAATGAAGCATAACACGCACCCCCCGCTCCATTTTATAAAATGGACCGCCGAATCAACGCCCGAATCGATGCATACCTGGTTGCATTCAAGAATGAAATTGCCGCCAAATTTGACGCAGTCCGTGCAAAACACAATGGCACAACTGTTGCACCGGAGGTGCACAAGGACTACATGGAAATCATGGGGTTCATTTATGCCGCCGACAAATTGAAGCTGTCCAAGGAGGATTTCATGAAACGCAAGCGCGTGAAAAACGTGGTTCCCGTGTTTGACCGGTGCCATGCCAAACGCGCCAATGGCGAGCAGTGCACCCGGCGCAAAAAGGACGGCTGCGTGTGTTGCGGAACACACACGAAGGGCACGCCCCACGGCATGTTTGACAATTTGGAACAGACAATCACAAACATCAAGGTGGAAACATGGGTGCAAGACATTAAGGGCATCATGTATCATATTGACAGCCAGGGCAACGTGTATGACCCCGAAGACATTGTGGCCAACACGATGAATCCCCACGTCATTGCAAAATACGTGAAAAATGCAAACGGGGAATACAGCATCCCCCAGTTCTAATCCGACAGACCACCCATGACCATGTATAAATATGCCGGAATGCTCGTAATGGCAACTACAATGTAATACGTGCTATTTGTTATTTCAAGTATGCCATGCATGAAAAAATGCAAAATTTGCATAAAAATGAGAAAACCCACGGGTAAAACAATAAACCTTAGAAGCATTGGTGAAATCATTTTTTTGCACAATCCAATCACTTATAATACATTACATAAATATAATTAATTTTAGTATATTTATGCATTTGTGCATTGGCTACACGATTACACAATGACATAATCGGCGAATTCAGGGTCGTATTCATCGGGCACATTTGCCATGTTCACCTCATGGCACGACAGCGGGATTTGGTCATCGTAATCCTTAATGGTCCAGGTCGGAATGCGTTTCTTTGTTTTTCCGTCGGCTTTCAAATCGTATTCTCCCACATAAGCGGCGTTAAATGCCCGCGTCCAATTGCCGTTGATGTCCCGAAGCGCAAGCTTGGCCATGACAAACGGGTCTTGATTCGCCCAAAACATGCTAAGTTCGGACCGGTCTTCGTCCCCGTTCATGAAAAATGCGCGGCACCGACCCAGAAAAACAGCAAACCGCACAATTCCGCCTTTGGTGTGCTTGCCGTGTTCATTGACCGTCAAACTGGTTCCATTTTCCAGAACCTGCGGCTCAAATCCCATGGAATAGCACGAATACCGCATCGACCCCAGGAAATTCACGAAATAGTAGTACGGCCCGAAATGCGCCCGCGTCGATGCCTTTTTCACACCGAATTCCGCCATGTATGACACGTAATTCAAATGCTTTCCAGCATAAAATGCACTCGGCGACTCCAGTGTTCGGCCGCCCACTTTCAAGTGCATGACGGACGGATGATTTCTAAAAAATGACACCACCTCGTCCGATATTGCATAATGCATCATCATGTGTTCGTTGAATATTTCGCTTGACAGTGTCCACCACCACCGATTCTTTTCTCTCAAAAACGGAATAATGCTATCCATGGTTTCATCGTGCAATTCATTGAAAAACAGCGTGCACCGTTTTTCCGGTTTGTTGTAAATGTATCCGCTATATTTCACCGTGTCATCTGTTCCGAACAATGCCCGCAGCGGGGCTGTGCACTGGTCAACCAATCCGCCCTTGGTGTGTTTCGACAAAATGTACGGAAACGTCAGGTTGCGACCTCCCTTGTCCGAGGGGGCGCCATCCAAATACAGTAAAAATTCCAAAAAGGGGGGGCTCATCTGGCTCTGATTGATTCGGTAAATGCACATGCTGACCCGCGTGTCCAGCGGCAGGTCGACATCATCCACGTCCATCTTCAATGCATCCACGAATGGGTGCGTCAAGTGGTCCGTCAACCTGTCATGTTCATGATGGCCGCCGTGCTTAAATTCTGTGTCAATGCAATCCACATCTATGTCGGATTTCATGTTTGTTCTTATGGGGATACCTGACATATGCATTTATTTATTTTTGAATTTTTCGGCGAATCGATTCCTTGATCTTCTCTTGTCTTGAATCCATGATGAACTCGCTCAGCTTTTTGGCCGCGTCTTCGTCCTTGTAGTGCTGCATGAGGGCGGCGAACAGGGTTGTCTTGTTGATTGGCGCCTTAACTTTGGTCTTGGCATACACCAGCTTGCCGTCGTTGATGTCAAACACGTCGATTTCGTTGCTCTTCATGACGTTCACCAGCGCATCCGTCAGTGTCTTCTTATTGTCTTTCAATGCCTTCATCTCTTTTTGCAGATTGCGCATTGAGTTGTCCACTTCGATCCATGATTTTATGTACTGCACCAACTGCGCCTTGGTCTCGGGTGCGGCTTTGGGCTCTTCAGTTGCTTCACTCATTTCAATGATGGGGTGGTATAGTATATTAATGTATTAAATATTTTTATATGGATTTAATTGTGTTAATCATAACCCATAAACTAAATTGAAACGGATATAAACAAATGATGCACAAATCATGCAATCAGCAACCCCATGGCAGCAACCACAGAAACAGGAACCGGAGAAACCGAATTTGTCTGGAAGAGGCATGCAAAAAACACCGCCCGCAAGCACATGATGAGACAGGCCATTCATGCATGTTGGGAGACAGTAAATGCAAATCCCCCGTTTGATTCCAGCAAGCCATTCGTCGCATTGAATCACCGGTCGTTGCCCGAATTGGTCAGCACGGTCATCAACAATCTGACATCTACTAAAAAACTGGGCATTGAAGACCCGATGCAAGAAGCAAACAAACGGTCTCAACTGTCAGACACCGAGCTCATGGAACATTCGATGGCGCAACAGCTGGCAACCCAGTGCGAAAAAACACACAACTCGTTCCATGTCATACTTGAAGATTGGCTAGGACCCAATTCAAACATGGAAGAATGGTTGAAAATGATTTATGAGGGGGATGACATGGACACGATAAAAGAGTTGGGAACCTTAAATGCCTACTTTTCGAGCGACCCCACCATCCAAAGGTTGAGACTGTTTTACAATTATAAACCCAATGCATTTGAATGGATGTGGAGATTGTATCTCAACTATCAGAAAGACATGTGCGGTTCATCCTACAAAATCTCATTCAGCGACTACTTCAAAATAAGCAAACTCAAATTTCACACCTACTACACATCACACGACACTCACTACATCAATGTCTGCGACTTGCTGCGTGTGATTTACAAGGCAGTTGGCGACACAGTCGCTTCGCCGGATGCCGCCCCGGTCGCCACCCCGGTCGCTACGCTTTGACATGTGGCCATCCACCATGCTTTGATATGTGGCCATCCGCCACCCCGGTCGCTACGCTTTGACATGTGGCCATCCACCATGCTTTGATATGTGGCCATCCGCCACCCCGGTCGCTACGCTTTGACATGTGGCCATCCGCCACCCCGGTCGCTACGCTTTGACATGTGGCCATCCGCCATGCTTTGACATGTGGCCATCCGCCATGCTTTGACATGTGGCCATCCGCCATGCTTTGACATGTGGCCATCCGCCACGCTTTGACATGTGGCCATCCGCCACCCCGGTCGCTACGCTTGGCCATATTTCATGTGAAAAAAATGTTAGAACATAGACACATGCATATGCACTTACTTACCTTTCCATTACTTACCTTTACATTTTCCCTACCGACGGACACACTCCATTCACCAAATGTCTCCTGCTTCTCACACATCCACACTCTTCCATTCTTCCTTCAATCTTCTTGACATGTCTCTCATCAAACCACATCTTCACATACACACGACCACACATATACCCCACCAACCTTCCAAACCCAAACATAACATCACTCACCTCATCCTTCAATTCTTCCCAACTTCCAGCCTGACACACCTCCACGACTTCATCCCAAATCTCTTTCAATCTCAATCCAAATTCACCTTCATCATTCCTCAAGCATCCACAATATTTCATCTATCCAATTTTCTCTTAACCCTGATTCGTTTCAAATACTTTTTTGAAACCAATTCAATTTTTTTGGTTTGTATTGATTTTTGGAATCACATTTTAACAAAAAAAATGTTTTTTTTTGTTTTTTTTGTTTTGCATCCGCATCCGTATGGTCATCGTCATCCGCATGGTCAGTCATGGTCAGTCATCCGTCGTTGTCATCCGTCGTCGTCATCCGGGGCCAGTCAGCGGGCGGCCACTCAGGGGGAGGCCAGTCAGGGGGAGGCAAGTCTGGGGGCGGCCAGGCAGGGGACAAGAGTCAGTCTCAGGCACGAAGAGTTTGGCG
>Ga0114979_10003681_pt1 | contig 10229 bp, 8 predicted proteins | sample S_140625_EF_Meta_FD_87315 | JGI IMG/M metagenome (GOLD analysis project Ga0114979, IMG submission 87315) | Freshwater microbial communities from Lake Simoncouche, Canada to study carbon cycling - S_140625_EF_MetaG | ecosystem: Environmental > Aquatic > Freshwater > Lake | place: Lake... | reverse complement strand
TATCGCGCCGAGTTTGCGATTGGATGATGAGGGTATATGGATACCAGCCCGTTCGAGCGCGATCTCCTACCCTGAAGATGGAAATAGTATTTGTTTTGAAGTTGAGGAATCGTCCTATTGGTTTCGTCATCGAAATAATCTGATCAAACGCTTGTATGCGAAATATGCCTCTGGCATACGAATGTACGATATCGGGGGTGGCAATGGAATCGTAACAAAGTATCTATCCGACCATGGTGAGTCATGCGTTTTGGTGGAACCGGGCCGTTCTGGGGCTTTGAACGCAAGACGCCGGGGTATTGAGAATGTGGTACAGTCGACGTTGCAGGATGCAGGGTTTTTGGATGGAACAATCGAAAATGTTGGGCTTTTTGATGTGGTCGAACACATTCAGGACGACCATTCATTTCTGAAGGACCTTGGCAGATACCAAAAACGCGGCAGTCTCGCTTTCATTACAGTGCCATCCCTAAGGTTTCTCTGGTCCAGCGAAGATACCCTCGCCGGCCATTATCGGCGCTACACGAAGAAGTCGCTGGAAAACGTTCTTAAATCAACAGGGTACGACTTGTGCTATTGCACTTACTTTTTCTCATTCCTTGTGGCACCTATTTTTCTTGTACGTACACTTCCGAGTATGGTCGGACTGAGGCGAAAATCCGGTTTGGCGGTAGCAAAGCGAGAGCATTCTGCGTCTAATTCGATGGTGGCGGCTACATTGCAGAAGGCGACTCGGTTCGAATCCGAGATGGTCATGCGAGGGAAGTCAATCGGAATCGGAAGCAGTTTGTTGGCAGTGGCTAGGAAAAGATGATTGTCGATGGGATCGCAAGAGATCCGGGGCCGGGGGGAACATCGTCGTAGAACCACGGTGTCAAGTCGGTCAAGGTTCCATGGGAAAAGCCAAATAGCCGATTCACGATGCATGCATTCCCGTTTTGAGACTAGCAAACTATTTTGATTTCACGACATATCAATCCATTAAGCATTCCCATTTTTCGGAACGCAATCTGATGCCCAAGATCGATGCCATGAATAGGGGGTCGCGCATTTATGGATTCGACTATCTCCGATGCATTGGGCTTGCTATGGTTTTGTATCAGCATCAGATGTCCGTACTAGGGCGTGAAGAACTAACCACGTTCATGTCGATAAGTGTTGGACAAATTGGTGTTTCCATTTTCCTCGCGATAAGTGGCGCTTTGTCTCTTCGAACAGAACACAAACCGAAAGACTGGCTCTTTGCAAGATTGCAGACTATTTATCCTGCGTATTGGATCGCGATGATTTTTGCATTCATTGTGAATGGTATCGCAGGTTACAAGAAAGTAACTGAATGGCAAGTTATTTCGCAACTTCTTGGAATCGGTTTGTTTACTCATCGCGGGCAACTTGTGAATACACCTGTTTGGTTTGTATCGCTTTTGTTGGTGTTGTATTTTACGATCTTTGTCGCCAGGATTACGCGATCGCCGAGATCCGTTATTTTGGCTCTTGCATCTGCTTCCTTATTGATGGTTTGGAAGCAAGTTGACGTCCAACTCTTTTGTCAGGCTTCTACGTTTTTCATCGCAGCATTAGTTTTTGATTCAGATCGAACACCATACCTACCAGCTCTTGTTTCTATTGCTCTTATAGCGATTGCAGTTCAAAGCAGAGAGTTTGCCTATCCTGCTATAGGAACTATGGCTGCGATGTTCGTCATGAGAATATCTTCAGTCCCACGCATAGTAAGGGTGATTTCAGGGGTGTCGTATGAATTCTATCTGGTTCATGGTGTATTCATTTTGGGTAGCCAGAAAATAATTAATGGCAATATCGTTTTAAGCATAGTCATTGGTTTGATAGGTGCAGGATTTGCGTCTTGGGTACTTCATAGTTTTGTTGCGTGGTTGGGTAGAAATAGCCGCTTAGCTTTTAAATTAGGCGACGGGGAGCGTATTCTGAAGTGAAGAAGTTTGAACGCAATGGATTACGAAGGGCTTGGCCGAGGGTATCAACTGCAAAATCGTGTCGATCCATCGCCTAGCCAGGGGCTATCGCAAAATGGAGAACTTCGAAAAAGCGATCTTTTTCTGCTGCGGTGGATTGGATCTTTACCCACGGTTTTCCCAGGTAGCCCTAAAAATAGAACTCGCTTATCCGGCTTAACTGAGATCTGTCCTAACGTACAACGCCATGACTTCGGTGTTTTTTCCATAAATCTCCTTCGTTCTCGGCCTGGTGCGTTATTGCACTTACTTTTTTTGGAAGCTTTTTGATATCCCGATGAATACCAGCGTCCATATATCAGTCGTAACTCCGGCATACAAGTGTGAGGCCTGCATCGTAGAGTTGTATCGCCGATTGAGCGTTGTCTTGCCTAGTATCACCCCTAACTATGAGATCCTATTCGTTGAGGATGGAAGTCCTCAAATGGATTGGGAGTTGATTGTCGGCCTCTGCGAACAGGACCCACACGTTCGAGGGGTGAAACTTAGCCGCAACTACGGTCAGCACTATGCGATTACGGCAGGGTTGGATCGAGTTCGAGGGGATTGGGTGGTGGTGATGGACTGCGATTTGCAGGATCAACCCGAAGAGATCCCAAAACTGTATGCCAAGGCCCAGGAAGGTTGGTCGATGGTGATGGGGCGACGGGCGCAAAGGCATGATTCACTGTATCGAAAACTTGTTTCAAAGTTTTTTTCTCTGTTTTACAACTGGCTAGGAGACATAAAGGTAGATAACTCAATCGCTAATTTCTCTATTTGCACTCGGCAGGTCATCGATGCCGTATGCAAATTTCGAGAACGAAACAGAAGTTTCCCAATGTTTTTGAACGAAGTGGGCTTTAGAAGAACTTCCATTGATGTAGAACACGCACCGCGATTCGCGGGTTCCAGTTCTTACACTTTTGGGAAACTTCTAGACTTCGCTCTACAATCGATCGTGGCAAGATCGAACAAGCCCCTACGTCTATCCATAAAGTTTGGTTTTTTGCTATCTGCTCTCGCGCTGATTTACGGGATCTACATCTTATTAAAATACCTCGTTTATCAGTCGAGTGTTCCGGGTTGGACGTCGTTGGCTGTATTGGTAAGTTTTCTCGGTGGCCTGGGATTTGCGAACCTCGGGATCCTCGGGCTTTACATAGGGAAGGTATTCGACGAGGTCAAGTTCCGCCCCCTCTATGTCGTAGAACAAGACACCTACGTGCCGTAGTGATGGACAAAATCTCTTCGATGGTTAACCTTATGGATTTAAATGATGCTAGCTAGTCTCGAGTGGGATTCCAATTTGTTTGGGTTCCGAGTAGGTAGAATCGATCTTACTCGAGATTCTTTCATCGATTTCGAGTCTGTCAGGACCCGTTCGAAACTGGAAGGCTTTCGTCTTTTATACGTTTTTCAAGATTGTCCTGATGATACAGACGAATCTGAAGCGTCTAAAAACATCCTCTCGGGCGGCGAGTTGGTTGACGTCAAGCTGACATATTCCTGTTGCTTAGGCGATGGTGGTCTATCCAAGGTGTCGGATCAAAAAGGGATTTTGGGTAGCTTCAAGATCCAGGAGCGGGAGGCGGGTGGCTCAGATAGCCAAATACAGGCTTTGGCTTTGCTTGCTGGGAGTCACTCTCGCTTCTTTTATGATCAGAGAATTTGTCGACAAAAGGCAACGGATTTGTACAAGACATGGATTGAGAAATGTACACGAAGATTTCTGGCAGATTGTGTGCTCGAGACCTACGGTGCTAATGGTGAATTGGCTGGGTTTATAACATTTAAAACTTCGAGTTCAGTTGGAAACATTGGCTTGTTTGCAGTCGAACCTAGTTTTCAAGGGATTGGAATCGGATCTTTATTGCTGCATGAAGCTCAAATACGAATGGAAAGGTCTGGAGCGAGTACGGTGACTGTGGTAACGCAGGGAAGAAATCAGGCCGCTTGCAGAGCGTACGAGCGAAACGGTTACAAGCTGATCAGAAGAGAGCAAGTTTACCATTTTTGGTTATAAATACTCGTTCGCGGAATTGATGTTTTTTGCGAATTTGAACGTATGGGACGCTTCGGTTCTAGTATGTCCAAAAATCATCGTTACGGATTAGGTTACTTATGTTTGCTAATTTAGGCGTTGTTATCTTTATGTTAGATCAAGTCCATATAAAATTATTTAGGGAAGATAATCAAGATCGATGCAGTCAATCGAAAGCCTACGGGCTAGGGGCTTACAGACCATATTGTATTCGAGTAGCTCATTTCTTCGGCTGGCTCGACGTCTTGAGAAAAAATGAATCATAATTGTTCCTAAGCATCCAAGCTCCAAAGACAAGTACCATGCAGTTTATTCCTTTCAATCGTCCGTTTATCGTTGGAAACGAGCTAACCTACATCGCTGAAGCGCATGCAAATGGTCACTTGTCAGGTGACGGACCTTTTACCAAACGTTGCTCCTCGTGGCTGGAGCAACAAACGGGCGCCGCAAAGGCACTTTTGACCCATTCGTGCACATCGGCCCTTGAGATGGCTGCAATCCTAACTGATATCCAACCAGGCGATGAAGTTATCATTCCGTCCTACACCTTCGTTTCTACCGCCAATGCCTTTGTCCTTCGAGGAGGAGTTCCCGTCTGCGTCGATATCCGAGCGGATACGTTAAATATCGATGAATTGAAAATCGAGCAAGCAATCACCCCAAAAACGAAGGCGATTGTTCCCGTCCACTATGCCGGTGTTTCCTGCGAGATGGATGCGATCCTGGACATCGCAAAGCGATATCGGTTGCTGGTGATTGAGGATTCCGCCCAAGGTGTAATGTCCTCATACAAAGGGAGACCCTTAGGTGCAATAGGTGATCTGGGATGCTACAGTTTTCACGAAACGAAGAATGTAATTTCGGGCGAAGGGGGGGCTTTGCTGGTCAACAATTGCGAGTTTGTCGAACGCGCGGAGATCATTCGAGAGAAAGGAACCAATCGAAGCAAGTTCTTTCGCGGTCAAGTTGACAAATACACTTGGGTCGACATTGGTTCTTCCTATCTCCCGGGAGAGATTATGGCGGCATTTCTCGCTGCCCAATTGGAGAGTGCATGGGAAATCACCGTTCGGCGGATGTCACTGTGGAACGACTATCACCAAGCTTTTGCGGATCTGGAATCTTCGGGGCGCGTGCGTCGACCAGTGATTCCACCTGAATGCCAACACAATGCTCACATGTATTATTTGCTATTAGAGGATCTAGAGGATCGTACAGCGTTTATCGAATCGATGAAACAATCGAATATTGGTTGCGTATTTCATTATGTCCCCTTGCACTCGGCACCGTTTGGGCTGCGACATGCTCGGTCGTGCGGTGATATGACGGTTACTAATGATTCATCACAAAGGTTAGTACGATTGCCACTTTGGGTCGGGTTGACGAAAGAAATGCAGTCGCGAATCATCGATCACGTCCTCAAGGCATGTCGAAGTAAAAAGGGTCGCGATAACGCTTTACTCGCATAATGTCTGGCTAGTTCACTCATTGGTCATTGCCAGGCCAAAGGAGAACGCAACCGCGGATGTCATGGAGTTGATCCAGAGCCTCGGGATCGAAAAAGACGTCATTGTTAGCGGGTACGTTGCGGATTGGGAACTGTACCTGCTCTAAGTATGATTTTCTTGGCAAGAAAAAATTTTATAGACCATTGAAGCCCATGCCTATACCCAAGCAACTTTTGCTCAGCGAGATTTTCCCTCCGATCCATGGAGGAAGTGGACGTTGGTTTTACGAAGTCTACCGTCGACTTGATCCAGGGAGCTTCCTGATGGTCGTTCAGGAATCTAGCCAAGATACCCACGAAATAGACAGTCATTATCCTCATCCAATTCTTCGAGAGAACCTGCATGTGGATGAGCGGATATTATCGAATTGGACAAGTATCCGCAGGTACCAACAGATTTCCGATCGCCTGAGAAACATGGTTCGCCAGCACAAAGTCTGTGCCATTCATGCCGGGCGTCCGCTGCATGAGGGATTGGTGGCGCGTTGGATGAATATCAGGTACGGGATACCCTACTTATGTTTCATTCATGGGGAGGACATCAACATTGCAACGACGAGTCGCGAACTGAAAATCCTGACCCAATCGATCCTGAAGAACGCGTATCGTTTGGTCGCAAATTCCAACTTCACGGTTGGACTGCTGCGAGACGATTGGCGGGTTCCCGAGGAAAAAATCGCCCTGATGCACCCGGGGATCGACGTATCGCAGTTTTCGCAGGTGGCCAGGGCCCCTGTGGCTAGAAAGTACACCAACGCGGGCGATGTGGTTCTCTTGACGGTCGGTCGATTGCAAAAGCGAAAGGGACAGGACGCGGTCATTCGCAGCGTCGCGAAACTTCAGGAGAAGCATCCAAATCTTCGGTACTTGATTGCAGGCGTTGGGGAGCAGGAGGCCGAACTTCGCAGTTTAGTTGCCGAATTGTCTCTGGAGAAACAGGTATTGTTTTTGGGGGCAGTCAGTGACCAAGAGATGATGGATTGTTACCGCGAGTGCGACATTTTCGTAATGCCCAACCGCGCCGTTGGCAAGGACTGCGAGGGCTTTGGAATCGTTTTTCTCGAGGCGCAGGCACATGGAATTCCAGTGATCGCAGGTGCCAATGGAGGAACGGGGGATGCCATGGTACATGGAGTGACGGGATTGAGGGTCGACTGCCAAGCCTCCGAGAACCCAGTTCATTTGACCAAAGCGATCGATGACTTGATTTCCGCCCCCGAGTTACGTCGCAATATGGGGATTGGTGGCAGGAAATTTGTGACGGAGAATTTCGACTGGAGTCGGATCTCGGAGCGGGCCAGAAATGTACTCGGATCATCGAACGGAGCCAACAGATGCTAGGACATGTCTGTCTTATCGCTGCGATAGCGATCTGCGCGATTGCGATTTGTAAGCGTCTTTCAATTCAAAATTTGCCTAAAGGTTAAACAACAGTGGGGGCAATTTTTGTTTATGTGTTTTTCTTACTGAGCTGCCTGATCGCATTGGTCCTGCCTGCGATAGGATGTGCTGCTTTTTATTTTTTCAATCTGCTCGATCCCGCGTGGAATTGGCGTTGGTCCATAACTGAAGATCCCGGATTCCAGAAATGGATCGCTCTATCCCTTCTTCTGGGCTTCATCACTCAGCAAGGTTGGCGCAGTTCCATGAGTAGGACATCTATACTAACCCTCGGTTTACTTCTTAGCTTTCTCTTACTTTGCTTTTTTAGCTCATTAAACTCTGCATACCCGTTAAGGACCGAGATCTATTTGGATGTTCTTTGGCGAATCGTATTGATCGTCGCAATCTCGCTGATGCTTACTGTCACCGAGAATCGAGCGATGCTCTTGGCCGTGGGTTGTGTGCTCGGGCAAGGGTACAACAGTTTTCAGATCAACCTCGAGTATATCCAGCTCGGGTTCTGTCGATATGCATATGCGGCCAATTGGGGTATGAAGGGGCTAGATAACAATACGTACTCGATTTTAACGATTCCAATTCTAGCGCTGTCGATCGCTTTCGTCTTGACACGATGGAAATGGTGGCTTCGAGGAATCGCAGCAGGAATTTGTCTGCTGCAAATCCACCAGCTGATGCTGATGGAATCGCGGGGCTCGATGCTGGGGGCCGTTCTGGCTGCCGGCCTTGCCGTTTGGTACTGTCCCAAATCTCCTGTGACGAATACGATTCTCATCGCAGGTGGGACCCTTGTTGTACTCTTGGCGGGTCCTCCAGTACTGCGTGAATTCGCCTCGAGCTTCGGCGCGGAGGAGAAGTTGGACGTTTCCGCAGAGAGCCGTTTTCATCTTTGGAAAGCGGGAGCCTCAATCATTTGGGACTACCCTTGGCTTGGAGTGGGACCGGGTTGCAGCTCAGCGTTCGTTCCGCTTTACTATGATTTCGATGCAATGAAAGCACAAAATGAGAAGGCTTTGCACAATCTCTTTTTTGAAATCATGTGCGAGAATGGTGTCATCGCAGGCTCGATTTATTTCAGTTTCTTCTTGCTGCCTTGGGGAATGGTTTGGATCAACCGAAGAAGGTTCTTTGGCGAAAACCCTAAGCAATGCGCACTCGCGCTCGGTGTGATAGCGGGCATTCCCGGTTATTTACTCGCTAGTATGTTCTCCAGTGGCTCGCTGATCGAATCAAGTTATGTACTACCGATTATTGGTTGTGCTTTGTTGAGTATTCGGCCTATTTCCACAGATGACGAAGAGACTGATTTCCTGTCGGGAACAATTGAAGAAGACCTGCCCTCCTCTGCCAAGGTAATGCAGCAAGCCTGAGAATTCCCTGTCGCCCGTCATCCGGAGGTTTCAGATGTACTCTACTACCTTGGATGAAATTTCGTGACCGAGGCAACAGCAAGGTCTGCCCCCTCTCAACGCGATGCACCGGACTGTCAACCGTTTTCATTCACTTGGCTTCGCATGCATTAAAATTTGGTAACATGCTTGGGGAGATATTTTGTTTATCAACGAATCACCCTCCGCAGGAAGCCCCGTGACTGTCAAGGCTCTATAAATCGAACCCGTGAAAAGACAAATAGACTAATGTGCGGAATTGCAGGAGCGGCGTGGGTGAATCCGTCGCTACGTTTGTCGCAACTAGAGCTTCATCGGATGACCGATGCTCTAGCTCATCGCGGCCCGGACGGGCGAGGTGTCCACTGGAAGGAATATGAAAACGGTTGTGGATTCGCACTGGGCCATCGAAGACTAGCGATCATCGATGTGGCGAACGGACATCAACCGATGTCCAATGCAAGTGATACGGTTCACGTCACTTTTAATGGAGAAATCTATAATTATCGTGAATTAAGGTCCACGCTCGAACAACTCGGTTATGGCTTCCGGACAGACTCTGATACCGAAACGATTGTTTATGCTTACGAAGCTTATGGCGAGAATTTCGTTGAGCACCTCCAAGGCATGTTTGCAATCGGTTTATGGGATAGCCGATTGCAAAAGCTGATCCTTGCACGTGATCGCTTGGGAGAAAAACCTCTTGTTTTCTGCCACGATCCGGGACGGCTGATATTTGCGAGTGAAATCAAAGCTCTGCAACGGATCCCGGGTGTCGGATCCCAATTACGCCCAGCGGCAATCGACCAGTACCTGCGTTTCGGCTACGTACCACACCCTTGGACAGCGTATGAGGGGATTGGAAAACTACCGCCAGGGCATCTCGGAGTCTACCAAAACGGGTCCTGGAGTGTTCGACCGTATTGGAAACCGAATTTGGTGACCAATGATCGGATTTCATTCGATGATGCATGCCAGCGGCTCAAGCAATCGATGGAGGAATCCATCCGACTTCAAATGCGAAGCGATGTTCCGATGGGCGCCTTCTTGTCCGGAGGCATGGATTCGTCCGTTGTGGTAGGGTTGATGCGGCAGCATGCCAACTCGCCCATCCAAACATTCACAGCCGATTTCCTCGGAGACAGTTCCCAAGAGGATCAGCAAGCGAGACAAATCGCCAAGCGATTCGGAACCGAACATCGTCAGCTGAACTCGGAAATCGACGCCGTTGATTCGCTCGAGAAGCTCGTCAACTGTTTCGATGAACCCTTTGCCGACAGCAGTGCTGTCGCAACCTACCATTTGTGTTCTTGGACAAGCGATCACGTGCGCGTCATAATGACGGGTGATGGTGGCGACGAGCTTTTGGGTGGGTATGCCCGCTATCGCACGGTAGATCGCTTAGGAACCTTTGAGCGTTTGCCTCATCCACTGAAAAAGATTTTGACCGGCCCTTGGGTCGATTGGCTACCTTCGTTCCATCCAGAGGGGCGACTTGGAAAACTCAAGCACCGCATGAAAGTGCTTCGCCAAGACCCAAATTCTCGCTACGTCCATTGGTTGAGTCTATTCTCTCGGTATCAGCGTGAGTCGCTTTACCATTCTGACTATTTAGAGAATTGTGATTTCCAGGAGACGGATCATTTTCTTGAGGGCATCATGAGTCCGTACTCGAAAGAGAGGCCGGGTGTTCGTGCGATGCGAGCCGATTTACATAACTACCTTCCGTGCGACATCTTGGCCAAAGTGGATATGACTAGCATGGCGCACGGGCTTGAGGGACGCAGTCCTTTCCTTGACCACAAACTCGTCGAAGCCGTGTGTGAATTTCCTTACAAAGTCCTCCATCAGGCGGGACTAGTGAACCCGCTGTTGCGCAAAACTTTTAGTTCATTCGTTTCTCCAGCGATGATGAGACG
>Ga0114979_10003680_pt1 | contig 10230 bp, 9 predicted proteins | sample S_140625_EF_Meta_FD_87315 | JGI IMG/M metagenome (GOLD analysis project Ga0114979, IMG submission 87315) | Freshwater microbial communities from Lake Simoncouche, Canada to study carbon cycling - S_140625_EF_MetaG | ecosystem: Environmental > Aquatic > Freshwater > Lake | place: Lake... | reverse complement strand
TCTTCCTTCGGAAGAGTCGTGTTGATGATTTCGGGGCGGCCCAGAGTGCGAATCTTTTCCGCCTCCGTCGCCATGCGGAAGAAACGGTCGACGCCCTCAGACACGGCGTGATTGATGACGTCGCTGCGACCCACGCGCTGGTCGATGAGCTTCGGTGGAACTTTGCCCTTGCGGAATCCTTTGATCTGAACCTGCTCGGCGATGTGCTGGTAGGCGTGATCAATCGACGGCTTCAACTCGGCTGGGGTAACCGAGATCGACAACTTGACTCGGGTATCCGACAAACGCTCAACGGTGGTTGTAGGCACTGACTTACTCCTATATACGTAAGGACTGAACAACTCGTCGGGGCGACAGGATTCGAACCTGCGACATCCCGCTCCCAAAGCGGGCACTCTAGCCAAGCTGAGCTACGCCCCGGACGTGCGTGACACAAACGGACACTACGCGGTTCAAGTCTAGTGGCTGGTCGATTTTCCCCGCACCACGATATGTTGTAGGCTCTCCCGTGGGGATGTAGCTCAATGGTAGAGCTTCAGTCTTCCAAACTGACTACGCGGGTTCGATTCCCGTCATCCCCTCCATACTTGACTTGAACGCCCCACTAGGGAACCGTCGCCGCTTTTTTCGCGATGGCGAAAGCTTCCATTTTCGCATCTCCGTTACGGCGAGTTGGCGAATAATTGCTGTCGGAAATAGCATCACGGCGTGGCTTTTTGTTCGTGGGTTGCGAAACTACATTTTTCAATAAAGCGTGACCACCTGATTGGTCGAAACTCTGGCTAAGCCTTGGGTAAGTTATATGCCCCTTTTACGCCTCGTTTATTTTTCAAAACAATCTCCACAAACACATCGCCCGATTGGTCGCAATCGCTCAGGCGCAACAATTCCTCGATTAGCTGAAACCCAGTATCGACAAGCTCGTTGCTGAAGAAATCCTCGGGCAACAAGTTGACATGTTTTTTTGCGGCATCTTCTTCGTCATCAATTGGGGCGAACGCCCTAATCTTGCGACCCAGCGCCTTTGAAAAAGACGTATCGATCACCTCGTATTCGTGTCGCACCGAAAAAATTGCATTCTTGTTTTCATCGAAGAGGTTGATGCATTCGATGTTTTCATTGTCGAGGAGTTGCTGAAGCTGAACCAAAACCTCCACCGTAAGTACGTCTAAACCCGTGAGGTCATAATCGTCGTCTGCCAGGCTTTCGTCAGTTATTTCAACGAAACTCTGGCCCCACTTATTGCCGCGGACCTCGCCGGGGCGCGGTTCATTGAAACGAAATGATGCCGTCGGGACCCACAAATATGAGGTCAGCGGGCTGACCGACATCAATCGTTGTCCGTGACGACGCCTTGATTGCTTGGGAACGAGTTAAGGCTTCCTCTGGGTGCCATGCTGGCCGACCATCGGCAGTTCGCGCGGTCGCCATCTCGATGGTGTGCCACGGGTCTAGTGGCGCGACGGGAGCGTCAGACCCCAGAATCAGCTTTACGCCAGCGTCGAGGAATGACTTCATCGGGTAAGCGTAGGAGACGCGATCCCCCCAGAGTTTCTCGGCGACATCGCGATCGTCCACGGCGTGGGCGGGTTGGATGCTCGCGGTCAGTCCAAGTTTCGCCATGCGCTGAACATCGTCGGGCAAAACCATCTGCGCGTGTTCGATTCGCCCGGCGACACCGACCTTTTCAAACGTGTCGATAACGACAGTGTTTGCCCTGTCGCCTATCGCGTGAAGGGCTGCGGTGACACCGTGGTCGGTCGCCTCGCGCACCAGTCGTTCGAGTTCCGGCACCTCGGTGTTGAGAACACCGGCCGAGGCTTCCCCTTCATACGGCGCATGCATATAAGCGGTTCGGGTGTTGATTGAACCGTCCGTGATGACCTTGAGAAAACCCATCTCGACCCGGCCACCGACGGAGTCCCCGGTTCGCAATTCACGATTGAATGCTTCGTGGATGCGCTCGGGGTACAGGCTCGCCCGCACCTTGATGAGGTCGATTCCTTTGGCGATACGACGATCCCAGTCGGTGAGGCTTTCCATCTCGAAACTTGTGATGCCCACAATTCCTTGCGCTTTCGCAGCGGTGAACGCCTCAGCGATGAGCGCGTCCATCACATCATCGTCAATGTCCGACATGCGGCTGAGGATTCGGAAAGCGTCGTGCTCACGCAGAATGCCGGACTCCCCCGCGATGTCGACGACATCGAACTCGCGCGCGGCCACCGAGTTAATCCAGACCGAGTGGACATCCATGCTGAAGGCAACGACGGGCCTGGTCGTGCTCACGGCGTCGAGTGCGGCCATTCGCGGTGGATTCGTCCACAGCGCCCAGCGCAGACCATGACCGACAATCGGCTCGACACCGTCGGTGGGGTGCTTCCTCAGAATCTCAACGACCGCGTCAGCGTCGTCGGCGGGAAGAAGATTCGCCCGCGCGCGCATCTGGGCCCACGAACGAATGTGAACGTGTTCGTCCCACAGACCGGGGAGAACCTCGTCGCCCTCGGCGTCGAAATCTCCCGAGTGAAAGCCTCCGGTGGCCGGAATAATTGCCGTGATTAGGCCGTCCTTCACCTCGATGTCGATCAAGACACCGTGGTCGAGAGCGTTTCGAATCATCATGCGGTTACCCCTTGGCATGTCGGACAGAAGTACAACTTCCGTGCTTCCATGATGTCCAACACGATGGGGGTTCCACAAATGCGACACGGTTCGCCGGCACGCCGATACACCCAGTGCCGATCCTCACGATTCGCCAGGGCTGCTCGTTTTTGTGCGGGAGAGAGCCCGTCCATCGTGAGCATCTGCCCCGTCTTCACACCAATTCTAAGGAGCCCCACCCAGTCCTTCCAGAGGGCTCGGAGGGTTTCGTCAGGCATAGTGTTGGCCGCCAGAAACGGGTTCAATCGTGCCCGAAACAACATCTCGGCGCGATACACGTTCCCAATCCCAGCAACAATCTTTTGATTCATCAGCGCGCGACCGATCGAGGTTCCCGTGCGCTTGACCCGCCCCAGAAATCGTTCCTCGCCTTTCCTGTCGACAAGGGGGTCCGGGCCAAGATCATCAAGTATCTCGGCGACGCGCGCGGCGCTCACGACTTCGCACACGGTCGGTCCGCGCAGGTCGGCGACCGCATCAGCGGTGAGGATTCGAACGCGAACCTGCCCGATGGGGTCGGGAGGGAAGGTGTCAGTTTCGACGCCGACGCTGACGTGCTCGCCCATGCGAAGCCTTGCGCGTCTCGGTGCTCCGATTGACGCAAGTGAATCCTCGTGCGCACCGACCACCGTGCCACGTCCCGCCGTTTGACCCATTCGCCCACCCGCAGCCGACACCGTGTCATCCAACTGCACCGCCCCCGCGAAATCCCATGCCCCATAAATCCCGAGGTGGACGTGCAACGAATCACCCGTGTCGAACTCGAGAAACAGATGCTTACCGACGGCATACGAGCGAATGATGAGGTGGCCGTCAATCAACGTCGCGTCGCCGAATCGTCCCTGCGGACTCGAAATTGTGCACGTCGAGCCAACAAAATGACGAGCGAACTGACCCGCGATGCGGTGTACGGAATGTCCTTCGGGCATGGCTACTCGATGACGAAACCGGCGATGTCGCCCGTCGTCTCGAATTCCAACAACTGCGCAATCCGTCGAGTGTGGCGCTCCTCACCCGGAAATGGAGTCGTGAGAAACACGTCGATGAGGTCCATGACCTCAGATGCGGTGTGCTGACGGGCACCGATGGCGCACACGTTCGCGTTGTTGTGCTCGCGGGCGAGTGCCGCGGTCGCTTCGCTCCAGACAAGTGCCGCGCGAATACCTTCGACCTTGTTCGCGGCCATCTGTTCGCCATTCCCGCTTCCGCCGAAGACAATTCCGAGCGTGGAGATGCCGGCAAGTTCGTCGCGACGAACCGCAAGAGCGGCGTTGATGCAGAAGCTGGGGTAATCGTCCAATGGATCGAATGCGACCGGCCCGTGGTCGACAACATCATGCCCAAGATTTCTGCAGTGCGCCGCGATTTCCGCGCTCAATTCCATTCCGGCGTGATCGGTCGCGAGATGGATGCGCATGCTCCAAAGTATAGGCTCGAGATTTTGTCGACCGCTTAATCTCGCGTCGTGTTGTCTCGTTCAACGGCACCCGCTGTCGATGAACCGGTGTCAAAACTTTCCGTCAGTTTTGAGTGTCTCGTGCGCTACTATTGGACACGTAAGGTTTGGCGCGCAAACCAAACAATCTGGAGGTTTCAATGGCTACACCGGACATCAAGCGGGCATTCCGCGGTGTTGACACGGGTCAGGTGGACGAGGTTATTCGTTCGATTAACAGCTCGCTGTCCTCCGTCGAGCTCGCGCTTGCAGAGCGTGGCCGCACAATCACCCGCCTCAAGCGCGAAATTGCCGACCCGTCTTCTTCCGCCCCATCGTTTTCAAAGTTGGGTTCGACATTCGAAGAAACGCTTCGCGTGGCGGAACAACACGCTCGACGATTGCGTGCCGACGCCGCAGCTGAGGCTGCATCGATTGTGAACAAGGCCGACTTTGACGTTCGGAACCTTGTCGACAAGACAGAGCGCGAGTCACGTGACGTGGTGGTCACGGCGCAGGCTGATGCCAATGAGATTCGACTCCAGGTCGATCGCGAAAGAACCTCTGCCAATCAATTGATTGACGACGAACGTGCCCGCATGGAAACGGTTGCGTCGCGCGCCGAGCGCTCCGCAGCGAGCATGATTAGCCAAGCGGAGCAGCAAATTGGCGATGCGCGCGCGGCGTCGTATATCGAGATTACGGAAATCAAGCGTCGAGCGGCCGAACTGGTCCGTACCGCAACTGACATCAAAGTCGAGACCGAGAAGCGTATCGGCATGGACGTTTCCGACGCACAGGCATCAAGCACGGCAATGCACGACGAGGCCGACACCTACGCTCGGCTGGCTTATGAATCTGCCGACGCCCACCTTGAGTCCGCGATTGCGGAGGCGTCATCAACCAAGCAGAGCGCCGATGAATACCTTGCCTCCGCGCAGATTCGCGCTGACGAAATCCTCCAAGATTCGCGAAGCCTCGTCGAGAAGTCAATCTCGGAAGCCATGTTGCGATCCGAGGAAATCGCCCGATCGTCCGAAGAATTCTTCGCCGACTTCACGTACGATGCGGAACTCAGCATCAACGAAATCCGTCGAAACAGCGTGGCACTTAGCGACTATGCGGTCCACATGCGAGATGTTTCCCAAGAAGTGAATGTTGACGCCATTGAAGCAGGTGCGACTACGGGTATGCGCAGTATCCGACAGGCGGAGATTGTGGAGGGTGACAACTAATGACAACCAACGAATCCGGCGTACCCTTCTCGCGCACGCTCGGTGGCTACGACGCGACTGAAGCCAGCCGAGTCATCACAGAACTTCGTGCCGCTGCGGCAGCTCAAGAAAACGCACTCGCCAAAGCGGAGGCTGAAATACGCCGTCTCGAACGCAAAATCCACGAACGACAGACCTCCAAGCCCAGATTTGCTGAACTTGGTGTCGCGTTTGAATCGGCCATTTCTTTGGCTGAGGAACAAGCCGCAAAACTTATTGCGGACGCTCAAAAAGAGACACGCGCCCAGGTAGAGAAGGCAACTTCTGACGCATCTAGTCGCACCAAAGCCTCGACCCTCAAAGCGCGGTCTGCGATGGCCACCGCTAAGGCAGATGCCGAGAATATTCGCCGCACCGCGAACCAAGCCGCTGAAAAAGTTCGCAAGCAAATCAAGGATAACCACCAGAAGGTGGCCCAGGAGAGAGCACAGGTCGACAAATTGTCCGCCGCTGTCCTCGCTGATGCGGAATCCCAAATCGCTGCTCTTCGTGAGAAAGCCAATTCAGAAATCGACAGCGCGATGAGCGCTGCACTCGAAGAACTCCGACGTGCAGAGCAACTTGCGAGTCGCATCGATAACGAAACGCGAATTCTTAACGAGAAAGCGGCGAAAGAGATTTCGACGATCCTGAGTGACGCGGAAAAGTACGCGGCTCAAACGACGAGCGAGGCGGACGAACACACCGAGTCTTCAAACAAGCGCGCTGACGCCGTGGTTGCCGAGACCGACAAATACGTTTCGGCATTGCACGCTCGAGCAGCAAAGACATTAGAAGAGGCACGTTCACGTTCAGAAAAGGCACTTGGCAACGCCGAAAAGATCACGAGTGAAATCACGGCGTACTCTCAGGTCTTTGTCGAGAACATGACGCGCGACCTTGAAGAGCGACTCGACAAGGCCCGTCGCAACCTCGAAGACATCAGCGGCTTCCTCTACACGATTCGCTCGTTGACGAATGGGTTCGACCTGGGTGAGCTGAACGTTGCGCGAAGCCGCGTGTCGTCTGACCGGGCCAACAACTCGGTCGCGGTTGCAGAACTGCTCGAAGGATAGCAATTCCTTCTCGCCGTTGACGTTCTCTTGGAGCGTTAGATTTGTTATGCATTACGCAAAGAAGGAGTTACTGTGCCCGGAGAAAACCTGACCCGTGTCGAAGCCATTGAACGAGCGAGCGTCATTCACACAGAGTCTTATGCGGTTCGCCTCGATCTGACGACCTCGGATACGACGTTCCGGTCCCACACAACAGTGACGTTTGGTGCAGAGCCCGGTTCGTCATCGTTTATCGATGCAATCACCGCCAAGGTTCACAGCGTGACGCTCAACGGAGCGGCCCTCGACCCTGCGACCGTGTCAGACGGCATACGAATCCAACTCGACAATCTCGCAGCCGAAAACGCTCTCGTCGTCGACGCCGACATGTTCTATGTTAACACCGGCGAGGGCCTCCACCGGTTCGTTGATCCCGTCGACAACAAGGTTTATTTGTATTCGCAGTTCGAAGTACCTGACTCAAGACGAGTTTTTGCCGCGTTCGAACAACCCGACCTTAAAGCGACATTCGATTTCGAGGTAGTCGCGCCCACCGACTGGGTTGTCGTATCGAACTCGCCCACCCCCGCTCCCGTCGTCGACGGATCGTCGGCCACATGGACGTTCCCGCAAACACCGCGCATTTCTTCGTACATCACGGCGATTGTCGCGGGACCGTATGTCGCACATCACGATCAACTCACCTCGTCCGATGGTCGTACGATTCCCCTCGGGATCTATGTTCGGCAATCTCTATCCGAATTCCTCGATTTCGACTACATCTTCGACATCACGAAAAAGGGATTTGAGTACTTCGAACGCGAATTCGCCGTCCCTTACCCGTTTGCAAAGTACGACCAACTCTTCGTCCCCGAATTCAACGCCGGCGCGATGGAGAACGCGGGATGCGTGACCTTCACCGAGGTCTACGTGTTCAGGTCCAAGGTGACCGACGCGGTTCGCGAACGTCGAGTCGTCACGATTTTGCACGAACTCGCGCACATGTGGTTCGGTGATCTGGTCACGATGAAGTGGTGGAACGACCTCTGGCTCAACGAATCGTTCGCCGAATGGGCGTCGACGATTGCGACCGCGGAAGCGACCGAATGGACGCATGCATGGGCAACGTTCCAGGTGTCGGAAAAATCGTGGGCATATCGGCAAGACCAATTGCCGTCCACTCACCCCATAGTGGCGACCATCAATGATCTTGAAGACGTCCAAATCAACTTTGATGGCATCACCTACGCCAAGGGCGGATCGGTCCTCAAGCAACTCGTTGCGTATGTTGGGCGCGAAGCGTTCTTTACGGGCGTAGCAAACTATTTCCGAGCCAACGCGTGGAAGAACGCGGAACTGGCGGACCTGTTGCGCGAACTGGAGAAGACCAGCAAACGAGATCTCACGACATGGTCTGCGAAGTGGCTTGAAACTGCCGGCGTCAACACCCTGACGCCCAACATTGTCACCGACGACCATGGAATTATCACCTCGTTCGAGATCGTCCAGACCGCGGTCGCCGACTACCCGACGATTCGCCCCCACCGCCTTGCGGTCGGAATCTACGGGTTCGAGGGCAATGCCCTCGTGCGGACCAACCGGGTTGAACTCGATATCGACGGTGAGAGAACCACCGTGACCGACCTCATCGGTCAACACCGAGGTGCTCTGGTGCTCGTGAATGATGATGACCTCGCGTACGCCAAGATTCGACTCGACGGCGAATCATTGGCGATTGCTATCGACCACCTGTCCGACATTGCCGACCCGCTCACTCGGGCGTTGGTGTGGGGAAGTGCGTGGGATTCGACCCGCGACGCCGAGATGGCACCGAGTGATTTTGTTGACCTTGTCTTGGGCAACATCGCGACCGAGACCGAGTCGACGACGGTGCGAACCACCCTCGCTCAACTCGCTACGACAGCTCGAATGTATGTTTCACCTGATCGCCGGGAAAACACGATTCGACGGATCGCCGATGCGATGCGTGAACTCGCAGAGAATGCCGAGCCCGGTTCGGATCAGCAGTTTCAGTTCCTGCGGACGTTCGCATCGATGGCCGACACAGCCGCGCACGCAGTTGCCCTTCGTACGATTCGCTCCGGGGAACACGTCATTCCCGGAATCACCATCGACACCGATCTCTCCTGGGACCTGCTCGAAGGCATGGTGTTGGCGGGTGGAGCGGGCGAGGTCGAAATTGCCGAAGCACTCGCTGCCGACAACACCTCGAACGGCCAGCAAGCAGCCGCCCGCCTTCGCGCGACGATTCCGACGGCGGAGGCGAAGCGCACAATTCTCGAAACGATGCGCGACGACGCCACAATCGCGAATTCCCTCTGCGATCACTACGCACGCGGTTACACCCACGTCAACAATGCGACGGTGTTTGACGGCCTCGATACCGCGTATTTTGACGCGATACAGCAAGTGTGGGATTCACGCACATTCAAGATTGCCGAATACTTCGCTATTGGGTTATACCCCGTGTCCATGGCGAACACTCGCCTTGCGTCAACCACCCGCACCTGGCTCGACGGCAACGAATCGGCTCCGTCGGCACTTCGTCGTATCGTCATCGAGGGCCTCGCGACGGTGGATCGCGCCTTGGCGGCTCAGCGTCGTGATGCTGAGGTCATTAGATGACCAGTTGGACCGACGTCACCGCGTTCCTCGGATCTAATGCAACAGTGTTTCGGATCCTCACGATTTTGGTCGGGGCCGGTGTCGTTCGGCTCATTGTTGTTATGACCATCAATCGCGTCATCGCCCGGGTTGTCGCCGACGACGGTACACCGAGCCCTCGCTCGTCGGCCAAAGCCCAGAACGCGCGGTTGGCTCAGCGCACTCAAACGCTTGGATCTGTCCTTCGTTCTTTCGCAAACTGGGGCATCGGCGCAGTTGCACTCATCCTGATTCTTGGAGAGTTGGGTTTCGAAATCACCGCAATTGTCGCCAGCCTGGGAATCCTCGGAGCGGGTATCGCACTTGGCGCACAAGACATCATCCGTGACATTTTCAACGGTATGTTCATGGTGTTCGAAGACCAGCTCGGAGTCGGCGACAAAGTCGACCTCGGCGACGTCAAGGGAGTCGTCGAAGAAGTGACAATTCGCATCACCAAGGTTCGCGACACGAAGGGCGTGTTGTGGTTTGTTCGCAACGGGCAGATTCAACGCGTCGCCAACTTTGATCACAAACTTCGATGAGCGACAGCTTTTTCGAGGACATCGGCGGGCATTCCGCTTTTGATCGAATCGTTCGGCGATTTTACGAGGGAATCAAATCGGACGACGTGCTTCGACCGATGTACCCCGACGATTTGGACGGCGCAGTGCGGCGTCTCACCGCATTCCTCGAACAGTACTGGGGTGGCCCGACCACCTATTCCGATGAGCGCGGGCACCCGCGGCTTCGTGCCCGTCACAACGCATTTCGAATTGACGATGATGCGCGCGATCGATGGCTTCGCCATATGACGGCGGCGGTTGACGCCGAAGCGCTGTCGCCCCTGCACCACGAAACACTCATGGACTACCTTGACCGCGCTGCACATTCGATGGTCAACACGATGAGCGACGAAAGCCGGGGCGACCGACCCGCACTCTAAGAGTTAGGCCTCGTCGAGCATGACGGGAGTGTGCTTGGCAAGAATCTCGCCGCGAGTCGACGACAGCCGAATCCACGGCTCTTTCACTGAGATGTCCATCACCTTGTCCCCGAAGAAGCCGAGGGTTTCCGCCGCGAGAGCGACTCCTGCCGGTAAACCGAGTGAGCCATTGATTGTCGTTCCCCAGACCTGCGACCGATACGAACGAACGAC
>Ga0114979_10003679_pt1 | contig 10236 bp, 9 predicted proteins | sample S_140625_EF_Meta_FD_87315 | JGI IMG/M metagenome (GOLD analysis project Ga0114979, IMG submission 87315) | Freshwater microbial communities from Lake Simoncouche, Canada to study carbon cycling - S_140625_EF_MetaG | ecosystem: Environmental > Aquatic > Freshwater > Lake | place: Lake... | reverse complement strand
TACCTCCAAACTTCTTTCTCCTTTTTGTTCCTGCACCATTCCAATTACCATTACCATTTCCATTTCCATTTCCATTTCCATTTCCAAATCCGCGTTTAAGGCCCTGCTGCCGATTATTTAGAAAAGCGGGGGCCCCACCACCTCCACCTCCACCTCCACCACCACCTAAAAGGCCAGGAGCTGGAGGAGGAACTAAAGGTCCAGTAGGACCACCTACCCCAGGATTACCTTCTAGAACTCCAGGGATAAATGTGTGATCAAAGTCCCTATGTCTCTGAATTCCTGCATCTCTTCCCGCCATGATAGCTCTTGCAGCTACAGCCTCTTGATCTTCACCATCTTCTGCATCCATCACCACAGCAGTTACAACCCTAAGTGCTTCAGTTACAGCCTTCTTTAAAAGCCCTAATTGGTTTGCGTCCGCTTTCATTACTCTCTGTACATGTCTCAATAATGGACCTCTTTGATCTTCCCTATTCACTTTGTTTAATTCATTTAATTCATCTGGATTAAGTGGTGGTCCAGTTTGCATTCTTTGTCTTAACTCTTGTCTTATTCTTAAAGGATAAGGAGTAGTATCACCATGATACAATTGTTGTAACTCAGCAAACTCAGCCTGAGTAAGTAGACCTCCAGTTAATAATATTTGTTCTAATTCTTCTCTTCTATTTTTAGGAATAACGTATTCATCCATTCTTTTATATTATATAATTATATTTTTTATTTGCTTATTTTAGATGCAAGCTGAAAATGTACCTAAAGAAAGAGTTCCGGGAAGTGCTGCTAATATTCTTAGTAAAAGAATTTCTCCAAGGCAGAACAGACAAACTGGAAATCATTGCAGCTGTAGTCCAGAATCAAACGCAGAGACCTGTACTTGTGCTCCCAAAATGGCTTATATTATAATGGGTCATGGTGAAGAGCTTCCAGTTACAAAGGTAGTACCAAAAGGCTGTATTTTAGTTGTGCAAGTTCATTCTGGGGAAGTTAATGAAGGAAATGGTGATCTTAGTATGAATATAATTAATGATCCTGAAAAACATCGTTTCTTAGATCCCGTTGCAAATTATAAACATGTGGTTGAAACTATTAATAAGGGAAGAGACGCTTCGGTCGTAGGTAAATTAGCAAATATGCCTTTAGCAATTTATAGAGAGGGTGACGAGTATCCAGATTTTAAATATACTTTACTTGCTTCTAGTTATGCACAGTTGCGGCCACTGAGTATGCATAGAGTTTTGGATTCAGGTATTGCAAGATATCCTTTTACTGATGGAGTAAAAACAGGTGATATATATATTAAGAATCAATTTAAGTGCGGATTACATTCTAGCTGTGATGATTTATCTGGAAAAGTTAGTACATTATCTGATGAAGATATATTTAGAAAATTATATGAAAAAAGCTTTTATCCAACTATGCCGACGATTGAAAACTGGATTCAAACTACACCTTTAAGAGAAGATATCGGACGTAAAACAATTGCAAGTATAATTATAAATGTAAAAGATGAACCACAACAACGAGTAAATATTACACAATCTGAATTATTTGAAAAGGTAGAAAGAAATGAAGATGAATTTGTACCAGCTGTATTTTATAATCTAGTTTGCAGAGCTAGAAATAGAAGACTCCTAGTCAAGAATCGTGAAACTGGTGCAACTGTTCTAAATAATCGCCATCGTGCATTAGTTGGACCAAACGGAAGAATTAATTGGAGAAAAAAAGAGTTTATTCAGGCTATTGGGGAAGCTGCAAAGCAAAGAGCACCTTTTATAGGAAATTTACAAAAAAATGTAATTGAAGCAAATACTGCAGAAGTAAGGCTAAAAGATTTAGAAGTACCTCGTAAAAATAATTTGCTCATAGAAGGACCTATTACAAAAACTGAGTTTAATAGGCAACAGGAACATGAAAGGTCCCATGTAACAGGAGAATTAAATGCAGCATGGCATCCAGGCTGGACAAGTCCAACCGCTGCAACTAGAGGTAGAGGTGGTAGGAGAATGACTAGGAAAAATAAGAGAAAAAATAAGAGAAAAAATAAATCAAGACGTACTTTTTCTAATAGCAACTTTTGACGTACTTTTTTGCTCCCCTGCGGGGAGCCATGGCTTCGCCTGTAAAAGTACCTTATTGTTTACACTGCTTCACACAATTCAAGCACCTAATAAAGATAGTCATCGGCTCATCTGCAGATCTCGTCTGCAGCTCATAGTACGAGCACATCTTCTTCTGGCACTGGGAACACCTGAACCTATCCGTCGCCATGGCAAGATTACCCTCCAAGATCCGCTGTTCCCTTCTCAACTGCTGATCCTTGAGATCCTTCCAATGTGTCGGCTTGAGCTCGTATGGAGTCCAACCACCAATCTGGTCCAGGGTAAACTCACCGTCCTTCCACCTCTGAATCAGGTGCTTATTCCCCACGTAGCTGGCAGGATTGAAATTGGAAGCAGCCCTCTTTGCCACCATCCCATAAATCCACCTGAAGGTCTCATGCTCCCAGGTTAGGTGCACCAAGCGTGTCTTAGCCTCATTCAAAGATGCATTGTAAATACCCCTCTCAAGCTCATTCAGATCGTTCTCATCACAGTGCTCAGAAAGTAGTGTCGTAAGAACCTCCAAGATGTGCTTCCTCTGTTTCACTTCCAGGGGCTTTAACTCGTCTTCTGGTGTCAAATTCGACTTGAACTGGAACTGGAGCTGCTGGGGGTCAATCTTGATGATCTTTCTCCTTGGTGCAGGCCTCACCTCTTCCTCCTCCTCAACCTCCGCCTCTGCTTCAGCCTCAGCATCCACATCCGCATCTAGATCTACATCATCCTCAAGCTCCTCCTCTTCTGCTTCTGCAACACCTTCCTCAGCCTCAGCTTCGGCATCATCATCATCATCCTCATCGACCTCCTCGACCAAATCACCTGAGCAAGCCTTCTCATAAAACTCCTCATAATTCGACGGTGTGAATACCTCAGGGCTAGAATCCCACTGAGCCTTGTTAGGGTGTGCAATCAAGACTATGGTCCCATATATCTCATTCACCTCACACGGAGGTGGCAACTGGTGCTGAGAGAGTTCGTCCTCCTTTCCCTTCAAGTATCCGATAAATGTGATACGCTTTGTACCGTGGGGATAGGTCATGATGATTGAGGGCAGAGTCTTCTTTTTAAGGAAGGTCTGCAGGTCCTTAAGGACTGGCTTTGCAGCAGCCTGCTTCACTTGATTGAATTCCACATTGCCATCTGCTTGCAAGAGAAGTACTGGAAATGTTCCTGGCATCTATAGATAAGTATACCTCTAATGCTTAAATCCCAGCGACTCAACTTTATTAGTGTGAATGCTCCAGAGAGTTTGGACCAAGACGAATAAACCAATAAATCCCACTGATATCCTACAGGTCTGGGATTCAGGCTCCATGCGCTATGAGAGAATTGGTAACCGAGATGTCTGTTGGAAAGTCGTCGATCGGTCAGAAACGGAAACAGGATTCATTGAGACTTTGATAGAATTGCCTGCCTACGAGGTACCACCTGGATCCGTGTGGAAAGAAGAGTCTCCGGTTGCCGTGGAAAAAACTGGCTTCCATATTCCTGGATGGTCGGTTCAATTAAAACGATAAATAGCCGTATTTTTTTCCTCTTAAAGCCTCAGATGTCATTCCGTGTCGGCCTATTATTTCCCGTCCAGGTTATCCTAGCAGTCGGCCTCTGGTTTATGCCCAGGGATGGGTTTACTAACCTCAGTCTAGATACTTCTGCACCTGCTCCCGTCATAGAAAGACCTCCTCGCATTTATCCTGCACGTACCATCGTATCCGCTGGCCCTTCCAGCCCCAGCCAGGAAGCCCCTCAAGAAGAAGTACGTATGACACCACCTGAGAGCGCCATGGACCCCTATGCACCTAATGAGGAGAGCGCTGCGCACCCTGAGCGCCTGAGACACCCTGAGAGAATGTTCAAGCCCGCGCCCATGAATACTGGATCTGACATCGCCGAGGCATCTGGCATCGCATCCGCATCAGCCAACCAGGCTGCAAATGCAATGCAGGCATTCGCCCCTGAGATGGCTCAGAATGGTGGGGAATTTATGCAGGGTATCTTCGCCAATGATGCTGCTGAGGCTGGTGGCTTCGCCAGTTTCTAAGTACGTCAAAAATATTAATCTTTCTAGGTATATATACCGAATTATCAGAATTAGTAAGATTAATTCTGATAATATAGGATGCTTGATGGTGTCACTGGCCACCAAATTTAGGACGCATCCAGGAAGGAACCATGCTAGATAAAAAGGAGCTTGATTTAGCTTGTTCTTTAAGATAGGCGTATAATTCTGGATATTTTGCTAAATCAATATTTAATTTATTATTTAATTCTGCTAGTATTTGTTCTTCACTCTGCTTTGATTTTATAATACTATTTATTAATTTACTACGAGGTTTATATATTACTACAGATAATTCATATAGTTTTTTATCAAGTTTATCTTTTAAATTAGGAGTTTCATCCTTTAACTTATATAATTTTTTATATTCAGTTATGATATTATTTATATCACTGCTACTAGTAAAATTAATACTATCAATATAATCACTTGTATATGTATTCTTACTTTTTTTTGCAATAGATAAAGCTCCTAGCCTCCTTTGATCAAAAGATTCTGAAATTTCCTGTTTGATTTCACCAGCCATATTTTTAACTCGACTTCTATTTCTTATATTCTTTAGGTTTTTTGCACTATTATTTTTTCTAGTAGTATTTTTAAGTAAATTGGGATTTCCTTTATATGCTGTATTTCTTAAATTTTTTCTATTCAATTGCGTTGATACATTATGTTCATCTCTTTTCTGTCTTATATTCTTAGGAACATAGTAATCAACAATCCCTTTAAGATTGTTTTTTGATTTAACTCCCAACCTTACTGTTTCAGGAACAAAATGCTCATGATTATCAATAGCACGACAATTAAATGCGTATGTTATAGTATTTGGTCTATATTCAAATACGTCACTTTGTTTAAATTTGCAATCTTTTGATTTTCCTAATACTTCTATTACATCAATTATATCATAATTTTGAAATTCTTCAACTCTTATAAGCTTTTTAAATCTTTCTAATATCATATTTTCACCCTGAGAATTAGTATTAAATTTAAAAAGAGGTTCTATATTAATTCTCTTACTAAAAAAGCCTGGATTTTTATATTGTTTAACTGTCATATTTTTTGGAATAGTTACTTTTGTTCGTATATATGTTTCTAATTCATCTCTAGTATAAGTAAATGAATTTGGAATATGTACAATTCCAGATGGCCCTAGTTCAATATTTTTATCATCATCAAAAGAGTCCATATTTGCATGGGTTAAATTTGGACACATATCACCTTCTCTAAAAATAGACACTGAGCCAAAAAGCCTTGTTATATCGTCACTATACTTTACAGGATCTAAAACAATATGTTCATTTTCTTTAGAAAGACAGTTTATAAAATTTTTCATAGTCTCTCGATCTAATGTTACATCACCTGGATGAGATTTAACAACTACTATAGAACCCTTTGGTACTTTTACCATATCAGGAACTAAATCTTTCCACTTTTTGTGTATAGTTTCATCATCATCATCATCTTCTATAGGAATTCTTGGCTTCCACCCTTCACTACCATGACCCATCATTAAAACGGCCTGTTTAGGGTGATTATCACCAGTATCCTGTATCTTACTTTTTAACTGGGTTACATTTGGAACAAATGATCTCCGATTTTCTAGAGCATTTTGTAAATTCGCTTTAGATTTATTATTATATACAGCTCTACCTTGATTATTATATGTTTGTACATTAGTCTTTGATGTATTCACTATATTCCACTTTTTCCCTGTGTAACCAGACATCCCTATAATACGCCTTTATTATTCCGGGAATACTCTAAGGCCTAAGGCTTTATAGTATAGTATAAAGTAGTATGTCTCATCCCCGCTCGTCCAAGAATAAATTCACTGAACCCAGGCTGCTCAATCCATCCAACCAAGAACGAACTTGGATTCGCACAATACCAGATTCTTACCCTGATATTCTGCGAGCCCTAGCCCTACCCTATAAGCCCTCCCGTGATGACCAGCGTATTAAGACCAATCAATACGTCTGCTTCACCCGACCTTATAGAGGGAAGCAGGGTCTGCTCATCATCGGATCTCATCAGAGACCCATGATCATTGATGAGACCGAGCCCAATAAGCCCCAGGTGATCCCTATGCGTCTCGATCGTGAGGGCCTCGGGCTCTGGGTATTCACTGTGAGCCTATACGAGGCCGAGGGGCTCATTCAACTGGAGGACTGTATTATCAGCGACGGAGAACAGATCCGTACAACTAAACCGTTCAGTGAGCGCTTTAATAAACTAGAGCAGTTTGTCAATCGTATCTGGTACCAAGACAAGGACTTCCAGCTCAACTGGCAGATCCAAGTCGCCAAGATGTATTCCCTAGAGTCCATTCAGACCGCAGTCGACACCTTGGCCGGCGGCTGCCTCTGTCTGATGCCTAATCTGCCCAGCTTCAGACTTCTCAAAGTGGTTTTACGGGTAGATGAGCCTGTACACGAGGCACAGGGAGGGCCACAAGAATTTGTCTGTAAACCGGTCCCAGGTAAGCCAGATGTCTATGATCTGCTGACCCTGAAGGGAGAGTCAAAAGGCCGTGCATCTGTTCAGACTCTCAGTATGAGCCAGGCTCTCCAACACAAGGTAGCCACTGGTGAGCCGATCAAAGTGCTAGCAGAATGGAATGCAGATTTCGAGTCCTATATTGTTTCTAGCTTGGTATAAATAGATGGATAAATCCTTAGCAGAAAAACACAAAAAATACGTCGACTTCTATTCGACCCAAGGACCAGATGATGAATACTGGGGCCTCGGAATCGAGAATGAATCTTACCTCATGTTTGATGCGCTAGAATCAGTCGATAAGGCATTCTTTCTAAAGCTTCAAGAGCCTGAGCGCTATTCTGTAAATTACTGGAAAAACTATAGAGGTGTAGAACTTCAGAATACTTTGAAACGCCTACCTAGTGCAGTGAAAGTCCCTACCTACGTCAATAGCTATCTCTTCAGACATGCAGACTTGTTAGGTGAGCATGCGACCGTCAAAGGCTCTAGGACCAAAGAGAATCCCATGTACAGCGGTCAAACTATCGATGAATATGTAAGACGAGTCAGTCCGGCGTTCAGCCGCTTTTTTGAAAAGAATCTCATTTATGACGGCGACACGTTTGAATTCACCACATTTAACTTCTACAAGACCACCGTACCAGAAGTCATTAATGAACTCTTGACAATCAAGAAAATGATTCTAAAGGAATTAAATAGTCGACTAGTCTCGAAATTCACTATTTTCAAGGGACCCATGATCTTTCCAAAGTTGAATTACGGGTTCGCCAAGTTCCAGACAAATCTGGAGAATGTGGCAATCTGTAATAACGGGACTTATCACATTAATCTGACTCTGCCGACCAGGCTGGTAAAAGGGGAGATTGCGAGCCCAGAAGAATTCAAGGCCAGACATGCGAATGCGATTCGAGCCATCCAGTGGATTGAACCCTTGCTTGTAGGTCTCTACGGAACTCCAGATATCTTGCACATACTTAATCCATCTTACGCGGGTGGATCACAGAGGCTGGCTATGAGCCGCTATATTGGTCTTGGGACCTATGACACGCTAACAATGGAAAAGGGGAAACTTCTCGACACGTTCGCCTACAAGAAATACACTAAAGATAATTACTTCACTAATCTCCATGTAAAATCCCCTTACAATCCGCCCCAGACTATCGGCTATGATGTGAATTATAATAAGTTCAAGAAACACGGTATTGAATTGCGTATCTTTGACTACTTTCCAGAAGAGTACTTGGAGTCCGTGATGAATCTGCTCGTGCTAGTCTGTGAGAAAAGTGTCCAGATAGAAATCCCTGATCCCAAAGATAATGCGAGCTGGGTGCAGTTATGCATGCAGGCTGTCAAACAGGGTTCTTGTGCAGGTGTTAAGCATGAATTTTACACGGAGTTATATCGCGTCTTTTCAATACCAGAAGATAAGTGGATTTTTTACAGGTATTTGAAAATGAAGGCGCCGATGCTATATGTGGCGAATCGCCTGGCTTCGCATATGTATAAGTCAAGAGGAGAAGTCTCTAATAAACTTTCTCCAGATATGAAGCCTGTTGTAATGGTTGATTACAATTCAAAAGTAAAGCGAGAATTCAGGGGGTTGTTAAGTTGTTGGTGATATGCTTGCAATGTGATATAAAAATTGAAGTACTAGGCCCTAATCACATTAATACACAAATGTTGAATTTCAAGACAAACGACGCCATCGATCACCCCATCCTGAAGAAGTCCAGTCTGAGCCTCATGCTCTGGGCAGGTGATTGCGTTCATTTGGGGGTTCCAGATACCAAGAGGCTGGCAGGCTATGATGTCTATCTCTGCGGTGGATATGAGCACTTGAATGCAAATATCCCCATTGTGATGGATCACGAATTCTGCATCTGCATCATTGATGTTTATGATGAGCAGCAGATGAATAAGTTCACCAATCTATTTCGAGGCAAATTCAAGACCATTAATGCAGACTATAATGGAAATACCCCCACCCTACCCCTGGAAGTCTATGAGACCCTTCTGGAGCCCGGTGGTCAGGCATTCAATACAGAGGGAATTAATTCAGTAGTATATCCTGGAATGGGTTTACTAGAGACTCTCGAACTCTTTGGGCCAGTAGTGCCCGCTAGTCTGAAGAACCGTCGCAAGTGGACTAAATCTATGATTGAGTTGGCCTACCATAATAATATTTCCGTGGATCAGGCCTGGACATCTCCCGACTTGCAGGTACCATATTATGATCAGATCCGATCTGAACAGAATATGTTTACGCTGGCACAAAAGACTCGATTTCCCAATCAGATATTGTATTTTCCTGAGTCGCAGGTGCTAGAGAATTACTGGGACACTCTGCCATCCAAGGTCCTACTGGCTGATATGGGTCGTGCGTTCAATTGGGAAAGCCTCGAGTCAGAGTGGCTAAATGAATTCAGGCCACGTCTGATTGAATACTTGAAGGCCAAGGTCTACAAGGGTCTGAAGGAAGCTGATGTGGCCCATGTTGATAGGTACTATGCCACGGCCCAAACAGACGAGGCTAGGATTCAGGTTCTTCAGACTACCCTTAAATTCATGGAGAAGTATAAAAGTAGTCTAAGGGCATCTATTCGCTATTATGATGATGCCCGTCGGCCAAGAATGACCTTTGGAGTAATATTTTCAAAAGACTAAATAGAAAGGCATGGTCAATAGAAAATCTAATCGTAATCGGAGTAATAAGAATAGGCGTAGTCAAAGGAATAGGCGCACCAATAGGCGCAGCCAGAGGAACAGAGTGATGTATGGTGGTGGTCAGGGTGCAGGTTGGACCATGGGTGGTCCTCTGGTGCCTGGCCTCGCATCCGACGCCATGGTTCGCCAGACATATGATGCCTGTCTTGGTGCGTCTAGACCAGGTCAAATTGCTTTTTCACAGGGTGGCGGCCTACCAGGCATGTCCGGCATGCAGAGGGGTGGTGCGTATACTACATCTCTAGAAGGTCCCATTGCAGGCTTGGCCGAGTACAATCGCGATGCTACCCACTGCTTACCCAACCACTCTAATCCCATGAACAACGGTTCAATTCAGCGTGGTGGTGGCACGAGCATCAGTGTGGCTGCCTCTGCAAGTCCTATTTTAGAGCAGCATACTGCACGTTATACTACGGCGCCCAGTCAGTGGACTGGATCCACTGGTGCACCAGTCTTACTCAATCAGCCTCTGAATGGTCAGGCATGGAGCAAGGCATGCACGCAGACGGGTGGTAGACGTAGAGGTAGAGGTAGAAAGAACAGGAAGTCTAGACGTAGACAGTGTGGTGGAGAACTTTCTAAAGGGTATCGTGTATGTTTAGAACGGTGTGAAAATATTAGAGATGAAGCGACACGTATGAACTGTATTAAAGATTGTAAGGCAATATATGAGAATTCTGTTAATGCAGGTCCTGGACCTAGTCCTGGACCTAGCCCTGGAGGTGGATTAATACCAGACATACCAAAACCAAAAATATCTCGTCTATCTCCATATGCCGCACCATTTGTTCCTGGTGGGAATTAATCATCATCCACAAATCCATATTCCTTAGATTCCTTGTCGGGCTTTTC
>Ga0114979_10003677_pt1 | contig 10238 bp, 9 predicted proteins | sample S_140625_EF_Meta_FD_87315 | JGI IMG/M metagenome (GOLD analysis project Ga0114979, IMG submission 87315) | Freshwater microbial communities from Lake Simoncouche, Canada to study carbon cycling - S_140625_EF_MetaG | ecosystem: Environmental > Aquatic > Freshwater > Lake | place: Lake... | reverse complement strand
TTTTTGACCTTTTTTAATTTCATTAAGAGTGCCATGACTTTCGCACATACCGCAATCTGGACAAGTCATTTCCATGTCAATACTTTCATTGTGCTTCTTTTTACCGGCACAGTGAGCTTTTTGTGAAAAGCCTTTAGGATGAGAGCAGTTGATACTGTTCTTATACTTTTGACTCCAACTCTCAACAAGTATTTCGGATATCTTCATTATTTCTTTTTGTTTTTGTTGTCTAACATACCACGCTTGTTCGCTGTTGCCCAAGCAATACTTTCAGCATCTTTATCACTCTTACCTGCTTTTTCTTCGCTTTTCTTAACATACTTGACCATGCGTTCAGCTTTGGCACCTTCAGAAACAAAACGCAGAGTTTCAATCCATTCACGAACTTTCTTTGGACGTCCTTTAGCACTCTTGTATGCGCTCAATGCATCTAAAGTAATAAGCTCGCTGGGTTTATTGAATAGCGTACCTGCACCATCTTCCCATTTACCAACTACTAGATACTTCTTACCTTTTGGAATTACTGCAACTGCATGATTTTTACTGCCTGAAATTTTACGGTCAGCATGTGTTCTTTTAGATTTATGATACCAACTACCATAATCTGTAAATTTAGTACCGGATTCATCACTGCCTGAAATACCTGCGTTAGGACGGCCAACACTGCGTTTTTCTTTTGTTTTACCTTCTGCATCTTTTCCAGTTTCAATAGAATGTCCAGAATCTGAATCATATTTGCGGGTATAAACTGTGCCAGTACTAGTTTGTTTTTTATCAAACTTGCCTGTGCCTTTTTCTCTCTTTTCACGTTCAGCACGAGCATAAACATCTGCCTTCATAGCGGCCCATGGATCTTTTTCCATTTCGCCTAAAACTTTTTCCATTTTTTTAGATTCGTACACGCTTTCTTGACGAGGATTATATGACATTGTCGGAACATCAATATTGTCATCATAGTAACCTGTATAATCATGTACATCTTGATCAAAACGCATAGTTACCCACTCATAAGGATCACCATCACGAGCTTTCATAGTACCATATGGCATTTCACCATGGTCACTATAATAGTCATATAATGCATGATATAAATCCGAATCTAATTCATCGCCTGCTAAGAAGTTTTTAACTTCATGTTTAAATTTACCAACAATGTGACGCATTGTATTATCGTTTTCCATTACCAGTGTTGGATTCAAATTAGCAAGGCCTTCTAAGAATTGTTCGCTGGTGCCATTAACAACTGCGCTTTCATATAAACCAAGAACATACCTAGCACTATTAATGCCAAGTCTAACTTGTGTGTTACCTACAGTAATAACAGCACCAGTCTTATTAGAAACAGCTTCAGAGATCTGTTTTAAGTTGTTAGTACCTTGTAAAGTATTTTGTTGATATAGTTCAAATAATTTCATGATTAACCTTTGTAATTCGAGAAGTCAAAGACTTTTTGTAGTCTTTCGTAAGCTTCTTTATTTATTTCTTCGCTGACTGCTTCAGATTTTTTGATATTAACTGGAGTAAGTTTTGGACTTGGCTTTTTAGTTTCAGTTACACCTTTTTGATTTGATCTAGAAATAATTTGTCTAAGATAGAAATTATAATAACCACGACGGCTATTATATTCTCTATTTCCTAATACAGTTTTTAATGCTTGTTCAGCATCAATTTTAAATTTGTCCATTATGGCTTCTGTATCAGTGACCAGTGAATCAACTTGCGGCGCGGCTTCTTCTAATTTAGGATCCATGCCTTGTTCTTTTTGACTTAGCAAGTAATCCCAAACTGTTGTCAAGTAATCTTCGGCTAGGCTTAATTTTTCCTGGCACCATTCTGGCAAGTTGTCGCTGTCCTGTATAGTATCTAATAAACCGTTTACGGCACGTTCCATAGTATGTAAACTGCCTTTAGCCATACCAGCTTCGTCATCGTATTCACCGTTGAAGTCTTCTTTCATTCCGGTTCTTCTTGCTTGTTCAATTTCTCTTACAGCATAGTTAATTGCACCCCAATCACCACCCATGGGCCCAGCTGAACCATTATTAGGTCCAGCAACGCCTAATTTTTTAGCAACTTGTTCTGGTGTAAGACCTTTGCTTAATAATTGTTTGGCCTGCTCTACTTTTGCTTGCCACTCAGGAGTAGCTCTAGCTTGAGCATTATCTGTGGCGCTTACACCAGCCGCACCAAGAGCGGCAGCACCTAAGCCGCGTAAGAATCCTCTGCGGCTCATATCTTCTGCTACACCTTCACTTAAATCTTCAGGAGTAAAGCTCATATAAGTATCGCCGTTCTCATCTCCAGATTTAATAATAAAGGCACCACCTTCTTCAGATTCTATTTCGCCAATTTCCCAGCCTATAAGATCTAAGGCTTTTTCAACATCCTCTTGTGTACTCATGTCACCATTGTACCACATTTTAGCATAATTATACAAGTCTTCGTTTTCATCATTATTATCGTCGCTACTTGGAGAAAATTCTTTTATAGTTTTAACTTCTTCTTGCAACTTGGCAATCATTGTATTGCGCTGTTTTCGTTGTTGTTCCGACAGTGATTTAACGTCTAACTTGCTTAAACGATTTGCTAGTTCATACAGTTTGGCTGCTCGTTGTTTATTCATTGTTGTTTCCATTTTCTAAAACATTGGACTTATCTTTTTTAGTTTTCAACTCGCTGGCTTCTTTTTTAGCACGTTTGCGAGTCATTGCCATGTTGCGTTTCATTGGCACTGCAAACAAATTTCCTGCAGGTGCTGTGGCAAAACCGCCACTGCTGATGCCGCCAACACTGCCATCCTCACTGATAAGTTCTTTGATTTTCATATGTTTATTTATGCCAATTTATGTCAATATATCGTATTATTTTGACTTGGTTACATCGGCTACTTGTTTTAGAATAGGACCAGAGAATATTAAATTCTTATAGCTAGAGTCTGATGGTTTGAATCTAATAGTAAGTAATACAGCTTTTCTATCACTGACATTATCAGCTTTAGGATGATTTTTATCGTAGATATCAATCTGTGCTTCTTTAGTGTCACTGCGATATCTTGCGGCAAAATCTATTTTGGCTAGTTTAGGTGCTAGATTAGAAAAACTTAACACATGATATGTGCCTTTTTCCAAGTCAACTAACAGCACAGTTGGATCTCTATAAGTGGCGTGATTGTTGATAAAATCTGCAACATACTTTATAAACTTGTATTCTTTAGTGTCGTTGTCACCTGAAAGGAAACTATTTAATTCACCTGCGGCAAAAGTATACATAAATCTTGCAGCATCGCGTGGATCTTCCTTCCACATTTCCATGTAGTCTTCATCTATGGGACTAACATCTATGCCTAATCCTGCCCATAAATGATTGGCAGCTTCAACTGGAGTTTGACGACCTTTTTGTAAACTGCCGCCACCTGTTTGTCCAAATTGTCCTGCACCTGCCTTTAAACTTAGGTTTAGAACTTTTTCAGATACCTCTCCAGTTATTTGATCACGTACTGTAACTTCGACGTCTGTTTTCTTTTCAGTGTTGGCACTAATACCATCTGTGACCACATGAATATTATCTGGCTTGCCGTTTAGATAAAAATGTTCTGCATATTCATCTGCGTCTGGACTGTTGGCAAATGCTACACAACTGTCTGCTAGTTCTGATAGTAAATGTCTTTTAACAGGATTCATTAAATCACTGTATGGTGCTTGACAATTTTAATGTGTATTTGATGGTGTCGTTGACTACTTTTTTAGATTTATCTTTTACAGACATGCTATATTCTGTTTTCTTTGTTCTCTTTAACGTGTTTATTACATTCCAAAGATCAGCAGTGCCAATCTCAAGAATTTCTCCATTTACCCTTGCTCCTAGTTTAGCAAATAGTGCGGCACCTAACATGCCTTCGGCTATGTTTCCAAGATTAGAAATTACATTAGGATCAGGGTTTGCAACACTTTGACCACCAAACTCGTGTGTTTTAGAAAATTTACTTAAAGGAACAAATCCAATGTCAGTGGATACTTTTGTAATAAATATTCCTGAAGCAAATAATTCTTTGAGACGTTTAGCTTCAGATTTAGTAACTGTAACTTCACTGCCATCTTCTAATCTAAATGGACTACCTGTTGCAATTTTCTTTAAGAAAATAGGAACTCTGTCGTCAGGACGACCTAGTTTGCTGGTAAAGTCCTTGCTTTGTAAGCCGGCTTCATTGGTGATTTTAACTTCAAGTAGTCTCATAATAGTATATTTATTCTTTATTCTTCTTCAGTTTTGCTTTTACAGCCTTCCCAAAAACTGGGATGTGTAGGTAGTCCAGGACATTCGTCGGGATCCTCTATGCCTATATTATCTGCCCAATCATAGCCTGCAATATGCCCGCTACAGTCTTTAGTACAACGATATCCTTTGTACATTAAATTCAATGGAGCTTCTGTAATATCGCTGATCTTCATAATTACTGTTTGTTTTCTGGAATATCGTTGGGCATATCAAAAATACTACCATATGTTTTTAAGCCAGGGTATTTCTTTTCTAATCTTCTTTTAAAAATCTCATGTCGAGTTAATGGCAAACCAGTGTCTTTGTTTAATCCATCTTTGGCTACACCAAGACCTTTACTTACATTGTTATTATAGAATTGATCTTTTCCACGATTATCATAGGCTTTTTTAAATTGTTTGTTAGTCATAGTTTCAGCATCTTGCCAAGTAGATAATTGATCTTTCATACGGCCTTCAAACACCGGTGCTACTACTACATCTGCATTTGGATCTTTTTGTTTAAGCTCTCGTTGTTTTGCATGAGCTTGATCTTCAATGTGGTATGTTCCCACTTTTTTACCATTGAAAAATACATTAAATTTATTTTCAGGACCTTCTTTGACAGATTCTTGAGCCCCAGTTGGTCGTTGATATCCCTGCATGGGTCCTGGGCTTGTATTTGATCTTGCCATTACAGGTAAATTTATTGCATCTTGTTTACGCTTGTCTATATTAGTTTGTCTTATAAGTTCTTTGATTCGACTATTTTGTTGTTGCATGACTTGTTGACCATCATTTAATCTACCTTCAACTCTTTCTAGTTCTGTATCCAAATCATTTATAACTTTTTCTAGATCAGCCATGTGACCAAATGCAGCTTGAAGATCATTATCACTGCTTGGATTTGCAATATGACTACGCTGTAGAAAGTCCTTTATCTTTGGTTCTGCCCCTTTGTAATTCAAAAGAGGATCTTTAGTGTATTTCTTAGGATTGTCCACGTTCTCATCATCATCATCTTCTGCTAAAAATTCAATTGCTCTCATTTTTTACTCCTTATTTACGACCACGACGCATATTTGCTTGCCAATGTGCTAGTTGGCCGCGACGTCCGCCTTCGTGTGCTATTTTATCTAATTGTGCCAATGTAGCATGTTTTGGAATACCATGACGTCGACTGTCGCCTTTGTCTTGTGGATTTTTACCATCAGCAAAGTTTTCTGTGGTTTGTTGTTTCATTGACTTCCAGAATTTTTTACCACTGGCAGTTTGTGCAGAACTAGGTGCAATATCATTGCCTAATTCTTTGGCATAGTTATACATAACAGTGGCAATACCTTGACGACGCATTCTTGAATCAACCCATGTATCAAAACTTTCTAGTTTATCGTTGATGATTTCAAAGTGAACAAAGCCTATTTCTCTGCCACCAGCATCATAGGCAGATATGCTTAGGCCTTGCTCATTGGCCATTGCTCGAAGATCTAATCCGTCACGATGTGCCTGGGATTTCCAACCCTGCTTCATTATACTAGTATTAACTATTTCATCTATTCTCATATTTGTGTATATTATCTTTTTAACATTTATTTCACGGAGGCATAATTTTATTTATTGTCAATTCATTATTGGAGTGATTTCAATTTCACCCTCAGGATATAATAGTCCTTGATTTATTTGATCTCTTGCCCATGCACGACCAATACGGTTTGCATCCATTTGATTGTTGCCGATGCCACTGAAGCGATGTATTTCTTCACCGTCAAGTGTGACACGCCAAGCACCTGTAAATGCACCGGGTGTTTGTCGTTGCTGTTGTAAATCTGTTGTGCTGCCTGGAATAGGAGTTGATGCATCAGCAGGACGAATCGGAGTCACAGGAGATATATCGTTGTGTTCTACTGGTTCAACTTGATAGTTACCATCAAAGTTGTTTTCATTGACCCATACCGCGGCTAGTTCATTGGCAGATGCTCTAGTGTTTGCAAAAGGTCTAAATACAAATAATTCACGTCCTAGACCATCAATGATTTTCCATCGTCCCGTTGGGCTTGTGGCAGCACGACCTACACTACCAGCAGGTTGAGGTTGACCAATAGTGGCACGAAATGGAGTTGCCAGTATAGGTTCACTGTCACCAATTCGTCTTATGCCAAACATATCTCTTGCTTGCCATCGTTGTAATGCATGGGGTCCGTGTTCAATATAATCATTGAGACGAATTAATGCATCTGCATCATTAGTAATTCCTTCAGCGTACTCTATGCTTCTGTTTGTATTCAAGTTGAATATTTCATAGCCTATTTTTTCTTCTGCATATGGACGCAACGGCTTAGCAACCAATGAATTTTGATTGATGGACCAGCTTGGATAACCGTCCGGACCAATGGCTTTTTCAATGGCTTCTTCTTTACTTGTAGCAACAACTTCTATGCCAGCATTGCTGTTTACAGGATTACGAACATTCCACCAATATTTTTCACCAGTAGTTCCAGCGTTCTTTTCTAAGTTACGCTCAAGTTGTGCTTGTTTTACAAAACTTTTTAATGCCGATGTGGGCATGCCTAAACCTGCGGCATAGTTAGTAAAAAATTTTATAGTATCTTTAGATCCTATGCCAGATGTTCCCACTGATTTTCCACCTTCTGGATCTAGTAATTCATAAAGTTTCTTAGCATATTCTTCTTTGTATTTTGTTTCATCAGCAGCAGCGTCCATGGCAACAACAAAACGTAATAGCGTTGATTCTATTTTATCAAAGTTACTGTTTAACCAATCTCCACCAGGACTGCGAAATTCAATGTATCCATCTTTGACATTAATACTAACACGTCTGTCTCTAATTATGCCTTTAATTGTTTTTGCGGCAGTGGCATTTAAATGCTCTTTCATTTGATCTAAAAGAACTGACACTTTATCAGGATACAATTGAATATTGTCTTTTATAATACGTAAAGCACTTTTTGTATAAGTATTACCTAAACGGCCAAATTGTTTAAGAACATACTCATCACCTAGCAATACAGCAAGTTTAACAAAATCTAAATTATCATCATTGCCATCCCAACTAGGAACACTGACATTAATATGTAAGCCGGTGGTATTATTAGTATAGCAACCGTAACTATCTGCCCACTTTTTAATTTTTTTCAAATCATCTAATAATTCATCAACAGGCAATGCTGGACTGACAAATTCCAACCCGCCATCATCACTGTCTTCATCATCGGGTTCTATACTGCTGTCAGGTTCTATGAGATAATGTGATTCTGTGTCACTGGGTCTTGTTACTCCACTTCTATGATAGCTATGACTAGATTCTACGTGACGACCAATAGCACGACTAAATCTATCAGCAACATCTTCTATACTATTAGTGTCCCTAGTAGGAGTATAATAGTGAACCCAATTAATATTATAATTACTTTGAATATCTCTCATAGTATTTAAATCTGCAGATTCTAACCATTCTTCTTCTTGATCGGCATCATTGTTAAAATCTTCTCTAGCACTGTCATAGGCTTGATCATACCAATACTCTCCGCCAACAGGCATGCCACGACCTTCTTCAATGATTATATTAGTGGCTTCTTGATACATTAGTTTATTAGGGTCAGGATATTCGCCATCTTCATCTGGCTCTGTTCCTAATATTGTAGCAATCTCTTCACTGCCAGCATTTTCTTTTATGTAGTTGTAAATGAAATCAAATTCATCACTTTCCCAACGACTATCAAATTGTTCTTGAAGCCATTCAGAGTAATCACTTTCCATTTTTGCACGTAGTTGAATAATGTCGCCGCGACTATTATAGTCTCTGTTATCAAAGAAATCAACGGCTTCTTCAATGCTACTCACACTTTCATCTTGATCCCAATCTGGTTCTTCTTGAATATCGTCGTCATCTTGCTTAGAATTTGGAACAATCATTTCAAATTCCATGCCGGCACGAGCATCTATAGACTTGGCAGCTCTACGAAGAGGTCCCATCTTCATATTAATTTCGTTAAGCAACTGTTCTTTTATCTGCAGATATTTCATATATTAATTTTTATTTTGAGGACCTTGCAGTTGGTGAATTTTATCATTTACTGGCACATTGGGTCCGGCAATTTTTTTTAATTTATTTTGTTCTAACCATTTATCGTATTCGGCTTGACTTCTAAATTCTTTTCTACGTGTAGGAGTTAGATTATCATCTTTGCTAAAATGCAATCTTTGTTTTGTAATTTCAAAAGGATCACTGGCATTTTTATCTCCAGCAAAGAAATCACGCATGGTTTTTAAACTGGCTTCATCTACTTCTTTGTTTTTTACTGGAACATCAAATACTGTATAGTATTTTTGTGTTTTTTCATTCCATAACGTGCGACCTTTAACACCACTGGATTTTTCTTGTGGTGTCATTTGATCCCAAGTTTTTGCCACTGTTTTTTGTTCTTCTTCTGCAAGTTGTTTAACTGGACGAATTTCCACTATTGTAGCATTTTTACTGTCAGCCCATTTATGTGCGGCTTGTTCTGAACTAAAATTCAAACGCCACATCACACGTTGATCACGCTCATTATAACGATATCCCCATGCTTCAACTTGACTCGGCGTTATAGTTGATTCTCCTATACTTGCCTTTTTTGATTTAATTTTATTGGTATTAGGTTTCTTTTCTTCAGGAGGTTTAGCTGTCGAAACGCATACTATTTTTTGATTAGGCCATGTACCAGAATATGTCCATGTAGTGCATGTTGGTCTTTGTACCGCTGCATCTGCGTCAATGCCAACTAAAGCTGCCGCAGTTAAACCTGTGCCTTTTAATAAATCTCTACGACTTATTTTGTCTGAGCTTTCTCCCATGCGTTGATTATCACTGTCCCCTACTACTGCAATCAAAAGTCCTTGCTTAAAATGCATTGGGTGATACATTACTACATTAAATGAACCGTTGGCATTCCATACTACTTTTACATCTCCACCTGTGGCAGCAATTTTATCTTTTACAGCTTTTACTGCCATTTTATTTCTAGCCACATATAAGGCTTGGAAAAGGTCATCTGCAAGTTGCAGTAGGTATGATTTTTCATCTCCTCGATCATTGCCGTTACCAGGAGCAAATTCGTTTAAAGAAAGTTCTTTAAATTTATTTGTAATACTTGGAGGTAATGTTAAATCATATCTCATCAACCATTGATTAATATATCTTGGATTGTCATTGGTAATTGCTTTCTTACTACCATCAGGTGCTTGTATTATTACAGTGATGAAACCATTCTTGTCATGAGCTGATATCATTTTACTGGCATTTTCTTTTACAGAACTTTTTGATGAATCTGTTTTTTCAGTGTCACCCCATTCGTCGGTGTCTGTATCTCGGCCAGTTGACTGTGTATGCCACCATTGTTGGTCACGTTGAATGTCACGCTTTGCACGATGTTGCATTATTTTAGGAGGATTTTCTAAATTCTTAGCAGTATGTGCTACTGCTGGACTATCTGCTTCTGCTACACCTTGTTTATTTTTTACTGCTCCAGGAAACTTAGATCTTAACTCCATGTTGATGCTGTTTAATTTAGCAATTAAAGATTTATAATTATCTTTTGCTCCGGCTTTAGCATATGGTAGTATACTTTCGTAATATGAATCTACCCTGTCTGCAACTACTGGATATTCTTTTTTAATTTTATCAATTAAATTGTTTAATTCTTTGTGTTTTTGTATAGCAACATTTAATTGTACTAATCTATCTTTTAATACATTATACTTTTCACCAGCTTGAGCAACCGGAGTTGTTTGAAGAGTTGTACTTAATTCTTGTTTTGCTTTTTGTACTGTATTTTTTTCAAAATCTTGTTTCCAAGCGGCTATCTCAGCTTCTTGTTTTTGCTGAATTTCTTGTTGAATTTGTTGTTTGATAGCTATTAATTTTTCTAAAACATCAAATTTTAACGAGTCCCCTTGACTTTCTGCCATGCTTTCTCCAAAATCATA
>Ga0114979_10003673_pt1 | contig 10241 bp, 10 predicted proteins | sample S_140625_EF_Meta_FD_87315 | JGI IMG/M metagenome (GOLD analysis project Ga0114979, IMG submission 87315) | Freshwater microbial communities from Lake Simoncouche, Canada to study carbon cycling - S_140625_EF_MetaG | ecosystem: Environmental > Aquatic > Freshwater > Lake | place: Lake... | reverse complement strand
TTTGGTCCATGTTTTAAAAAGCTGAAATCTTAAACATACTTAATTTAGATTTATAAGATGTTATATAAAAAAATTTCTATACTTACGGTGATGGTTATTGCTTTCGAATTATCAATTTCACTCTACCAGGCATCTGCTTACTTAGAAAATAAACCCATATTTTATATGTGGGCTAAGCCAGGCTGCTATTCGGCGACATTGAAGTCGAGTCCAACTATTCCACTCTATTCCGTAAAGAAAATTTATCCGGTATCTTGTTTATCACCTCACCATTTTGAAGTATTTTATGCTGGTCAATTATTAGGCGCAGATGGAAAACTTGCAGCCGGTGGACGCGAAATTGTCAAAGAGTGTTTAAAAAAGTCAACAGATTTTCAATTCTACAAAAGAGTTTCCAGTTCATATAATTGGAGTAAGGACGACGAGGAGTTAATAGGAAATTGGAAGGCAGACAATGGTGCGGAATCTCAAAGGTTTCCAAATAGGATTATCTGCTATACGAGCGTCACGACAAAATCTTGGCTGTATATTAAGGAGATAAACTCTCCCCTAATAAGAGGATTTGAGAAATATGATAATTAATTCTAGATTACTTTTTAAATGGAAAGTAGCCTCATCTCTTGGGCTCGTATTTTTCATTATCACACCCATAATTATCTCTGCTTTAATACAACCCACCACAGACTCCTTGCTTGAAGTAGATTCAATAAAGTCAGATTACAAGTACGACATTTCAATTTCTAAAATTGACATTAAAGATAACAGTGCGATAGCTACGATTACGCCACGCTTTCAAGGAAATTATGGAGAATCAACTAGTAACGGAAGCTTAACCTTTAAAGATGTTGAATTATTAGTCGATTCATACCAAGGGAGTGGAAAGTTTTCAGCACAAGTAGGACAGATAATTGGTCGACAAGAGTTTAAAATCCTGCTCAAAGGCAATTCGTGGCGCTATCCATTTGATAATTACCGAGCTGATATTGGTTTATTCGACTCAAAATTTGAAAATCAAGCCCTTTCTTTAACTGAAGTTAAAGAATATTTGCCTGGCTTTAGAGCAAACTCAAATACGATTCCAAACTACCGAGAAGATTTATATCCAGCAAATTCAACCAAGAGTGAAAAAATAATTAGTGACCTAAATAAAGGCATAGTACAAATTGAATGGAGAGTAATGCGGCTGCCTGGCGATATTTACGCCGCAATTCTATTGGCAATTCTTATGCTTATTTCTGCAGGGGCAAGCGTTTCCGTAACGCGGGCAGTATGGAGTGGAAAACGCCCACCCTCAATAAATGCATTAGCATGGCTTGCAGCATTTCTTTTTGCAATGTTTCAAATCAGAGCAAGTCTTCCCGGAACGCCACCGAGTGGAACACTATTTGATTTAATAATTTTTTATCCGATCTTAATAGTGCTTCTCATCGAGATGGCTGCTGTGGTGTATCTATGGATTAAACGCGATGATTGGGATTTAAAAAATGTTCCAAAAAATTAAGTTCAAAACGAATCAGGGTAAAATAATATTTTCTATTGCGATTACACTTTTTTTGTTACTTGCTATTTTTGCAAGAGGAGGATCAACATCTGCAGATAAACACTCTTTCATAAATTTAAGTTGTGATCCTGGGCAATGGGATAGCAGTGTTTATTATTCTGACGACGTAGATGGTTGTCCCGATCTGATTGAATTTTATTTATTACCCTCATATATTGATGAAGAGTCCTCGGAACTAGTCAATAGAGTCATAACAGCTCCTTCTGGGTTGTATGGCTGGGCAGACAGAAATTCAGGCTTAACCAAACGGGCATTTACCGTAGATCTAGACAGTGTAGATACCGTGCGGGTGCTTAATAACCCAGGTAATGCCACAACTGGAATTAATTCTAGATCAAAAATGTCAACAGAAAATTCTTTATTTTATTATCCTTTTGATTATTACAGTGGTGAATTAACTTTACAAGCAACTGATTTTCAGACTAAATCTGTAATACCGAGCACCATTTCGGTTGGAAAACAATCTTTGTCTGGTTGGATGCTAAATTTTAAGCAGAGTGGCGAACCAGATTTAGAATCAAAAAATAAAATCATTTATGCGGATGGTTTGGCAAAAATTGCATGGGAACTCAAGCGTGCTAATGTTATTTTTATTGCAATTATTTTATTGATATTTCTTATGATAATTGCCCTTATTTCGGGCTTTACTATCACAAGGTCTATTTCAAATGGAGATAGGCCACCCTCTATGAATTTATTGCTTTGGCTTGCAACAATTCTTTTTGCAATTATTCAAGTGCGTGGAAACTTTCCTGGAAATCCACCTCTGGGAATTTTTATTGATTACATAATTGTTTTTCCTGTTTTAAGCCTTTTACTCTTACTAGGTATTGCTAATACTTTTTTTTGGTTAGTCAGGGCAGACTGGGATGTTGAGAATGAAAAAATCAATTAAATTATCTGTTGCTTTTTTTATGTCAATATTTCTGACTAGTTGCTCATCTGGAGATGAGATATTAACTCTTGATAAACGTCAAGGGCAATTGGAGTTAGTTCAATCAAAGCTAAGAGACTATGCGATGGAAAGTTGGGAAGCAAATCTACCTTTATATAATTCAAATAATAATTTACCACTTGAAGCACAAGGTACTGAGCCAAGCGAACCGGCTAATGATGATCCATCGACGGTTGCATGGCGTGAAAAAATTGGAGAGTCTTGGAATGAAATTCAAGGTAGGAAGAACCTCGATTACATGTGCCAACTTTGGTTTGAGGGTTGGCTTGGCCTAGGAGACTCATTTGCGGATGTGTTTAAAGAACACCGGGCGAAGACTGAGGCAATGGGAATAAAAATTGAAACAATTGAAAATATTAGGATGGCAGAAGATAATCGTAAAATAATAAATTTTCCAAAACCAGGCAAACAGTACAGTTTGTTCACGTGTGAAGCCACGACAGTATTCCGGATGGCAAGGCCTGGTTTAACAAAACCTGCTCGATCAACTATTTCATTTACATATTATCTTGAAAACAATGAAGTTAAATCTAGATTCTCTGTGGGAGCTGGACTAAGTACCGAAGCAATAAATGGAACGCCTTAATACAACTGAAATACGATAATTTCGGGCATTAGCGAGCATTCTTTATCTTACGTCTAAGCGTTTGCCCTTCCAAAATGTTACTGTAATGCTTGACGCATTATCATCAAGAACCTGATCTATCATGGCATCGCAACGTATCCAGTTCTGTCCGGCTGCTTGCTGCTCAGGGTTGGGAATATACCAAGCCCAATAATTAAAAAACTTTGAATTTCCTTTCCAAGGCTGACATACTGTTGCGGCTTTTTTAAGATCATAATCAGATGCCATGTCACCTGATTTGAGCTTAACAACTCTATAAGTTTCAGCTGAATGAGTTTTAAGACAGTTAATGGCAGCGATATCTGAGTAGTCAGCTGCAACTTGCTCTTTCGTTAAGTTATAGCAGTTACCAACTTTTGGAGCAACTTTTGGAGCAGCGCTAGCTATTGGAGTTAGCAAGGGAGCGCTAAGCAGGGCCATTAAAGTTATTAATGTAGTTTTTTTGATGATTTTTCTCATGTCCAAAACCTACCCTATTAAATTCGCGAAACAAAGGAATTCCAGATCAAGCTGGTAGCCCTTCGATCAGTTGAGCCAAGAAAGTTGAAGGTTAGAGTGCATGTTCCATTAGATAACGTTGAAACCATACTTCTGGAATAGATCCCTCCCGACTGATCAGATGGAGCGGTACTGATAACAGTGCAAACTGTTGGAGTAGCTGAGGTAACAGCCAATGCATGCCCCAAACTTCTTAAACCACCCATTTTTGAAATATCCACAAAGGAAACCGCGGCATCTACTGTATGGGTACCTCTACCAACCATTGATGTTGATCTACTGATCGTAATTTTCATGCCGGCCTTAATCCAGTTAAAGGATCTTTGAACTGAGATGGCTGGCGCAAAACGATTATCACCTGGTTGTGATGCTTCAACAATGCAGTTCGCAACATCTAATCCGGATAATGGATAGGCCGCTTGTACTGCAATTCCTTCGGTAGGCGCCAAAATTTGGCAAATTTTTGGAGTCAAAGATTTATATGTAATAGGCAAGCCTGAGGTTGTTGTCGCCTTTAAGTATAAACCAGGGCCGTACTCACGATCTGCAATTGGTGCAAAGGTGATTGTTTGAGCTGTATTGCTGCCAACTGGAATCTCATTCACACCAGATACTTGTGAACTCCAAATTAGAGATGAGCCTAATAGGTGACTGTCTCCAGGGAAGGTGAAATTAATGACGCAGCTTCCATTTTTAATTGCTCTAAGAGTGGCTCTAGTTCCATCTTGAGTGTAGGTATAAAACAAATCATTTACTGAACAAATATCTGGGGAGGTGGTAGTGACTTCAAGAGGCGTTGCGCTAGCAACCATTCCGTAGATATAAACACCATTAGTAGTTATAGATGAAGGTTGTTTTAAGGTAATTTTTGAAGCACCCTTTGAGTAAGTAAAGCCTTGAGTCACCGACTGGGCAGCGTTGTAAACATCATTTCCTGGCTGTGATGCGGTAATTGTGCAAGTACTAACATCTGGTTGGAAATTTTGCACTCGATACTGCACAGAAAATATTCCTTTACCTAAGTCCAAAATCTGACAGACTGTTGGCGTTGAAGTTGCATAACTGACTTGGAGTTTTGAGCTAGCGATGGCTTGTAGCGATGTAGCTGCTCCCCCTAAAGTCCTATTTGGAAGTGTTGGAAATGTTATTGCTTGTGACAACTTTGTTCCAGGAGTTGGCGTTGGAGTTGGCGTTGGAGTTGGAGTTACCAAAGTAGTAAATGAGTTGATCGGTCCTAATAAAGGTGCTGCGCCAGCAAGAGGTCCAGTGTATGCGAGAATTTTTGCTCGGTAGTAATAAGTAGTCGCTGGCTTAAGTCCAGTCAAAGTAGCAGTGATCTCATTATTTATATTGTTTGTCACTGCAAAAGGCGTGCCAGAAACTTCAGCTGTTGCAGTATCTAGTAATGCTGAAGTGCCCCAGATAAATGAGTTACGGGTATTACTTGCGCCACCATTCATAACTGTATGAAGTTTTGCTGAATCTAAAGTTATCATGCTTGTCCGATTTGAAATGATCACCGGGGCTAAAGTTAAAACGTTTGACATTATATTGGCTTTTGTCATGCCTGCGGCATTGCTTGCCTGGAAGCTGTAGTAAAAACGAATTCCGGGAATTAATGTAGTTGAAGGTGCTGAGATATTTATTGTTGAGACACCTGTGAAAGGTGATCCAGGTACATCAATAATTATTGGTGAGACAGTTAATGATATCTCTCTACCCATTACTAACTTAACAGTTGTAGTTTGTCCTTGCGGATTAACTGACCCAGTTATATTTGTGACATTTGTAACGAATGGTGATTGATTAGTAGACACAGTTGGTGCGGTTCCTGAAGCAGTTAAAGTCTTAAAAGAACTAGTGCTTGAGGTGACAGAACCTGTGCTATTTGCCGCTACAAGCCGGTAGTAATAGGTAGTTGCACTGTTGAGGTATGAAAGGTTTAACAGCACATTTGTGCTCGCACTACCAGTGACGGTATTTGGTGTAGCAACAGCAGTAATTGCATTTGTCGCAAATGTGGCATCTGTTGAGTAAACAAATGTTAAATTGGTACTGGCATTGCCTGGAAGTACTGAGCCATTAAGAGTGGCACTGTATGCAGTTGTATCGGTCGCTGGTGAAATGGTTGGTATGGGCAAAACTGCAGGAGGTGCTGTGGTTTTGAAGCTTCCAATCGAAGAGATTGTTTGTCCTGATTCATTAACGCCAATTGCTCTAAAATAGTAAGTGGTACTGGCGGTTAGCTGGCTTAATGTTGCAACTGCTGAAACTAAAGTCGAACCATTTGAAGAATCTGGCGTTACCGTAGCTTTAAGTACACCTGTTGCCATCCCTTGATCCGTTGAATACTCAAGTGAGATTTGGGTGGGTGCATTGTTTGGATTCACATCCAAATTAATATTTGCACTGTTATGTGAAATTGTGCCCATGCTTTTAAAGGCAACAGTTGGTGCAACTATTGCCGGACCACCATCTGTTGGTGAGACATAAAGCAATTTATTAACTGTAGCTGCCGGTAAACCTGTGATAGCCGATGCAGTTGCTTGGCTATCAATATAAGCAGTAATCTGTTCTACAGTTGCTGTTGGATTTAAGCCACGATATACAGCTACAGCACCAGCCACATGAGGAGCTGCCATTGAAGTTCCAGAAATAGTGTTAATGGCAGATGCTGAGGTATACCAACCCGCTGTAATGTTTGAACCTGGGGCATGAATATCAACACAAGATCCCCAGTTTGAAAAAGATGATTTTGCATCACTGACTGTAGTTGAGCCAACCGTTATCGCAGAAGTTGCCGAAGCTGGCGAATAATTGCAAGCATCTAAGTTTGAGTTACCAGCTGCTACTACTACAGCAATTCCAGCATTTGTCAGTCGAGCAATGGCTTCATTTACTGATGAAGATTTACCGCCACCAATACTAAGATTCAAAACTGCATTTGACTTGGAGTTTGTGTTGCTAGGACTTAATATCCAATCTAGAGCAGCAATTACGCCTGCATAGCTTCCACTTCCTGCGCAATTAAGTAAACGAACTGGAACAACCGTCGCATTTTTTGCAACCCCGTACTTACTACCTGCTGCAGTAGTTGCAACATGTGTGCCATGACCATTGCAATCTGAAATTCCGATACCATCTGCAAAACCGTCATAGCCGACTGTGGAAATTCTGCCAACTAGATCATCGTGTGGGTAAACACCAGTATCACCGACATAAATAACTGAGCCAGCGCCAGCACTTCGATAGCCAAAGCTAGATGTATATGTGGAATCAGATGAAGGGATTAAACCTTTTTGATCGATCCGATCAATACCCCAGGATGGAGATGGAGTTTGGTACTGCTGAATATTTAAGCCATTCATTGGTGCATCTTTTTCAACAGTTAAAATATTAGGAATTCTTGAGAGCATGGCTGCTGCTATATCTGGCATCTTTACTACGTAACCATCGAAGGCATATTGGTACTTCTTTTCAATGCTACCGCCGGCATTTTTAACAGCGGTTTCAATTGCAACTCTTGCAGAAGGGGTAACTTTGATTATGTATGAGGAACTTGGGCCTAGGTTTAACGCTGCTTGAGCCGGTACTACCGTTACCCCAAGCACCACCGCTAGGGTAATTGAAATCGAAATTAAACCTCTTCCTGCTTTGCCCATAACGACCCCCTAGTTTTACGTTATTTATGTACTGCTTGAAATTAGACGCGTAAATTGGCTTTAAAGTTCCCATAAAATCTTATTTTCTAAAAAGCTTGAACCTCGCAATAAAGGTGGATTTTTAAGAATCTTGATCATATTTCCCCTATGATCATATGAGTTCAAAATTAGCTAGGAGTGGCGATGGTCAGTTCTGATTCCACCAAAGGCATAAATGAGAGTGCCCGCATTACTTTGGTCTCCGCTTCCCAGCAACATCGGTTGGGGGGATTGTCTCTGGAAATAGGCTTGATCTTGGCCTCATTTTTTACACTGGGATTAGCCTGGTTTATCTGGAATCTTGTGGTTTGGGGACAAGGGCAAACACCTTCAAAACAAATTTTAAAAATGCGAGTTTATAGCATTGACACTGGGCGACCAGCCTCTTGGGGTCATATGGCAATAAGACAATTTTTAATTCCAACGGCTTATTCAATGATTTATATACCCTTTGTACTAATAGCATTTTCACTTGCAATAGATTCCGCTGATGATTTTACAATTTCAGGCATTGCCATTCTTGGATATATAACTTACTTTATTCTTGTATTGCTTGATGCTTTATGGATTTTTAAGAATAACGAAAACAAACGATTAACAGATACATGGGCTAGAACTTTTGTCGTTAACGAAGCAGTTTAAGGTTCAAACCCATCGGTAAGAATTTTTCTAGCCATTAAATAAGTTTTTTTCTTAAATGCTATTTTTTCTACCGTGCTGGGTAGCTGCTTAATATGGCTTCGTCTAAGTTTCATTGAAAGTATTAAATCTAAATCCTGCTGGGTAATTAAATTTTTGCTCACGGCCAAAATCCCTCGTTTGTTTAATTCACTTTTTTCATTAATTCTAAGGAATATAGCTAACAAAATAACTACACCAGGTGGCACAATTGCAAAGAAAATAAATGAAGTATTTGAATATGCAGGATCAATGCCAAAAGCTAGGATTGTATTCCAAAGTAAATGAAGTGTAAAGGAAATGATAAAGCCGATAATTGACAACCAAATTCTTTTGCTCAGTAATCCAAATATAATGATTACCGCTCCAACACCAGAAAAAAAGGTATGGGCAAAAATTGAAAATAGGCCACGATAGAAAATAGTTTCAAAAATATTAGTATCTGATATGGCATATAAAACATCTTCAAGTACCGCAAAACCCAGGCCTATGAATCCCCCAATTATTAACCCATCCATCCAGGAATTTATGCTGCCTCTGCGAAAAACAATAACTAGTCCAGCAAGTTTTAAGATTTCTTCAATGAAGGCACCAGAAACAGTTGTAAAGGCAAAAGATTCAAAAAAGATTGAAAGTAAGCAGGCAGGAAAAGCTCCCCAGCCTAAGGCCCACAGAATTGTCGAAAACTGTTCCCTCTCATATCTGTCGGACCACCAGAGCAGAAAAAATACAAACGAAGCTATAAATGTTAAAAACAGTAAGTGAGAAAACGTCATAACTTCCCATGGCCGACTAAAATAAAGAATCAAAACTGCTGGAACCAGAATTGAAATCCAATCAGATTTTCTAGTTCCAATTGGTGATCTAACTTTAATATTTAGGTTTTCCGGTGAGGTCATAAGCCGCTTGGAATTTTTTGATTAGCGCATTTTTGAAGAATATTTAACATTGCATTCTTTTCCGGCTCGGTTACCCATAGTGAGTATTTAAATTTTACAGCTACCTGCCTTGACACATAATCACATCTATAAGTTTTTAGTGGTGGCAACCAGGTTGCTGCATCACCATCACCTTTTTGCCTATTTAACTTAGCATCTACTGCCATAAGATTTAATGGGTCATTTGCTAAATTCTTTCTCACCTCTTTAGAAAAATAGGCCGCACCTGTTTGCCATGCATTAGATAAGGAAACGATGTGATCTATATCGATATTTGAAGAGCTAGAAGTAAGGTTGAAACTTATTATTTTGCCGCTAAAAGGGTCTCTTAGTTCACCGCTAATTACTTTACATTCATTTGTGTCTGATTTGAAAACTGTGTTTCTAAGATCTCTCTTTAAGGTGTCATTTCTAGCATCACATCCATTCCTGTCTGGATCTGACCAGTGTAAAAATTGGGCCCTTGAATAACCTGTTTTTGGTGCTCGACCTTTAACCTCTAGTTTGTTTAAAACTGAAACTGTGGACGGTTGCTGTGCGACTGCCACCTGTTCAATCTGGGCAAACCAAATTACGAACAAAATCAAAAACATTTTTTTCACAAGCATATGATTGCCCATGCCATAACAGTAAGCAAGCGCTAGGTTTACGCTGAGTTACTCTTTAAGAGATTTCATAGACCCACTGCACCAGAGCGCCCAGATAACCAGGATTGGTTGAAAGAAGAGGCGGATAAGCCGCTTTTGATCAGTATCTAAGCCAAAGGCATCTATCTGATTTATATATTGATTGATGTTTCCAGCAAAGATAGCAACAAAAAATAATGCAGTAATTAATCCAACTACTCCTCGATATTTTTTGAAGATAACTAGCGTGGTAATTAAAGATAAGCCAAGTGCTATCTCAACTAAACCTGATGTGATGACAACAAAATCTGGATCAAGTGGCAACCAGGTAGGAACTTGGGCTTGGAATTCTTGCCGGTTTGAACCAAGGTGGGAGTAACCAGCTGAGGTAAGAAAGGCGCCAAGTAGTAGGGCAAATACGATTTTTATCTGCGCCATTAGATAAGTAAAGCCGATTTCACTAGAAGTTGTCGATATCTTTGACCTATGAGTAAACCATTAACAGTTGAAAGATTACGCAAAACCAATATCTACGCTGGTGTATTACACCTAGCTCAAATGGCAGCAGTTCTTGCCCTAAGTAGTGACTTCTCACTTCCAGTAACTGCTACCTATATGTCAGGTCCACCAGGAACTACATATGCTGAACCAATAGTTTT
>Ga0114979_10003671_pt1 | contig 10243 bp, 10 predicted proteins | sample S_140625_EF_Meta_FD_87315 | JGI IMG/M metagenome (GOLD analysis project Ga0114979, IMG submission 87315) | Freshwater microbial communities from Lake Simoncouche, Canada to study carbon cycling - S_140625_EF_MetaG | ecosystem: Environmental > Aquatic > Freshwater > Lake | place: Lake... | reverse complement strand
TCATAAACAGTATAATATTTTTTTGCATAGTTTGTTGCAAACCAGTCTATTATCCTTAGAGAAATTTTAGATTCTCCATTTATAATTCGCAACATATAATCCATGTTATTATTCTCTTCATAAAATTTTAAAAGATTGTTTAATAAAAGGTCATTCTGAGTTGTATAATTAGAATATGTAGTACTAGAAGACATTCTTAATGTTATTTATTTATTTGTATTTATTAAAATAAAATTCATTTTAAATGCTTTTTGTGTAAATTAAAATTAAGTAAAATATTTGTATGTATTTGTATATATTTGTATGTATTTGTATATTATAATAAATTATCATCATCGTGGTTTTTTTTTATAAACTTCATTTGTTTACCTAGTTTAAACCTATCACTGTCCATTGTACCTCTTCTTACATTACAGTCTAAACATGCAATAACTATGTTACCATTATTGTGTCCATAGTTATTATCAATTCTGTCAATAGTCCACTGTGTCTTTGACAACACTTCATTATATATAATATAACACTTTGTATTACAGTAATAACATTTTAACCTACATCCTGTTAATTCCGATAATACATTCTCAATATCTATAAATTTCTCTTTTTCATATAGTTCTTTTTCTATATCTTGTTGTTTATATCCTTTTATTTTTTTATCGATTTCTTTTATGAAAATCTCACAGTTCTCTAGTGGTCTCACGTCCATATAAAGCTTATTTACTAGGGATACTTGTTCCTCATGGTTTTCATAAAATGCAATAAGCTCCTTTGGAAACTTTTTCATAGAATTTCTTTCACATATCATATCTGGGTTTTCTAAAGATTTTATCTTATCAGTATTTCTTTTTCCTGTGATTGAAATCGATTTCATATTATATGTAATAAATATAACAAATAGAAAAAAAGGTTAAACTTTACTTTATATATAATATATATAAAATGAGTAAAGAAATGAAAGACCTGAAAAATATAAAATATAAGTCAATGCTTTTAAGTAATAATAATTATAATAATTTAAGCCCAAGAGACACTAATGATGTAAATAATATTAACGATTTTCTCGAAAAAGAAAAACAAATACATACAAATGAGCTTTGGAGTAAGTTAGATAAAACAATAAAGATGCAAAAAATTCGTCTTTTTATTGATGACTACTCGACAATTAATAACCTTACTGTAAAAGAATCAAAGATTTTACTATCCTTTTTAACAACCAGTCTTGACCAAAAACGTCTATCAAAATCAAAAGATGTTATTTATGACCGCGAGAATGGTATTATAAAGTCAATACCATGTCTTTTATTCAATCAAATTAATCGTAAGTTTACTCTAAAAAGATGTGAAAAACGACAGTCTACTTTGAAATCTCTTCCTCCTAAAAAGGTGAATAAAACAAGAGATAATAAAGCAGCAAAAATTGCCGGATTATCCGGAGTACATCAAAATATTATAATTAGTTCACCCAATTCAAGAAATAATTCCAATAATAACAGTGATGATGATAACAAATAATATCTAATATTTTTTACTCTACTTTTTATATTTTCTGGTTATAGTTATGGTTATGGTTATTTATAGTTATTTATAGTTATTTACATCTAATATAAAATTGATACCAACTTAGAAATATCTTCTTATTTATATTAACCATCCCTTAAAATAATTCACATATATATTTTTAAGTTTTATATAATTTTAACATGACAGATGTAGCAACACAAACAGCAGATATTTTAATAAATGGTATACCTTTTAGCGAATTTATTAAAAACAATACCGTCGAAAGTGATATATCAGTTTGGGATTTTCTAAAAGATAATAGTGACACAGAACACGATACAGATAGTGAAAATGAAAATGCAAATGAGTCTAATAATGTCGATGTTTGTACTAGCATAAGTCCTTCATTATCAGAACAAGATGTACAAGGACTGCGTGAGTCTATATTATATTGTATTGACGAAAGTGTAAGAAATAATCCTTTGTCATTTAGCGACCCTACTTTTCACATAAAGTTAGAAAACTCCATATATGAGATTATCGAGTATACGTTTTCATATAATTTATGTACAGGCGTTGTTGATATATTTAGGTTTACAGAAGATATGGAAAATCAGATTGAAGAAGTTATAAATACTTGTTTAGAAGAATATTTTGAAAACATTGTTCCACCAAGGTCTTATCCTACTACTTGTATTTTACAACCTCCAAATGTCGCCGAAACCATTAAAAAAATAGAATACTTAAAATCTATCCCACAAGATGAACAAAGAACAGCAGGATGGTATATTTTCCGAAATAAACTCATTACGGCAAGCGCTGCGTGGAAAGTATTTAAATCAGAATCATGTATAAACCAACTTATTTATGAAAAGTGTAAACCACTCGCTGTTAATATTACAGCGAATTATGATGATGTAGATGACATGGAAAGGGAAAAGGATAAAGAACATATTATAGTGGAAAAAACATTTGTAAATACAAACTCACCTCTTCATTGGGGGCAAAAATATGAAAAACTTTCGGTCATGTTATATGAAGCAAGAAATAATACAAAGGTTGGAGAATTTGGTTGCATAAAACATCCAAAATATGATTTCTTGGGAGCATCACCGGATGGTATTAACGTTGATCCGGCTTCTCCATTGTATGGTCGCATGTTGGAAATTAAAAATGTATTCAACCGTGAAATAACGGGAATACCGATTGAAGAATATTGGATACAAACTCAACTTCAAATGCAAGTATGTGACTGCGATGAGTGTGATTTTCTAGAGACATGTTTTAAAGAGTATGAAGATGAGGCGGCATTTATACACGACTCGTCATCGGATATTGATGCTGAATTTCATTTAACATCTGCTAAAACTCTTAAAGGTGTGATTGCCTATTTTATGAAAGATGGGAAACCGTTTTATGAATATGCACCCTTATATTTAACACGCGAAGAATATGATAGATGGTGTGAAGAAATTATTGATAAGAATGCCGGAATTACTTGGTTAAAAAATATATACTGGTATCTTAATCAATATAGTTGTGTTCTTATCAGAAAGAATGACATATGGTTTGAAAGTGCGATTAAAAAAATAGAAAATGTATGGAATACTATTCTTAAGGAACGAGAAACCGGTTATGAACATAGGGCTCCTAAAAAACGAACTCCTAAGAAAAAAAATAATATAGTAGATGAAGAAAGTACAAATGAATCAGGTTGTCTTATTGTAATATCTGATTTAGAACTCAACATATGATACCGACAATCTATAAACAATCTATAAACAATCTATAAACAATCTATAAACAATCTATAAACAATCTATAAACAATCTATAAACAATAAATAGTATATAATATTTATTGTTTCATGTTTTTTTAATATTTTTTAATATTTTTTAAGGATATTGATTTACTCACATGTATTTGCCGCCCACCAGTTAATTCGCGTAACATTCGCTTCTATTGGGATAGGTTTAGTTATTACATCTTTTTTCTGCTCCGTTTTTTCATATGGAGTTCCGCAAAACTCGGCTGGCGAACATGTACCGTTATCTGGAGTAGTCCAATATCGCTTATTATTTGTTTCCTGTTTATATGAATTAGGGTAAACGGGATATTCTTTCCAAATATTATAGTCGTTATTTTTTGTAACATTTGTATTTTGTTTTACTTTATAGTCTCCATATAAAATAGGTTGTGTACTAGATACAGGAAAGTTACCAGGCTCAAGTTGGTTATTGTTATTCATATTTGGAGCAAATGTTTCGGTATGGTATACTTTTATAGCTCCTATAAAAACTAGTACTAAAAATATTACTAAAACTGCTAAAAAAAAATTTATGAAAAATGTTAAACCGTATCTTTTTGTTATAATGCTTTTCATTTTGTTAAATAATATAGTTATATATAATTAAAAAATATTTTATTATATTTGTAATAAAATATTTGTAATAAATATTTGTAATAGTTTTTTAATAAAATATTTGTAATAAATATTGACTATTCCATAATATATAAATAATATATAAATAGTATATAAATAAAATGAGTAAAAAATTTCAATTACCTCCGGTAGTTGGAAATGATCCATCTAGAAGCCCAAGTGGTCGTTTACGTACTCTAGCAGAGATTGAGGCTTTAGAGCGCGGACGTCCTGCTCAAACTACACTTGGATTTTCAAAAAAACCAGGTGCCGTTGCTGCTGGTATTAGCGGTCGAGATGAGCGCGAGGTAGATCCAGCTTATTTAAGAGCATTACAGCAACCAGCACATACTGAGCGCGGTCCTTCACCTTTAAGAGCGTCTGGACTAATGAGCGCAACATTAGCAAGAAGTTTCCAAAATTATCTTGATTATTTTTCAAAATCAAAAGAAAGAGATGATGAAGCACTTAAGCGCAAAATGGATGATTATTTGAAAGCAATGGAAGAACAACAACAGCGGCATCGCGAGCGCAGACCAGGAACAGCACCAGGACCAGCGCCAGAAAGACCAAAAAGTCCCAAAAGTCCCAAAAGTCCCAAAAGTCCGCGTTCAAAATACTCTGCTCCAAAAACTAAAAAAGCTGCTTTTGATTTGTTGGGAATACCGCCTAGTTCTACAGAAGCCGAGATAAATAAGGCGTATCGAAAAATGGCATTAAAATTACACCCTGATAAAAATCTTCATAATTTGATAGAAGCTGAAGAACAATTTAAACAATTACAAGCAGCAATTGATATGATAAAAAAACCAGGTCAAATGGGTGGAAGAAACAGAAGTTATAGAGTACATCGTCGCCACAATACTCGTCACACCAAACGTTCAAACAAATCATCGAAAAGATATTCTAAAAAACATCGTAGGTAGATAGTTAAAGAAACAATTATATTAAAATGGTATAAATATAATATATGTAATAATAATACACATATTATATTTCAGAACAATGCACAAAAATGACAATATATGGGAAAGCCAAATGCATGTAAAGAAGCGCGATGGTTCGTTTCAAGAAGTAAAATTTGATAAAATTCTAACACGAGTAAAAAAAATGGGAATACAAGCAGGCGTTTCTATAAATTTTTCAGCATTGGTTATAAAAATTATTGACCAATTATATGATGGTATTCCAACTACAAAAATCGATGACCTTACAGCCGAACAATGTGCGACTCAGTCATCGCAACATCCTGATTATGGAACACTCGCGTCTTATATTATTATCTCCAATCATCACAAAAATACTGACCCATCTTTTGTAAATGTTATGCGACGTCTGTATGAATTTACAGATAAAGATGGTGTTCATACACCCCTTATTTCAGAATATATATGGAATATTATCGAGAAAAATGGCGACTTTTTAGAGGATTTTGTATCACAACATTCTAAAAATGATTTTTTATTTGACTATTTCGGTTTTAAAACACTGGAGCGTGCTTATCTTATGAAATTAAACGGTGTCATCCAGGAGCGTCCGCAGTATATGTGGATGCGTGTATCGATTGGGATACACGGTGAAAATTTGAAAAAGGCATGCGAGACATTTGTGCTTATGTCTGAAAAATATTTTACACATGCTACACCTACTCTTTTCAATGCTGGGACGCCGCGTCCTCAACTTAGTTCATGTTATTTGATTTCGATGGAACATGATAGTTTAGATGGTATTTTTAATACTTTAAAGGAATGTGCAAATATTTCAAAATGGGCAGGTGGAATCGGTCTTCATATTCATAACATTCGTGCATCCGGTAGTTTAATTCGCGGCACAAATGGGTATTCTACGGGTATTGTTCCTATGCTTCGCGTATTTAATAATACTGCTCGATATATTGACCAAGGTGGACGTCGCAATGGGAGCTTCGCTGTATATTTGGAACCATGGCATGCCGATATCGTAGACTTTCTAGACCTAAAGAAAAACCAAGGTGACGAAGAAATGCGTGCACGTGACTTATTCTACGCTCTTTGGATTCCTGACCTTTTTATGGAAAAAGTAAAAACAAACGAAGACTGGTGTCTGTTTTGTCCAGACGAATGTCCGGGATTGGCTGACGTATATGGTAATGAGTTCAAAGAATTATATCAAAAATATGAGACCGCCGGTAGATTTAAACGTAAAGTAAAGTCTCGCGACCTTTGGTTTAAAATTCTCGATAGTCAAATGGAAACAGGTACACCTTATTTGTGTTATAAAGATGCAGCAAACCATAAAAGCAATCAGAAAAATATTGGTACTATCAAATCTTCTAACTTGTGCACGGAAATTATTCAGTATTCCGATAAGGATGAAACAGCGGTATGTAACCTTGCAAGTATTGCCTTGAATCGATTTGTTAATTTTGACACGGATACATTGAAACATGTTTTTAATTTTGAACATCTATATGATGTTGTTCGTGTTGTTACACGAAACTTAAATCGCGTAATCGATATCAATTATTACCCGACTGAAAAAACACGGACAAGCAATTTGCTTCATCGTCCCATCGGTATTGGCGTACAAGGATTGGCTGATGTTTTTTTCATGATGAATATACCTTTTCATAGTGAAGAAGCTATTCGAATTAACAAACTAATATTTGAAACTATATATCATGCCGCACTATATGAATCAAATCTTATTTCTGTAGAAAGGTCTAGATTTTTTGGGTTATTAAAAACAGCACCATTTGATTTATCTGCAGGAGAAAATTTTAAACTAACAGATGATGAATATAATAACCTGAAAAATACACCCGACTTATTGGGTGCTTACTCCTCATTTATCGGCTCACCCGTGTCTAAAGGTGTTTTCCAGTTTGATATGTGGAATACAAAGCCTACACCAGGTCGTTATGACTGGGACACGCTTCGTTCAGAAATTATAAAATACGGTATACGAAACTCCCTTCTTGTTGCCCCAATGCCCACAGCAAGTACATCACAAATCCTAGGTAATAATGAATGTTTTGAACCGATTACTAGTAATATATATATGCGGCGAACTTTGGCCGGTGAATTTATTATGGTGAATAAGTATTTGATTAAAGAATTCATTAGTTTGGGAATATGGAATGAAAAAATTAAAAACAATATTATTGCTAATCGCGGAAGTATACAACAGTTGGACGCGTCGCTACTACCCGGACTAACCGAACATATTAAAAATAAATATAAAACAGTTTGGGAAATACCTATGAAACATTTGATAGATATGGCTGCCGATCGTGGAGCATTTATTTGTCAGAGTCAGAGCTTGAACCTATGGCTAGAAGAACCAAACTATAATACTTTGACATCTATGCACTTTTATTCGTGGACACGTGGTCTTAAAACGGGCATCTACTATTTGCGTAGAAAACCAAAACACCAGGCACAACAGTTTACTATCGAGCCCGAACATAAAGTGATAACAGATAAAGAAAAAAATGATGATGGTAGTGAAGATATTAATTTTGATAAATATGGTATTGGAGGTGACGGTGATTCAAATACATGCGATATGTGTTCTTCGTGAGTGGATATGGTTGGTATTATTTGTATTTAGCAGCAGTTGTCACGAAATATTGCACGAAAGTGGCGCGACTCAAGTGAAAGATTCACGTCATGAGCTAATTTGCAGTAACACTTCAGGGTAACAACCGTATCCGCAAAAGAGTTGTGTAGATTTTGAGGTGCCGGAATCCCTGGAAATAAATGCTCATACAGTTCCATTAACTTGGGAAACTTGAATCCCTTCGTTCCATTCGAAAATGTGTATTCAATTTTGCACACCTCTTTGCTATTTTTCATAGTACAATAGTCGGCAGGAAAATTCATTCGAATATTGTTGCGGATTCCTTCTACTATAATGAAACGCTTGTCGAATGAGACATTGTGTCCCACGCATAGGTCAACCCTTTCAAGAGCATCGCGTAGTCGAATAAGAGCATCTTGTATTGATATACCCTTTTTGTCCATGATTTCGCGCGTAATTCCGTGTATTCCTTCAGAAACAGGGTCCACGATTACCCACGGATTTAGTTTAATATATGTGTCGTACGTATCATCTAGTTCACCTGTTTCCGTGTTGTATATGATATAACTTACCTGCATCACATGCGGCCATTTGTCGGTATCATATATAGAAGGATTGCGCTCCTTGGGTAATCCTGATGTCTCGGTATCGAAAACAAGAACTTTCATTTTGTTGTGTTTGTTGTTTTGATAGATTTAGGTCGTTTTTCCCTTTTGAATTAATATTCTATATATCATTTAGCATAATACTTTCACTTCAATTTACTGAATTTTTTTATTAAAATACAAACATATATAATATAATATATAATATAATATAATATAATATACATAATATATATTATACACAATAATGGCCAAAGGAGGTTCGAGTATGGGTAATGGTGGTGTTTTAGGTTCGGGAATTTTCGGTATTTTTGGAACTACTATAAAATGCGATTCAAAAGATGATTCGACATTTTGTAATATTATGAAAATATTCAACCTGTTAATCGTATTTTTTGTTGTTATTTATATTCTGTATATTGTATATAACTTTTTTATTGCTCCTGCAATGAAAAAAAGAAGATGAACGCCTCTACAGTACACTATGCTGTCACATATTTATATGAAGATTACATTTAAGAAAACTCTTTGCATAACCCAAAGCTTTTTCTATGCCATTGGCTGATTCCGTGTGTTTTGATACCATCCATATGTTTTTTTGTACCATATCCTTTGTTACTTTCCAAATCATATCGCGTATTTAACTCTGGATTTTCTATACACATTTGCATAATATATTCATCGCGGGTAACTTTTGCAAGAATAGAAGCAGCAGCAATTGAGGCATATGTATTGTCGCCACTTTCAATACACTTATGTGGTATTTGAGTATAAGAATCGTCGCATAGTTTCATCATAGGTATAAAATCATTACCATCAACTAGTAAATATAGTTCGTCGGCCGTTTTATTCATTTTTTCCATCAAGTCGTTAACAGCATTATGCATACAGTCTATTGTTGCTTTGCGTATATTTTTCGCATCTATCTCATTATGCTCAGCATATGTAACACTCCAGGCGATAGCGTGAGATTTTATATACTCTGCAGCTTCTTTAATTTTTTTGTCGGAGTGGAATTTTTTACTATCTTTCATTTTCGAAAAATCAAACTGTTTGCTATCTTTAGGTAAAACCACGGCTCCAATATATACGCGTCCAAACATAGGACCTCTTCCGGCTTCATCTATACCGATTTCAATAAATGGCGATTTACATGTATCCTCGTATTCAAAATATGATGACTTTAGAATATGAGGTATTGGTTTACCTTCTTTGGATGTCATCTTAGTTCTTTTGATTTTTGGTTCATTAACGGTTTCAAAATTATTTACATATGTTGTCGATGTTGTCGATGTTGTCGATGTTGTCGATGTCATAGTTGTATTTAGTTTTTGTTCTTATTTTATAATAATATAAATATATATTAATCAATTTTTTTCCATATATATATTATATTATATTTACATTTAATAATGAAATTAACAAAAATTCATATATTTCTCATACTATTACTTGCGCTTGTTTTATGTTCTACTTTAGGTATGTGTTCCAACCAAGGACTAGAGGGATTCTCTAATAGAAGCGATGATAAAAGATCATACAACACCTATTCAGATTATAACACACAAAAAAATGATGACAATGTAAGAAGTGTAAATCATTCGGATAATAAATCTTCTAACTATAATAACCCTTTTTATAATAAAGCGAACTGGAACTCTGATAAGGACGATCTTAATTCGGGAGATGATAATGATCGCTCTAATATGAATACGAAAAACCCGAAATATTCTGACTATAGGAATGATGCTGATTCAAATGTTAAATTAATCGATAGACTAGGTATATTCGATTCTGTAGCTAAGGGAAACATGAATGGAGCGATGTACAGTATAAAAGAAACAGTTACGAAAGACGATGAAGGTGTTCCAAAAAGTAGAATTCCACCTGGACAGGAAAACTTATATATTCTTAAGTCCGAGATTGTACCACCTATTTGCCCTGCATGCCCTACTGTAAACTGTAACAATTCGTCAAACAGTGAGAAAAAGTGTCAGCCATGTCCTCCATGTGCAAGATGCCCGGAGCCTTCATTTGAGTGCAAAAAGGTTCCAAATTATAATAGCAAGGGGTTAATGAATCAGTTGCCTATTCCTTGGGCAGATAAGTTATAATATTTATTATATTTATACATTTTATACATTTTATACATTTT
>Ga0114979_10003666_pt1 | contig 10252 bp, 9 predicted proteins | sample S_140625_EF_Meta_FD_87315 | JGI IMG/M metagenome (GOLD analysis project Ga0114979, IMG submission 87315) | Freshwater microbial communities from Lake Simoncouche, Canada to study carbon cycling - S_140625_EF_MetaG | ecosystem: Environmental > Aquatic > Freshwater > Lake | place: Lake... | reverse complement strand
CACATTGATTATTTCCATCTTGGAAATTTAAAAAATTACAGAAAACTCAACATAAAAACCTGTTCCATTTCGGAGCAGGTTTTTTTTGCAAATAATTTGATTGAAATATTGAGATGTTGATTTTTAAATGAAAATTATCCGCCCCAATGTTCCCGGTCTAAGCTTCTAAAATGAATGGCTTCGGCCAAATGCTCGGTTTTTATTTGTTCTGAAAATGCAAGGTCAGCAATGGTTCTGCTCACTTTTAAAATTCTGTCGTAAGCCCTAGCGGAGAGATTTAGCTTTTCCATTGCCTTCTTCAGCAGTTGCGTTGATGCGTGATCGATAACACAAATTTCTTTTAGCATTTTACTACTCATTGCTGCATTTGAATATACTTCATCTTGTCCTTCAAATCTTTTTGTTTGGATGCTTCTTGCTGCAATAACTCTTTCTCTGATGTGTATGCTTTTTTCAAAACTGCTTGAAGTGCTTAGCTCGTCGAATGCAACAGGCGTCACTTCAACATGTAAGTCTATTCTGTCGAGCAATGGTCCAGATACTTTGTTTAAATATTTTTGAACCATTCCGGGCGGGCAAGTGCATTCTTTTTCGGGGTGATTAAAATAGCCGCAAGGGCAGGGGTTCATGCTGGCAATGAGCATAAAGCTGGCAGGAAAATCAAGTGCGATTTTAGCTCTGGAGATGGTTACTTTTCTTTCTTCCATCGGCTGTCTCATCACTTCTAATACGGTTCTTTTAAATTCGGGTAATTCATCCAAAAACAACACGCCATGATGTGCCAATGAAATCTCACCCGGAACTGGATGCCCACCGCCACCCACTAGTGCAACATCTGAAATCGTATGGTGCGGACTTCTGAATGGCCTTCGGCTGATGATGGTTGAATGCTCTGCCAACTTCCCAGCAACACTGTGAATTTTTGTGGTTTCCAATGCTTCTTCTAATGAAAGGGGCGGCAAGATGGTAGGTAATCTTTTTGCCAACATCGTTTTACCTGCACCCGGAGGACCAATTAAAATCGCATTGTGTCCACCGGCTGCAGCTATTTCTAAGGCTCGTTTAATGTTTTGTTGTCCTTTCACATCCGCAAAATCGATGTCATAATTCGATTGCGCTTGTTCAAACGCTTCAACTATGTTGATGATGTTTGTTGCGATGGAATATGTAGCTGAGAAAAATGAAATTACATATTTCATATGCGAAACGCCATAAACTTTTAGTCCTTCAACCATAGCCGCCTCCCTTGCATTTGACAGCGGAATGATTAACCCATCATATCCTTCTTTTTTGGTTTGAATGGCTATAGGTAATGCACCTTTTATGGGCTTGATAATGCCATCAAGACTAAGTTCTCCCATGATGACAAATTTTTCCAATTGCTCCGGATTTTCAATTTGTCCGGTTGCAGCCAATGTGCCTATCGCTATCGGCAAGTCAAATGCAGTCCCCGTTTTTTTAATGTCGGCTGGTGCGAGATTGACCAACAATTTTGTTCTCGGCATATAAAGACCGTTGCTCTTGATTGCACTCTCTACCCTTTGTAAACTTTCTTTAATGGCATTGTCGGGCAAACCCACAATCACATAACTTTTCCCTTGATTGTTGACATCAACTTCTACAGTTATCGTTTGCGCTTCCACTCCATAAACGGCACTTCCAAATGTTTTAACAAGCATGAGCAAATTTGAGCAGGAATCGATTTGTTGCCAATGGTTTTACAGCAAGTTTCAAAAAGAAAAAAACAACTTTATTGTGTGGAAATTCCAAACGCAATATCAAAAATGTTGCGTTATAAATTTTTCAGCATCGACACCACGCCCTCTTTTTTAAGAATCAAATATCCCAATCGATCATTGCTGACGCCTGATTTCAATTGATAATTAAAACTAAACGCGTCTCCATCTACATTCGTCTCAAAATAGGAGAACGTAATATTGGAATGATGATTTAGTGAGGCACTGATTTCGTATAAATGTGTAGAGAGAATGAATAAAGATTGTGGAATTTTAATTAACCCTTCAATCACCGTTTTACTGCAAATCATCGCATCTTCCACATTCGTGCCTTTAAATAATTCGTCAATCAAAATCAGCCATTTCTTCCCGTTGTTTATTTTGTTGATGGTTGATTTTATTCTTTGCACTTCATTGTAGAAATAACTTTCGCCTTTGCTGATGTCGTCCATGATGTTGATGTTGCTGAGCATGCCATCCAATAAGGATAACCGCATGGATGATGCAGGAACGCCCATGCCGATATGCGCTAAAAACACCGCACTTCCAACGGCTTTGATGAAGGTACTTTTGCCTGCCATGTTTGCGCCGGTTAGGAAAATAAAAGGTGCGTTTTGATTTAATGCAATGTTGTATGGAACAGGGTTGCTCAACAAAAGATGGTACAATCCATTTGCTTCAACCACCGGCAATTCACTTTCAATGAATGTTGGGAATACTAAATTGAGCTTCTCTACAGCCATTGCCATCCCATACCACGCGTCTATTTTCGCATGCAGTTGCAACAATGTTTTCATTTCTGCCTTGAACCCGTTTCGCACAAAAAATCCCAATTGCAGCAGATCTTTTTTAGCCAATGTTTTAACATTTTCATGTTGATTGATGAGGTCCAATGCCGGCTTGTTCACGATCGCATCTACTTCCTGCAAGACACGCTTTAATGGAACAGGCGTTTCTTCGTTCAATAACAATTGGGTGATGGATTTCATTCCTTTGATGAAGTCAAAACAATGCAATATGGAGTATTCAATCAAAGAAAAATCGGGACTATTAAAAACCTTGTAAAGCAATGCTTGATATCTCGTTACTTTTCCGGCTATGATGTCAACAGGTGTATCGTAGAATTTTTCAACAACCATGAGGGTTCCGTTGGTGATGCCTGAAGGCCATCTATTGGTTACCGTTAGTATTGATTTGATGGTTTGCTGAATGCCTTCGATTTGAGATAAACTACCAAGCGGACGCATTAAAAAATCGTGCAGTTGTGCCTCACCGTTAGTTGTGTTGGTATAATTGATTCGATCAAAAATAGCATGAACGCCTTCTTTATCAAAAATATTAAGATCAAATAATGTGGTTTTGTCTGCTTCCATAATCATTACCTGTTGAACGACATTCTACTACCTTTCTGATCTGAAACCAATTGATTGTTATCAAAAACAATGTTTCCGTTAACCATCGTTTTTAAAATCGAAGCATTGAATGTTTTATCCATCAAAGGACTCCAGCCACATTTGTACAAGATATTGTCGGTTGTTACTGTATATGGTTTTTGTAAATCTACCATTACCAAATCTGCGAAGTATCCTTCTCTAATAAATCCTCGTTCTTGAATACCAAAACAATCTGCAACAGCGTGACTCATTTTTTCTGCCACCTTTTCAATGGGGAGCATTCCATCATGAGCATATTGAAGCATCATTTGCAAAGCATGTTGTACGAGTGGCAAACCGGAATGTGCCGATTCATAAGGCGATTGTTTTTCACTCATCAAGTGCGGCGCATGGTCGGTAGCAATAATATCCAGTTTGTTGTCGAGCAAGGCCTTCCACAATGCTGTTTTGTTGTGTGCGGATTTTATAGCCGGATTGCATTTGATTTGATAACCCAGTTGATCATAATCATCCGCAGTAAAATGCAAATGGTGTACACAAACTTCTGCAGTAATGCGCTTCTCTTTCAAGGGCATCATGTTCCCAAAAAGAATCAACTCTTTTTCTGTGGTGATGTGTAAAATATGTAAACGTGTATTGTATTTCTGCGCCATCTTTACTGCACGCAAACTCGATTCATAACATGCATCCTCATTTCTGATGATGGGATGGTCGGCAGGTGTAAGATTGGGGTGTATTGATTTGACTTGCTGATAATTGTTTTTGATGATGGTTTCATCTTCACAATGTGTTGCAATCAGCATTTCCGTCTCGCTAAATATTTTTTCTAGCGTATTGAAATTGTCTACCAACATATTTCCGGTGCTGCTGCCCATAAATATTTTTATGCCACAATAATTGGATTTGTGCTTGTTGATTTTTAATACTTCCTCCGCATTGTCATTGCTAACGCCCATAAAAAAAGAATAGTTGGCGGGAGAACTGTTTGCTGCAATTTTATATTTCTCTTCCAATAAATCTATTGTTAACGCATTGGGGATGGTGTTGGGCATTTCCATAAAACTCGTTACACCTCCAGCTACTGCAGCAATACTCTCTGATTGTATCGTGGCTTTATGTGTCAAACCGGGCTCTCTAAAATGTACCTGATCATCAATTACTCCGGGCATCAAATGTTTTCCAGTCCCATCTATTTCTACTGCCGCACCTTTTGTTGTGATGTTTCCATCAATCCTTTCAATTCGATTGCCTTTGGTATAAACATCCATTACTTTTGTTTCGCCTTCGTTTACAACAGAAATATTTTTAAAAAGGTAGTTTTGCATAATTGATTTATCTTGATGTTAAATAATAAATACAGATGCAAATTATAAAAAGCTTTCTCAAAATTGCGATTTTTATTTTACCGATTAATGCCTTTGCCCAACATACTTATGTACCTAAAGACGCTAAGGAATATACTTTTTTAGAAAGACAAGAAATTATCCAACAAAATGACCCTCAGCTGAATCTGTCTGCTTTGAAACCCTTTAGCAGAGAAACCATCATGCAATTGTTTTTAAATCAGGATAGTGCTTTCGCATCAAACAAATGGGATAAATACAACTGGGAAGGTTTAAAAATCAACAACAACGAATGGCTACAACAAAACGAAATAGCGATACAAAGCAAAAGGCCGATTCTTAAAACGCTTTATACCACGCCTGCCAATTTTTACGAAGTACACAACAAAGACTTCTTTTTATCCATCAATCCAATTTTACAAATAAAAGGGGGTGTTGAATCTGGCGAAGAAAATCAAAAATTGTTTTTAAATGCAAGAGGCATTACCATCCGTGGTAGAATTGCCAATAAGGTTGGTTTCTCCTCTACCATCATTGAAACACAGGAAAGAGGCCCATCATTTTATCAGCAGTTTGTGAACACGTACAGAGCTGTTCCGGGCAATGGATTTTACAAAATATTTAAAAAAGACCTCACTGCACAAGATTATTTCGATGGCCGAGGGTACTTCACTTTCAGCGCCACAAAATACATCGACTTTCAATTGGGATACGATAAAAATTTTATTGGAAATGGCTACAGAAGTTTGTTCCTGAGCGATTGGGGCAACAGTTACCTTTTTGGAAAAATCAACACCAAAATATGGAAGTTCAATTATCAGAATTTATTCATGGAGTTGACACCACAGTTTTCAAAAACCGGTGATACCTTGTTGCCCAAGAAGTATGCAGCGATGCATCACCTAAGCATGAACGTTACCCGCTGGTTGAACGTCGGTTTGTTTGAGGGTGTGATGTTTGGCAGAAAAAACCATTTCGATTTTCAATATATTAATCCCATCATTTTTTACCGACACATAGAAGGTACTGTTGGAAGTCCGGATAATGCGGTTGCCGGCATTGACTTCAAAGCCAATGTGCGCCATCGTTTTCAATTGTATGGCCAATTTTTACTCGATGAATTCATCTTATCAAAAATCAAAAACGAACCGACCTTTTGGGCCAATAAGTTTGCCATTCAACTTGGCGGAAAATACATCAACGCATTTGGTGTTAAAAACTTGGATCTTCAATTGGAGATGAATCGGGTAAGACCATTCACCTATTCGCACAACGATACCATCAACAATTATGCGCATTACAATCAACCCTTGGCGCATCCATTGGGTGCCAATTTTCAGGAGTGGATTGGCATCGTGCGATACAATCCTTTCCCCAAGTGGAATATATATGCACGCGGTATTTATTATTTCAAAGGCTTGGATTCTGGCAATGCCAATTTCGGAGGGAATATTTTTAGAAGTTATTTAACCCGATTAAAAGGCGATGGTTTTACGGTTGGGGCGGGAGATAAGTTTACCTGTTTCAATGCCCAGTTCAACATTTCATACGAATGGAAACAAAACCTGTTTTTGGAAACCGGATTTCAATACAGAAATTACTTGCTACAAAGCGAAGGCATACAAAAAACCAGCACCAGCTTCAACGTAGGCTTGCGTTTGAATATGTATAAGCGAGAATACGATTTCTAACTATTCGATTATTAGAGAGAAAGTAATGGTCCTGGATTTTATTTGGTCGATGACATTTGAGTACTTCAAATTTTCATCGCGGCTGTGTACATTTTTCAATCCCCATCCCATTTTAATTTCCGGCGACAATACAAATACGGGGAAGTAGAAATGAAATCCCATCCCCGCTTCGATGCCATAATCGAGCTTATTGAGCTTTATCAATTTTTCAGCATTCTTCTCACCAGCATTGGCAGCAAAATCATATTCCACTTTGCCTCCGCCCATCATGTACACCTTAAAATTATTAATTCTGTCGCTGCTAAATTTTAATTGAAATGGAAGTGATAAGGTAATGCCCTGCACTTTTCTGGTGGTGATGCTGTCTTCTTTTGCAAAGGGATCGGGATATGACAAGCGGTATTGAAATGCTTTTTCTGTGAATACCAAATTCAAAGGATAGGTTCTTAAATCAAAGTGATCATTCAAACGCATGTTTACCAACCAGGCCAGGTTGATTCCGGTACTTTGTAAACTCTCCACCACCAAAACCGTATCGTAGTTTAGAAATCTTGGATTGAAATCGAAATGATAGAATGATCTGTTGGTTCCGAGGCTGATGCCAAAGTGAAAATCCTTATCATCATGATCAGGTAAATTCAACTCAAATTGGCCTTGCGAAAATGCAAATGATGGCAGTGCCAAAATAATTGTAATAAATAATTTTATTTTATTCCGCAATAAATACTGCATATGCCTAATGTCAATTTTTTGTGATAGGTATTTTTGTAATCGATGCTGTTGAGCACAGTTACAAATGCTTTTCCTTCCGGAAACTTTTGGATTGATGCATCGAGGTACGCATAAGCCGCACCATTTTTTGAAAACAATTTTCCCATGTTGGGGGTAACCATTTTCATGTAAAAATTATAAATCAAACGAACAAGCGGTGAGGTGGGTTTGCTAAATTCTAACACCACCAATTTACCACCCGGTTTTAAAACGCGTTTGATTTCTGTTAAGCCGGCTTCCAGGTGTTGAAAGTTTCTAACGCCAAAAGCAACGGTTACTGCGTCAAACGTATTGTCCGGAAAATTTATTGCCTCGCTATCGCCGTTCAATAAGGTTATTTTGTTGTTGAGTCCTAATTTATCAATTTTTTGGCGACCAATCTCCAGCATCCCGTCGCTGATGTCGATGCCGGTGGTTTTTTCCGGCTTCAAAATATTATCGGCTAATATGGCTACATCTGCAGTGCCTGTGGCCACATCCAGGATAGATTTCGGTTGTGAAGCAATCAGTTGTTGCAATGCTTTTTTTCTCCAGCGCACATCAATTCCGGCACTTAAAAATCGGTTCAAAAAATCATAACGTTTGGCAATATCATTAAACATGCCGGCCACCTGATCTTTTTTACTCAGTGTTGAATCTTTGTAAGGCACGATTGTATCATGTTCAAATTGTGTCATATTGCTGCAAATATACAGAGGTTTGCAGGTATGGAAATGTGTTGTTGAGGATGAAGATTTAATAACTACTTTTGTTTAACATTTTAGCACATGCAAATAAAGCAAGCCGTTTATATTATTAGTAGTCCTGATTTTGAAAAATGCCCCAATCCTGATAAGCCAGAATATGCTTTTATAGGCAGAAGCAACGTAGGAAAATCTTCGTTGATTAACATGCTGTGCAACAATGATAAGTTAGCCAAGACCTCGGCATCTCCAGGTAAAACACAATTGCTCAACCATTTTGAAATCACGAGTACCATAGGAGAGGAGTCGAAACAACAGTTTTTCAAATGGTATTTGGTTGATTTACCCGGATATGGTTTTGCAAAAGTGAGTCAAAGCAGCAGAAGGCGCTGGGAGCAGATGATAGAGAATTACCTTCGCAAGCGCGAAAATTTGTCGATGGTTTTTGTATTAATCGATTCAAGACATTCACCACAAAAAATAGATCTGGCATTTTTAGAAAACCTCAAAAACTGGTCAATTCCTTTTGCGTTGGTATTTACCAAAAGTGATAAAGAAAATCAAAGGACCGTAAGTAAAAATGTAAAAGATTTTTTGGATGCGATGCGAAAAACCTGGCAATTTCTGCCACAACATTTTGTGAGTAGTGCCGTAAAAAAGTCTGGCAAGGATAAAATCCTCGCATACATCGCGGAAGTAAATGAACAACTGATTGAATCCAATAAGCGCTAATTCACCATTTTGTTGGCACAGCTGCTGCTGGCGAAAGCTTCCGGTTTTGCTTTGAATGCAAATCCCATCCCCAAAATGTAGCCCATGGCTTCGCGGAGTGCTTCGTTGCTTTTAAACTGGGGATTGGTGTTGATGTCGGCATGCACTTCCATTTCAACATCATACTCGGTAAACAAAGCACAGAGCTCGTAGGCAACTTCTATACTTTTGGCTACCTCCACCAGCATCCGTTCTTTCACACTGTACTTTTGTAGCGTCTTGTCATTGTGAATGAACATAAATCCACCAGAACCTTCACGTAAAAAAACAATAACTGTGGCAAACTCAGTTTCTTTGCCTTTGACCTGGCTGTCGGTTCCAATACAAACTTTTAATCGATTGCCAATGTTTCTTTCTCTTTTAATGGCTTCTGTAACGGCATCTTTGATAGGTAAATGCAACATTTCACCATTGAATTTTTTCCATAACATAAAGAATAGGTTTTCTTAAATTTACGACGATAACTGTTCAATAAATCTGACGTAACTTTTCCTTAATACGGAAATGTGCATTTGTGGAAAACCTCACTTAACCACATAAAAAAAGGACCGGTCCCTAACACCGATCCTTTTAACTTACACATGAATCTACCTTACTGTTTTATAAATCTTTCTGATTGTTGTTTTGATTTGCCAAATAATTGAATAACATACATTCCTGCAGTTTTATAACTCATATCAATGCTGTTTATTCCCTTTATGCCCTTTCCGATGGCGATGGTTCTACCGTTGATGTCTGCAATTCTGTATTGAAATGCTTCTGAAGCATTTACAGTTAGCTGACTGGTAACAAAAGTTGAAATCGTGAAAGGTACATCTGTGCCGCTTGTGCTTTTGAGTGCAATTACATTTGAGTAAACAACTTGCTCAATTACAGAAGTAGCTTTCAATCTGTAGTATTTAATTTGTTCGTCAAATGGTGTGTATGCAAAACTTCTTGATGTCAATAATGAAGCCGATAATTGCTGAAACTGTTGCCATCTGTTGATACTTCCAATTCCAAAGATTTTAAAGGTTCATCTGCGATAACATTCCAATTGAGTTGGTGTTTGTTTTTATTTGTGTTGCCGCTCAGCGTTACATCTCGAATAGGCAATGCACTTCTGAAGCCGGTGATGGTATAAGAACCCAAGCTGCCATAGTTGGTTGCATTGTTGTTGCCTGTGCCATCCAATACGAAATAGTAGGTGCCTTGTTTTAAGCTGGTATCGATGGTGATGCCCATTGATGTTGATGGGTCATATGTTCTAATTAATGTTTGTGCGTCGTTGTAGAGCAACAATTTGATATCAAGGTTAGATCCAAGATTGTTTCCACCTACACTAAATGGCGTTGCATCGATGTGCAATGTGCTCAAGTTGTTGAAGGTAAATCTGAATACATCTTTGTCGGTTCCTGTGGTGATGATGCCATTGATAGAAAAAGAAGTAGCGTTGGGTGTAAATGCAGCAGCATTCATGACATCCGAATAGTCATCGGTTCTGTAACCGAAACCATTGGTTGAAGTGATGATGCTCAAATTGTCTTGTGTGTTGGCGCAACCATACGGTGTAGGACCATCGTTCCAGCCGGTCATGTTTTTACCGTAGCTGTTTCCCATTACTGGAGCCCAGCCGGTTTCACCAGTACCAATACCGGTGTGGTAAGTTTCTGTAAGATTGCAAGTTCCATCATATCTCGATTGGTGAGAAAGCCCAACAGCATGGCCGCTTTCATGACTACAACATTCTGCAATATATTTTGCATTGTTGGGTCCTAGGCGATCGGTAAAAACGAAGGCAGGCGTATCATCACCCCAAGTAAAAGAACCAATATAAGATACACCACCAACACCAGCTTTCCAGCTGCTGGTAGGCGTAACAAT
>Ga0114979_10003665_pt1 | contig 10255 bp, 7 predicted proteins | sample S_140625_EF_Meta_FD_87315 | JGI IMG/M metagenome (GOLD analysis project Ga0114979, IMG submission 87315) | Freshwater microbial communities from Lake Simoncouche, Canada to study carbon cycling - S_140625_EF_MetaG | ecosystem: Environmental > Aquatic > Freshwater > Lake | place: Lake... | reverse complement strand
TGATGGCAGAACACCTAAAGCAATATTAGCAACAACACCAGAACTATTGGCTACTATTGCTGTACTTTGAGCAATACCTAGAGATTGATTAGCAACCACAGCGGTACTGTTAGCAATTATTGCTGTACTATTGACAGCACCATAAGCACCTAAAGCTAAAGCAATATTAGCATTGGCTGCAGCAACACCAGCCAAAGCAATTCTAGTATTGGTATTGGTAGCATTAAGTGCAGCTTGAAGTAGTATAGTATTTGCTACAGAAGAACCTGCTGTTGTTTGTACGGTTGAATCACCAAATGCAAGAACAGATTGTGTATTTAAAGATAAACCACTAGAAGTAAATTTAGCAACAATATTTGCAGCTGTACCTCCACCAGAAATAATTCTAACTTCTTTTCCTGTAGTTGTTGATCCAATAATTAAATTTCCGCCAGGTAAATTTGAACTCGATCCTTGAACATACAAATAAGCATCCAAAGGATTAATTGATGTTCCTAAGCTATTATATTCTGTTCCCGGAGTAAAATCTTTATTAGCATAACCTAAATCAACAAAATAAGTAGTATCCGTACCTGTATTGGCTGTTACTACAATATCAGCAGAACCGCCATCATTTGAATTTAATAAATTGGTTTGAATATAATTCGAACTACTTAAAGTATATTGTGCAACGGTATTGGGTAATATTATTGGATTTGTACCAACATTTAAAACTTCATTAGAATAAAGACCTTGTGCTAAAGTATGTGCAGTCATTTTAAATGTTGCACCAGTAGGAATATCTACCCCAGCAAACAAAGTATTTGCTGTATTCGCATTAATTTGTGTTATTTCTGGTAGTTGTGAAATTTTTACTGTAGACATTTTTTACCCTATTATTATTACTTGGTCATCTTCTGTTGTTATAATTCTATCATCTTCTGTTGTTAATTGTGGATAATAAACTTGACCCACAACACCATCTATTCTAACTGTTGATGTGGATACAGTTCTTTGCACAGACATCAACGAATTTGCATTACTTGTTAAATTTGAAGTGAGGTATATGATTCCGCTCACATAATTTACACTAGATACTGTTTTTTCAGTATTATTGGCAACTAAAATTTTATCACCAGCAAATACTATATCCTGTAAAGGATTTGCAGTATTACTATAATTTCCATTATTGACGATATCATAAGAACCAGTCAATGTTGATATATTTATGACATTATTTCCTGATTGTCCAGTCACATAAGCCACATTAGCAAAAGTTAACCAAGGAGAGTCTTTAAGAACAACATAACTTTGATCTGAATAACTCATCAAATCATCTGTTCCTGTTCCAGACAATAAATCTTCTATTCCTGTTTCAGACAATAAATCTTCTGTAACTCTACCATAAGATCCTAATACTTCGGAATGAATTTTAAATCCATTAGATAATGTTAATGTTAATGAATTACCTGGAACAATAATATCATTAATAAATGATCCAGCTAAAGCATAAAAGTTGACAATATTATTACTCTGATTTATCCAAGTGGAAGACATGGTTGCATATGAACCGGGATTACCAGTATAATAACCTAATGTGTGACCAGATTCTAACAAATTTGAACCTTCAAACATAAATGAAGAATTCGATTTTAGTGCATATCGACCAAGAACTTTCATTCCTGAAGGATGTAATAAATCCAACAAAGTTTTTCTATACTTTGCTATTTCTTTTTCTAAAGTAATTTGATAAGTATAGTTGTTATAGACTGTACTCTGTAACACATCAAACGAACTAGGTTGTCCTGTTGTGTCTAGATATTGACCAGAACTCAATACAAGACCATTTAAGAAAGATGCTGTTCCTTTTGCTGTTCCATCACCATAAGTTACAACTCCAGTATTATCATATCGACTTCCTGTTGGATGGTATGAACCATCTAAAGTGACTGATATTAATTTAGAATCAATTTTTAATGGTAAATTATAATTTGGTGCAGCATTATAATTATAAACTCTTAAATTATAACGTGATAATAAAGGATCGTTATATGCTTGTAAGAGAGTTACAGAATCAACTGTGGCGGTATATGTTGAAACATTTGAATTAACTCCTTGATAAATTGGATCACCAAAAGCAGGTAAATTTGTAATGCTTAATCCGGTAACAACCATATCCTGAACTTTAAAAGAAACATTAGGAGCCGCAATGTAATCTTCACCTGGATCAGTGATTGTAATACTTGTAATCGAACCTACACGGTCAACTAAAGGAGTAAATACTGCTCCGGTACCTAATACATTTGTTACGACCAAAGAAGCATTTGATGCTTGGACATTAGCCGAAGTTACACTTAGTGTTGGCAATCCTGAAAGATATCCTAATCCACCTAAAGGATACTTAACTACACTTTGGTTTGGAGGATAAACATAACTTACGGATACGATGGCGCCTGTTGCATTAACAGAAGTTACATTGGCGTAAGCTCCATATCCTGAACCTCCAGTGAAATTGATTACATCATTGGCTTGATAACCTTTACCAGCATTTCTAATTTGAATAGGTGCAAGAATACCCAAATTTTGTAGTTGCACATAAGCCGCATTATCTTGTGTTGCATATATCGAGTTGGCAGAAACTACCGGAGTTTGTGTAATTCCGCCGCCACCATTTTGTACAAGAACAGAAGAAATTGGATATGTTGTAAAAGAAGTAAATGAAAGTGCATTGGCAAAAGATGAATTTGCATTAGACACAGCAACATTTGCAAAATTATAATTTATTGAACCAATTGTAACTGTACTTTTTTGGCCAATATAATCAGTAGGAATAAATGTTGCATTTGCAGTATTTGCAGAAGAAGGGTCTAAACTACCAACAATAGCAACAGCACCAGGAGCATTAGTAATATCTATTAATGTATTGGGGTATGCTCGATAACCAAAACCTCCATTTTCAACCTTGATACGTTGAATTGATCCTGAAGTAGTTGTTCCAACTTCAGCGGTTGCTTTATGTCCAGTATTTGAACTTAATCCACCATATACTATAATTGGATCGGCCGGACGATATGTTAACCCTCTATTGTTAGGATCAATTTTAATTTGACTAATTTGACCTACAATTTTTGCTCTGAGTACTTCACCATCAAATAATACATCTTGATTGTTTGAATCAACCACACGAACAAATTCACCAGATTGAAATAAACGCTGAATGTCTGAAATAAACACTTCAATTTTATTACCAGCAACAACGGAGTTTTCAATAGTAGCAATTGATTTGGTGAGTTCTCCAAAAATTCTTAAATTATTAATATTTAAAAAATTTCTATCACTAGTCGCTAATTTAAGACTTTTAGCAATATACCATTTACCGGCAGAAGCTCTTAATACAGCATCTTTGGTATAAAAAAAATCCACATCAGAATTATATAATACTCGGAATAAAAATTTATAGGAAGAAGGTGTACCTTTTGATTGATATAACTCTCTAGCTAATTTAATTAATTTTTGTTTATCAGCAAGTATTTCTGGTGGAAAATAAGAAAGAAAATCATTATAAAAGTAATCTAAAAATTCTGTTGAAGTTTTGTCAATATCTTTATAGTTTAGTATATTTTTTGTTCTATCTGTAACATTATCATTTTGCTCTAACCATTCATAATAAGATTGCAAAAATAAAACAAAATTGGCATAAGCAGGATCATCCCGAATAAATTCAGGAAGTTGTGATGATATTAGTAGAGATGTTTTTTGATCAGATTCTATCATTATGTCTTAGCAATAACATTAACGGTGATAGCATTTGGATCATAAGGATCAATAGTAATAATTCTATTATAAGAAGATGAAATAATTGATGTTGTTGGTTTTGCTGTAACAGTCAATTGACCCAATTCATTATTAACACCAATAGGTGAAAAAGCATTTAAAGTTATCAATCCTTGAGAATAATCGATAGTTCCAATATTTGATGAGAAGATAGTTTTAACATAACTTGTATTATTGTAATATGATCTTAAAGTACCATATCTTCCTTGTAGATTAACCACAGCAGAACCTAGTTGTCCGGTTGTATCACCTGCAACAGGAGTTATAACAGCTATTGCTGTCGTATAATTAACTCCAGCATCATCAACAACAATATTCCTAATGGCACCATTTACAACCACAGCATGTGCTGTTGCGCCTGTTCCATCACCAATGATTGTTACTGTTGGTGTAGATTGATAACCAAATCCAGGATTAATAACTGAAATCGTGTCAATACCATAAGTATTTGATGGTAATTCTTCAATATAAACTCCATCTATAATATTAGCTAAATTTATAGGATCTCTATATTGCATAGAAGGAGAACTACTGACACCACTTAGTGTGATTCCTTTTTCTAAAGGAGTATTATAATATAAATTATATGTTGTTGGAGAACTTAAATTTGGAAAGAATTTTTTCTGTAAATTAATTGCATATTCACTTGTAATAATTGAATTACTAAAACTTTGTATGGTGTTTAATAATTCATAAGCATTAAAAGTTGAATTAAATGTATTTAATGTTGTTTCTGCAAAATTATAAACAGCTGTTTTTATACCTTCTTGTATTTGTGAAGAAGTTAATGTTGTTTTAATTGGATCATAATAAACATTAAGATCAAGTTTAATATAGGTATAATCAGGATCAGTAATTGTAGGAGTTACTGTTAAAACTGAAATTGGCTTAATAACTTCAGAAATAATTCTTTGTTTTTGAGTTTGAGTTAAATTATACGAACCAGCCGGTTTTAAAGAAATAAACACTTGACCAAAAACTGGAGGATCATTTTCTTCTCCACCCCAAACATTGACAGCATCAAATGATATTCCTAAATTGTTTTGTTGAATTGCTGTAATATAATCGTTTTTACTTACTGCACGACCTTGAGCAGAATATGTTTTTGGTGCTTGAAATTTAATTGATTCGATTGTTTCTTTATCACCACCTTGTGATGCAGGCAAAACAGATTCTACAGCTGATGGTGCATAATTCGAAACTGTATCCATTAAAACAAAACTATTTGCACCCGCACCAGATAATCCTTCTGTGGACAAATAAGCTAAATTAACAACATTTCCATCAACTAAACTTTTACCTAAAATTCCATCACCAAAATAAACTTCATATGTATTATTTAAAGATTCTTGTATAAAATACACTTTTGATTCAGATGTAAGTTCCAAATAACTTGCTGCTGGTTTATAAACTTCATAAGAAGTATTTGATGTCGATTCTTGAACAAATACTCTTAATGTTGTTAAATCTACTGTTTGTTCAGGAATTTCAAAAATTTGTGATGGATTGCTTGTTGCAGAATAAACAAAACTTTGAGTTTCTTGAACACCTTGTTTAATTTTAACATTATTAAAAGTTGCAGTATTGCTTACGACATTAACTGTATAAGAATCCGTAGTAACAAAATTGTAGTTTACTCCATCGATTGCCGAAGAAATAAACGATGAATATGCCGGTAAAGTTAATGAAGCATTATTAACATTATTAAATATAACATTTACTTCTGCTGTAGGAGCTATTGATGATTTTGGAGTATAATTTAATAGTTTTGCTTGAGAAACAACAGATGATCTTTGAACAGCCGAATCCAAAAACATCTCATTAGCTACCATATTCAAATAATAAGCATTATATTGAGTATTATAAGAAAGAACATCCATTAGAATGTTCATACCAGAACCTTCAAAATTATAATCTTTAAAGGCGTCTTGGCTCTTTAAAAAAGTTTTGAAATTGTTCTTGATTGTATTAAAATCAAGGTCTGTAATTTGAATACTAGAATTTGCGCCGGCCATTATCTGGTCCTCGTTAATATTAAGTTAATAGCTGTTGGGGTTGTCTGATTTCCAATAAGGACATACAAAGAAACGCTAAATGCGTTATCGTCAGGTCTTGCACTCACATTAATCTGACTAATTGCTGCTCTTGGTTCATAATTGTTTATCATTCTGGCAATTTCATCTTCAATTAAATTGGCCGTTAATGCTGAAACTGGCTCAAATAATAATTGATTTAATGAACTTCCTATTTCTGGTTGAAACAGTCTTTCGTATAGATTTGTCGATAAAAGATTGCGAACTGACCTAATAACCGCCTGTTCGTCATATTTCATAGCAACATCACCAGTTCCTGGTTGCTTAAGGAAGGTTAAGTCCAAATCGGAGTAAATGTGATTTCTGGTTGCCATTCTTTATTTATTATACTATTGGTTGATTCTAGACAGTAGTTTTGCTGTACCGATAAAATTATTAAGTAAATATGTTTGAGTTTCACCCATATTTGAGAATTGTTTCACCGAATTATAATTATTCTGAAAAGTTCTTAAATTACCATAATATGTAATGTCTGCATTTTGTCTGGTTGTTAAATAAGTATTAGTATTCCCAACATCTGAGATTATTTGAGTAATTACTGTGTTGGAAAGACTGTTTGCTGTCACTCCATTATTCAATATCACTAAATCGGCTGAAAGTGTATTTGCATTATCATAAATCTGTGGTCCAACTAAAATACTAGTAAAACTACCTAAAATAGGTGAATTATTGATTATTCCATCGGTTTGGTTTGTAATATACAAAGCAGTTTTACCAGCAGACATTGCTGATTCATAGTATGGATTAACATCATCTTGGCCAACAAAAGGAGTTACTCCAGATAAACGATTGGTGTGTGCCAAAAACGATTGAGCATTTGTATATAAAGAATTTGCCGCAGGAATAATTGCCAAAGCTTCAGTAATTCCTTGTGAATTTGCTAGTTCTGCAGCAACTATCATATTAGTAGAAATTGTAATAATTGTATTTACATACGAACTTACTGGATTTTGAAAATAGCCATTAACCGCATTGTTAGCAACATCTTGTGCTTGCCATGATTCTATAAAAGCTGGCATAGAATTCAAATGTGCTTGAGTGTTCGCAGAAAGTATTTCTATATCTTGATTTGGATCACTAAAATTGTATCCTAGAGTTGCATATACTCCAGAAGCATTATTAACTGTTGCCATTATCTAAACTCCAAAAAATGGGGTTAAAGGAGGTGCTGTTGTGTTTGGACCACCTTTAACTCCTCCATGCACATGCGTTTTAAATATTCCAGAATTAATAACATCAGACATTAAAACAGCATCCATAATTCCAAATTCTGCTAGCGGTGATTGTACTAAAGTTAATGATGATACAGGTCCTTCTGAATAAACACCTAAGTATCCAGCATATACGCCTGTTCCAGCATTTACTCTAGTTACAGAATTAATTATATCTGCGCCAATAGATCCACCCACAACTAAATCTGATGCTAGATATACATTATCTGAAGCGGCCATACGAATTGCTCCACCAAAATTTTCATTAGCAGTTATTGACACATCATCATCACTAGACAAAGATATATCTCCAACAACTCTAGTATTCATTTTACCGGCAACTTGTAAATTATAATTTCCATCTACTTGAACATTATGATCACCCAAAACATGCATGTTTGCATTACCATTAATTGTAATATTGCATGTGCCTTTTATTAATACATTTTTATTTTTAGCAATAATTTCATATCCGTCACCATAAATTTTTTGAACTTGGTCTCCATTTGGATGCATTTCAATAAAATTACCTGGGGTACCATTTTTTTGTGGTCCGTGTTGAATACGAACTCTTTCACGACCAGGAGTATCGTCCATTTCAAATGAATGACCTGATTCGGATTGTTGTATATTATTGTATGGATAAACTGGAGGTGTATCTTTATTGGCCGGAGATTCCGGTTCTGTCCATAAATTATCTGAAGGTGGAGTTAAGATAGTCATAATTAAGGTGTTGATTTATTTTGAGAAATTTGTGCTGTAGGAGATTCATATGAAGCAATTGCTTGATTAGCCGCATCTAAATCCGCTTGACTTACTGGAGTTAAAATGCCTGCAGTTGCTGCAAGTGGAATAGAAGAAAGACTAACAACAGCAGCAGCAGTTGATGTTACAAGATTAACAGCTGCAGAAGCTGTATTTTTTGCTTCTGTAATTATTTCGGAAATTTGAGAAAATCCTTCACTAAATCCTTGGCCAATATCAGTAAACACATTACTAACCAATTTTAAAAGTCTATCCAAACATTCTTTTAACATGGCAATAAATCTATCAGGTAAACTTAAAATCCATTGAATCAATGCTTTAATTTTTGTTATATAAGCAAGAACATATTGCTGAAAATCTTGAATTGGTTGAACTATTTCTTTTTGTATTCGTTTTAATTCTCTTGCCCAATCTTTTAATTTTTGAATTATACTAGATACTTCTCCCGTTGCATCTGAAAAACCTAAAGCTTTCATAATTTCACGAATAGCTTCTCTAATTTGATTTGCTATAGCTTTTGTATATTTTTTAAGATTAATATTTTTTTGCATTTCTGATATAAAATCACAAACGTGAGCTAAATTTTCATTTGCAACACCTATTGTGGTATTTTCAACAATACTTCTAGAACCTGCCGGTAAAGAAGAATTGCCTACAACTTGGCCACTATTTTTATAAGTTTCTGGTAAATCAGGACCACCAACTTCAACAATATCTCCTGTAAAAGAAACTTGTACTGTAGCTACGATAGGTAATGATTGTGTATTGGCCATTATTGTACAATTCCAGGTAAAACACCCATCATTACAGGATATTGTCCAGATTCTCCATCCATGAAGAATCCTACAACCCAATCACCTAATGATGGTGCAGAAAAAGATTTTGAATTATTTATGGGGTACATTGGTTGAGCCCAAGGTAAATCAGTAACAGGCAATTGACTTTGGTTTTGAGTGTGCCAACCAAAAATTCTAACTTGGCACCGGCCAAAACCTAAAGGATCGACTCGATTTTCAACTATTCCCACCCACCAGATAAAAGAACTAATACCAAGAAAATTATTTCGATTTGTCATTATGATTTACCATCAACATATTTTTGTAAATTGGAAGCATTATATGCAGCATAAGGTTTGCTTACACTTTCTTTAGCCAATTCCATTACAGTTATATAGGAGTTGTTTTTTACAATATGTCGCACAGCTGTTATTAGATATTTTCCTGAATAAAAAGAATCTTTTTCTCTATTTTCTGTGCCGTTAAATCCATATGTATTAAATACTACAGTTTTTCCAGCAAGTAAACTTGGATCCCCGGCGACAGTTAATTTAATTCTTGTGTAATTAGCTAAAGCAATTTGTGCAACTCTATTAGGCATATATTTACGAATATTAATATCATTAGCCACACTATCAGGATCTTGTGCAATATATGAAACTTTTTTCATTTCAGTATTTTCTGTAGCCATTCTTAAAGTGCCTACTTCTAGTTCATTCGGTGGTAAATCATATATTGTTTTTTTATGTCTATTTTTATAATCATTAACAACAGCACCGGGATTCATTTTTTTTGATTTATTGTAATATTCTGCATAATTAAAATCATTGTCTATTTTAAAAGTTCTTGTTAATGGATTAAGTGTAATTAATCTATTAGAAAAAGTTCCGTTTGCAATTCCACCAAGAGTATCAAAAAAATCAAGAACTTCAAAATTTAAAGCATTAGTTACTTGTTGATTTAATTCTATATCTATATTTTTAGGATCAAATTTATATGTTTGATATTCTTTTTGGTTATACATTGTTTGTAATGATCTAAAAAAATATCCATCAGAATTTTCATAAAACAACATATCAGCACCAACTTTATTTGCTGGTAAAGCATATGTTGAAAGCCAATTGATAGTTTCAAATAATTTTTTATTAGGTAAAATAAAATCGTATACACCAGAAGAATCATCAATATTGATGGTTTTTGTTCCCGTAATACCAACTCTTATATAGCTAGTTAATATCATTTTAATAATTTCTGATATTTTTTTGCCTTTTACGGATTTTGAAATACGATATTGCTCAGATAATAAAAATTCTTCAGAACAAAAATTTATAGTATAAACTTCATAAGCATTACTTTCGCCAGTTGATCTGTTTGATATTTTATATAATCTGTAATTTTTTTTAATTGGATAATTATCCGATGATGTTTTTCTTAATGTTATTTCTAAAAATTCTGTTCCATTTAAACGAAAATTTGAAATAAGTCCAAGAGCATCCGAAATAACCAATTCACCTGATATTGTACTACTATAAATATCTTCAAATAGATTCAATTCAACCATAAAAGGTATTAAATTAACTTTTCCACCACTCAAAGA
>Ga0114979_10003664_pt1 | contig 10255 bp, 4 predicted proteins | sample S_140625_EF_Meta_FD_87315 | JGI IMG/M metagenome (GOLD analysis project Ga0114979, IMG submission 87315) | Freshwater microbial communities from Lake Simoncouche, Canada to study carbon cycling - S_140625_EF_MetaG | ecosystem: Environmental > Aquatic > Freshwater > Lake | place: Lake... | reverse complement strand
TTCATGCTCCTCGCCCTCGAGCGAGAGCGACCCCAGATCCTGGGCGACGTTCATTACTTTCTGACACCGGGGACACTTTCCCGTGCTGCCGCCCGCCGTCAGCGGAAGTTTCAGAATGTTCGAACACGACGGGCACAAGAGCCGCATCACGTCTTGCTCCAACGCCATCGGCTTCACATTGGCCAGCACGGTTGCCACGAAGTCCCGGCAGGTAGCAAATCGATCAGCGGGATTCTTCGACAGGGCCCAGTGCACCGCGGAACAGAGTCGAGGGGGCAGGCCGGGCTGCCGGTCTCCCAGCGGCGGCGGTGGGAGCGTGGAATGCTCCACTGCAAAATTCGTCGTCGTTCCCGTGAACGGGAGCGATCCGCAGAGCATTTCGTAGACCATCACCGCCAGCGCATACTGATCAGCCCGGCCGTCAAACTCAGCCTTGGGCAAAAACTGCTCCGGTGCCATGTAGGCCGGAGTTCCCAGGCCAATATGCGTGGCCGTCAACTGCTCATCGCCAGCAGTCTCTCCCGACACATCCTGGACCGTTTTGGCGATACCGAAGTCGCCGAGGTAGGAATGCCAGAAGCCATCGAAAAAGATGTTGGCCGGCTTCACGTCGCGGTGCACGATCCCAGCGGCATGCACCGCGTCAAGAGCCGACGCGACCCCGGGCAGCCAGAGATGCAGCGATGCGGGATGGTTCGGCATCGGCTTTCGGGATGCATCCCGCAGTCGCCGGTCTGCGAGCGATCCTCCCGGCAGGAAGCGCATCGCAACATACGGCACGCCGGCAAACTCCCCGCCGGCGTCATCGCCATAGTCCACGATCGGCACAATGTGCGGATGCGGCACCGACGCCATCACGCGAACCTCGCGCGAAAACCGCTTGATGAACTGCGGATTGCCCACGAGATGCATCCTGGGCATCTTGATGACAACCGGCACGCCCTCCTTGATGTCCCACGCCCGGTACGCCGTTCCCATCCCTCCTTCACCAAGCTTCGAAATCAGGCGAAAGCGGCCGGCAATCATTTTTCGACGTCGACTCGGGGTCGTCATGGAACCTTACCAGAGGAAACACGGCGGGTGAGCGATCAGAAGACTCAACCGTAACAACACCGCCTCAGATCTCCTCGTACGGAGGGTATACTACCCAGCCGAGCTTGAACCACAAGACGCCTTACCGCAGCACTCGACAAATCTGGCTGTTCTCGCTCGTTTCACAACCATCTCGTTCGTCTGTTTACCTATCGCGCAGGCTGCCAGCACGCCGCCGGTACAACTCCGCTGCCGACACGCCCCAGACGCGGACGGTGCCGTCGTCGCCGCCCGTCACAATGCTCTCTCCATCGGGCGTAAACACCACGCCCCAGATCGGGCCCTCGTGAGCATCGAGCGCGAGCAGGTGGCGACCGCTCTCGGCCTGCCACACATGCAGGCCACCGTCAGCCCCTCCAGCTGCGATTCGCGTGCCGTCTGGCGAAAACGCCACCTCCCAGATCTGCCCCACAGGCCCGCTTAATTCGATGGTCGACCAACCATCCGACGGGCTCCAGAGCCGCACCGTACCGTCGGAGGATGCGGTCGCAACGCGATTCCCGTCGCGCGAGGAGGCCACCCAGTTGACGTCGTCACGATGTCCCTGAAACGCCCCGAGCAGTTCCCCAGTAGCCGCGTCCCACTCCCTCAGCATTCCATCCGCACAGGCCGATGCCAGCCGGCGGCCATCGCGAGACCAGACGACACCGTGGACCCGGCCGGGATGGGGCAGGTTCAACAGCCGCTCGCTTTCGGACTGAGCCGCATGGATCTGCACCGCGCCCAGTTGTGTGCCCGCATCGCTCGACTCCGCAGCGGCGATGGCGATCCTCTGGCCGTCGGGAGAAAACGTCGCCGCAAAAGCCGGTCCTGCGTGTGTCTCGATCCGATAGACCTCCGTCGCATCCGCAACGGCATAGACGCGAACGACGCCGTCGCTACAGGCAGCGGTCACGAGGTCGCCGCTCGGTGAAAACTCGACGGCATTCACGCGACCGCGGATCGCCGGCATCTCACGTTCGACGACACAGGTCGCCCGATTCCAGACCGTCACCCGGCCCTGCGCCGTGGCTGTAGCCACCAGCCTGCCATCCGGAGAGCAGGCCACCCCGCGCACGCCCAGGCCGGCCTCGCGGCCACACTCCATGATCGGCTCGTTGCCAGCCCCCGATCCCCAGATCCGTGCGGTGGTATCGGCAGAGGCGGTGACGAAGCGATCGACCGGCAGACACGCTACCGACCACACGGCATCGCGATGGCCCACATGTTCCCGTTCAATGCTGCCGTTGGTCGAATTCCAGATGCGGAGAATCGCATCTGCCGACACCGTCGCAAGGCTGGAGCCATCCGCCGTCCATGCGACACCGTTCACTCGCAACGGATGTCGCAACACCAGCGCGGCTGCATCATCCTCCAGGTGCCAGAGTCGCGCCGTGCCATCCTCCGCCGCCGATGCCAGCCGGCGATCGTCGGGGGAGAACGCAACCCCAAGCACGCGTCTCGAGTGGCCGCGCAGGTCGCGTAACAGTTTTCCTGTGGCGACGTCCCAGAGCCGGACGACTCCGTCGCCACAGGCGGCAGCCAGCCGATCGCCACCGGACGTAAAGGCAACCCCGTAGACGTTTCTATCGCGGGAAGACGATTGCCATGGCGGCATGAAAACCGCCCGCCTCCCTCCCTGTTCCGCATCCCAGAGGCCGACGCTGCCGTCACCCGATGCGGTCGCGATAAAGCCACCGTCTGGGGCAAAGGCAACGCCATAGATGGCCGCGGTGTGTCCCTGCAGCCTACCGATCATGCGTCCAGACGCAGCATCCCACACAATCGCTATGCCATCCGCGGCCGCCGTCACCAACCGCCGGCCGTCCGAGGCGAACGCCGCCGACCAGATCGGCGCACCATGCCCACGGAGTCGGTGGGCCTCACGATACATGCCCTCAGTGCCTATCGCCCAGACACGAACGACGCCCTGATCGTCGCCAGTGGCCAAGCGGTCGCCCGCCGGCGTTGCAGCGACGGCTCGCACAATCGCATCATGGCCTTGCAGTGTCGTCAACGACTCGTCGAGCCGTGCCGCGAGGCAGTCGATCTCGATCGGGTGGCCATGAACGACATCGACCGTGCGCGCCCGCTCCAGGAGACTTGCTGCGATCGGGATGTTGCGTCGATCGGCCGCCGCCGCGGCCCGCTGCACGAGCGCGTAGTACAACTCGGTCTGTTCACCCACACGATGACGCTCTGCGATCTGCTCCTGGTGCCACGCACGTTCGGAATAGAAGGCTGCCGCCACTCCCACCAGAACCATCGCCACAACTACCGCGACCGACAGCGGATGGCGTCGCAGAAGGCGAACCACCCGCTCGGTGACTGTCGCAGAACGGGCGCGGACCGGCTCGCCAGCCAGCCAACGGGTGAGATCCGACTCCAGGTCATCGGCCGTGGCATAGCGGTCCGCCGGGTGTTTCTGCAGACACTTTTCAGTAATCGCGGCCAGCTGCCGGGCATCGACCGCGCGCACTTCCGGGCTGATTGCCAATGCCCGGGACACGGTCGCCACGACCTGCGGAACATGCTCCCGGATGATGCGGGCTGCCGCCACAATCGACAGACCCCGCAGATCGTAGGGCAGGTCGCCGACGAGCAGTTCATGCAGCACAAGCCCGAGCGCATAGACGTCGGACCGCCCGTCAATTCGGGAGGCGTCAGCATCAAACTGCTCCGGGCTCATGTACCGGAGCGTGCCGACAAGTTGGCCCACGTCCGTCTGCAATGTCGTGACAGCAAGGTCGGCATCGGTGGTCCGAGCCACACCGAAATCGATCACCTTGGGCTCACCATCAGCGCCGACGAGAATGTTGCCCGGTTTCAGATCACGGTGCACGATCCCCATCCGGTGGCCATAGGCCACCGCCCCTGCCACGTAGCGCAGGAGCACAACCCGTTGCCGCACCGAGAGCACTCGCTCACGGGCAAACCGGTCGATCGGCAACGCCTCCTCCACCAGTTCCATCACAAAAAACGGCACGGAACCATCACCGTGTCGCCAGGTGCCGGCGGTGTGCACCTGGGCCACGTGTGGATGCCGCAACCGCGCCAGCAGGCCTGCCTCCTGCTCGAACCGTCTCATCATCGTGTGACTGGCAAGGCCGTCCCGCAGCACCTTCACTGCCACCAGCCGCTCAGGCGTCTGCTGACGCGCCTCGTACACCCGCCCCATTCCCCCCTCGCCCAGCAGGCGAACGATCACAAACCCACCGAAATCACTGCCGGCTGCAAGGTCGACGGTCTTCTCACCTGCAAGGCCAAACGAGTCAGCATGACCCGAGAGCGGTCCGGAGAGGCTACGGAAGTCCACGCCCGACGAGTGTCCTGCCGCAGGAGATCCGGTGGTCGCATCCGATCCGACAAAGCGGTCCATAGACCAAGAGTTACACAGTCACGACCGAGGGTATATCTGCGGTATTCCGACCAGTCACCACAGCCGACTGTTATCGATAGATCCTGCTGCCGACTCGATCTACCTCCCTCTACAGAACGGTATGACCGAAACGGCAAGGAAGGAACGCCACGCGGCGGATCATTCACTGTTTGACGTTGAAGAACAACCTGCGCGGGCACTCTCAAGCGCAGGCTTTGTGAGAATTGTGTTACGAGCCACCGCTCCCTCCAAGAGCGAATCCCGGGCGGCAACAATTTGGCGGATACGCTCCAGGCTCTTGAAGGATGTGTGTCCGGGTTCACCCCGTCGCCACCGCCGAAGCTGAATCTGGGCCGCAAGAATGATCCTGAGCGTATCTGTCTCGTGCCGCGGAATCTGCAGTACGCGGTGCGGATTGGCCGGCAACCTCGCCCTCGACCGAGCCGCTGCCGGACGTGGCCTGGGCTGATGGGAAACCGCTGGATTATCGGATATATTCATTGGCGCTGGTCCGGGGCGGGGATGAGGGCATGACATGACGCAGGATTCAATTCCGTCGGCGGCCCTGAAACCGCTTCTTTTAGATATGGCGAGAGCGGAGCCCCCCAGGGGCAAATCTGAACAAACTCCCTGACAACGTCTCGGTAGCAACGCCCTTTTGGTAGTGTTGCAGCCTCACCCTCAAGCCCTCACACGTCGTATGGATGCCGACGACCGAATCTCGCCCCTTTTTGCGGCATGCCTGCAGCAACTGACCGCTGGCGACCTCTCCGCGAGGGATCGGATCATCGAACTGATCGCCGACCGGCTCCATGCGCTGGCCCACCGGATGCTCGGCCGCTTCCCCGGAGTCCGCCGCTGGGAGGACACCGATGACGTCTTCCAGAATGCTGCCATGCGACTGCATCGAGCCCTGACGGCGATGCAGTTGAACTCCCCACGATCGATCATGGCCCTCGCCGCCACGCAACTGCATCGCGAACTGATCGACCTTGCACGACGGCACGCGGGCCCCGCCTCCTACGCCGCCAACCATGGCACGAACGTGCTGCCAGCCTCGGCTGGCGAAAGCGCGCCAGACCAGCACATCGATCGGTGTCCCGCAGATGAGACCAGCCTCGACCGCTGGACGCTCTTTCACGAAGCCATCGCGAGCCTGCCCGACGAAGAGCGGGAGATCTTTCATCTCGTCTGGTATCTGGGTGCCGACCAGAAGACGATTGCCGCACTCCTCGGCTGCTCCGAACGCACCGTCAAATACCGCTGGCGGTCGGCTCGGGAGGCCGTTCGCGCGGCGCTCGACGGCCAGCCACCCTGACGGGCCTCAGGCCTCGTCGGCCTCGTCGGCCTCGACCAGCTCTCGCAGGATCGCGATCGCCTCGTCGAGCGACACTGCGTCGTAGCCGCGAATGCACGCCCTGCGATGACACTCCGCCAGCAGCAACACGTCGAGATAATCGGGATGCGACTCGAGTCGCTGCCGGGCACGCACGCCAAGCGTCTGATTGCCGTGGGCAGTGGCCGCCTCCAAAGACTCCACCAGCCAGCGGGTCCGCTCCGTGATCAGATCGCCGAGTGCAGCCACGCCGGCCGTCACAGGATCAGCACGGTCGATGGCCCTCCCCACATCGTGAACCAGAGCGGCCGTCAGTAATTCCTCATCGAAGGGCTGCTCCTCGTGCACCCGATCAAAGACCTGGAGCGAGTGCTCGAGGACATCCCCCTCGGGATGCCGCACCGGGTCCTGCTTGACATGCTCCAGCATTCGCACGAGATCGGCGATCCGGTCCAAGCGGTCGCCGCCGCGCTGGGTGAGGCCGGCCGCCGGGCCAGTCGCCCTGCTGATCTCGCGACGGATCTGATCGTGACTGGGCAGCTGCTCCTCCGGCACCCAGCCGCGCGCCACTCGCCGGGCAGCCCGAAACCGCGACCGCGTCGCGTCGCTGCCGTTGGCCACCATTCTGGCAGCCTCCTCCGCGATCCGTTGCCGGAGCTTATCGGCCGAGGCATCGCGTCGCTCGTCATCCATCGTTGCTCCTCCGATCTATCGATCGCCGGCATCGACCTCGGCCGCCACGGGCCGCCAGCGGATGTTCTTCACCAGCGCCGTCGTCGCGTAGGTGGCGATGCCCAGTGGCCGTGATGGCAGCACCTCGTTGCGAACCGAAACCCTGTGACCCTTGAGCGGCTGGTCGATCACCTGTTCGTCATCGATGAAGCAGAGAATCCGATCGGAAGTAACGCGCACACGAATGGCATACCAACGGCCAGTCTTAAACTCCTTGTAGAGCGTGGTGGCGTTGTGAGCCGCATCATTGCCATCAATGCTCGACAGGCCCACCACGCCGCCCCCCCAGCCACCCACGATCAGACTGCAGGGATCCTCACTCACGGGAAACGTCAGCCCGCAGAAAAAATCATTGCCGTCGGCCCGCTGCGCATCGACCGCGATCTCGTAGTTCTGCCGCGGTACGTCGCCGCCCCAGGTGATACCGCTCAAGTCGGCCCCCATGCCGATTCGTATGACGCCATCCTCCACAACGACATCCCCGTCGCCGCCGAAGCCAGTCGGTCGCCACGTGCCGAGCGTCTTGCCATCGAAGAGCGAACGCCACGCGTCGTTCTGCACCGCGTCCGCGAGGGCGCCGCCGGCCGCACCGCCGTCGAGCAACTCAGCCACGAGCCAGTCGGCTCCGTACACGCTGCGAAGCGCGGCGAGGATGCCTGTCGCGTCGACCGACACCGCACGCGCCTGCGTGTCGTCGTAGGCAATGTCGAGCACGAGCGACTGGATGTTGCCGTCGAAGATCAGGCCCACGAGTTCGCCGGCCGTGTTGACAACGGGACTGCCCGAGTTGCCGCCGATGATGTCGGCGGTGGAAACGAAGTTGAACGGTGTCTTCAGAAAAGCCTCGTCGCCTTCGAGGTGCGGCCGCAGTTTCTCCCACCGGGGCGGCAGGTCGAAGGGTTCCGCATTTCCTTTCGAGCGGGACCGTTCGAAGAGTCCGGCGTAGGTCGTGGTCGCCGGCACCTTGTTGCCTCCCTCCTCATATCCCTTGACCGTGCCATACGCGAGCCGAAGCGTGAAGGTGGCGTCGGGGTAGACGTTCTCACCTTCACTGACAAAGACGGCCTGCGTAATCTCCGCATGTGCCTGCCGCTTGACCTCACCCGCAGCCTCGACGATTTTTCGAAGCGACCGCGACTCCTCGTCGACGATGCGTGCGACCGCGAGCATCGGATCGGTCGACGCGTTGATCGCTGCCTGGCCTCCGTTGGAGAGCGAGCGACGTGTGTCGGGCCGCGCGGCATCCGCCCCGCCCCGCTTGCCGAGGCCCGTGCCGCGGACGAGCTCCGCCGCCCGCTCTCGGGGGGATTTTCCTGAGAGCACTTTTTGAACCAGCGGATCGTCGGGCCCGAGCGACGTGGCAAGAAACGTCAGCGAGTCGGCCAGCTTCACGGTCTCGAAGGCGTCGTAGATCGGCTCGTCGGAGAAGAGTGACAGTTCCAGCGACTCGCGATTGGAGTCGCGGTATTCGCGGAGCCGTTCGCCGCTGGGCTTTCCCGACTCTTCGGCAGCCCGCAGGATCGTCCGCGCGTTGGCGAAATACTGGGAATTGAAGCCGACCGCCGCCTCCAGCAGGTTGTGCCGCAGGGCGACGGTAGCAATCTCTCTTTCCGCCTGCTCGATCTGCTCAAAGGGCGAAGACCGCGGCGGGCCCCCTGCCGCGGCGGCCCGCTTCGCAACGAGGTCGCGAAGGTTCGCCTCGGACGCCCGCTTCCGTGCCATGAACTCCGGGTCGAGCAGCCCGGCGAGAATTCCCTCCCGGGCCTTGCGGCCGTTCTGCACGCCGAAGAGGTCGCCCAGCGCCTGCCGCTTTTCCTCGGGTCCCTCGTCCGAATAGGCGTCGAGCATCACTTCGAGCCGGTTGAGCGTGGCGAGCGAAAACGGTATCTGCCGGTCACGCATCGCCAACAGTTCCCGCAGGGTGTCGGCCCGGTCGGTGTGGCCGGGGTGGCCCGAGACAAACACGAGCTCCCCTGCGGCGACCGGCTGCCGGCTCCATGTGAGGTGGTGCGGCACCCGCGCCGGACTGCCGTTTTCGTAGGCACGGAAGAAGCAGATGTCGAGGTTGTAACGGGGGAACTCGAAGTTGTCGGCATCGCCACCGAAGAACGCGATCTGCTGCTCCGGCGCGAAGACGAGCCGTACATCGGTGTATTTCTTGGCTCGATAGAGATGGTAGAGGCCGCCCTGATGGAGCGTGACCACATCGCTCCGCAGGCCGGTGGCCGCGACCGATTCCTTCTCGATCTCCGCCATCACCTTGCGGCGGGCGGCAAAGGCGTCGGCCACAGGCATGCCAGCCGTGACGGCAGCCTGCACCCGCGGCGTGACGTCTTCGATCGAGACCAGCACATTCAGTTCGAGGTCGTGGCACTTGAGTTCGTCGGCCTGCGTGGCCGCCGAGAAGCCGTCGCGATAGTAGTTATGTTGGGCGTCGCCCAGTTTCTGCAGGCTGTCGGCCCCGACATGATGGTTGGTGAGCACGAGTCCGTCGGCGGACACAAACGACCCCGAGCCGCCGGAGTTGAACCGCACCGACGACTGCTGCAGGTGCGTCAGCCATTCTGGCGACAGCTTCGCCCCGCCAATCGAGGTGGCATGGTCCTTCTCCAATCGCGCGAGCGGTGGATGGCTGAAGAGCCACATCCCCTCATCGGCGCGGGCCACGGCCGTTACCACCATCCAGACCGCCAGCATGCGGTGGGGCCACTTTTTCATCACAGACATGTTTCGACTCGCACTCTGGTTTCGACTGTTCTGGTTCTGCTGCTCTGGTTCTGGTCTCCAGACGATGCCCAAAGCCTATCGCAAACCTGCTCATCCGTGGCCGTCACCGTGCGGCCCTTGACGGGTGCATGTTCATATGTACACTTCCTAGCCAACGCCGGAGCGAACGTCGCGTCGCGGCCCTTGAACCCTGACATTCGCTAGGCCACCGCAACAGGCCTCTCGCGAGTCCTTTCACCCACTCTGGAGGCCACCACCATGCTTGCTCGACTGCAGACCTTTTCGCTGCTGGGGATCGACGCGGTGCCGGTAGACGTGGAGGTCGATGTGTCGACCGGTGCCCTCCCCTCGACGGTGCTCGTCGGCCTGCCCGATCCGGCGATCCGCGAGAGCACGCACCGCGTCGCGCGGGCGATGGTCAACTCCGGATTCAACCGACCCAACGACCGGATCGTCATCAACCTTGCTCCGGCGGAAATGCCGAAGCAGGCAGCCACGTTCGACCTGCCGATCACACTCGGCATTCTGGCCGGCAGCGGGCAGTTTTCCTCGGAGCGATTTCAGGACTATGCCGTGGTCGGCGAACTCTCGCTGGAGGGCTCGACGCGGCCGACGCGGGGCGCCCTCTCGGTCGCCATCTCAGCGGCTCGGCAGAAGAAGCTCCGTGGGCTCGTCGTGCCAACAGCGAGCGCCACGGAGGCGGCCGTAGTCGAGGATATCGAGGTGATCCCGGTGTCGTCGCTCACCGAGGCCGTCCAATTTTTTTCGGGCGACCTCACCATTCCCCGGTGCCCGCCGAGGGTGACCGAGTGGTTCGACCGCTTCGCCGCCTACGACGTCGACTTTGCCGACGTCCGCGGCCAGGAGGCCGCCAAACGGGCCGTCTGCGTGGCTGCGGCAGGCGGGCACAACTGTGCGATGGTTGGTCCACCCGGCGGCGGCAAAACGATGCTCGCCAAGCGAATCCCGACGATCCTGCCGCAGCTTTCGGCTGCCGAGTCGATCGAAAC
>Ga0114979_10003662_pt1 | contig 10262 bp, 7 predicted proteins | sample S_140625_EF_Meta_FD_87315 | JGI IMG/M metagenome (GOLD analysis project Ga0114979, IMG submission 87315) | Freshwater microbial communities from Lake Simoncouche, Canada to study carbon cycling - S_140625_EF_MetaG | ecosystem: Environmental > Aquatic > Freshwater > Lake | place: Lake... | reverse complement strand
GCAATGGCATTCTCCCCCAATACTCATTTCTAAGCCGGACTAGGCAAGCGGCTTTTTCTTGAGCATCTTGTCTGCTCGGTCCGATTCCGTGGGTCTAGCATCGTTTCGAGAAAAATCAGCCCGAAACGTCGCACGAGCGGGGTTGGCATGATCTGGGCCAACGGAAACAGGTGGTGGGAAAGGAGCGGTCGGTCCTGCCAAACCGGAGACCGAAGCAACGCGAAGGTCGCGAGCTACCAGTTCACGACCGATCAGCTCAAACCTAGATTTGCCCTCAAGATGTTCAAGACGTGCGAGAATTCCCGAGGAGATCTCCGAAATTATTCCGAAAACTTTAGTGACCCGGCCTTCAAAATAATGGGAAGCAACAGCCGCTGGAATAGCCACCATCAAACCAGCAAGCGTCGTTACCAACGCCTCGTAAATCCCTACCGCAAGAAAGTCGGCTCGGTTTTGGCCTGCCGTCAATTGAGTCGTATCGTGGAACGCGCGAATCAACCCCCAAACCGTTCCAAGCAAGCCAAGCAACGGAGCGATCCCCGCAGCCAAATTCAACCAACGGACGTTGCTATAGGCCCGATCCGCTTCTATCTGAGCCGTCTCCTGAGCCACAGTCTGCAGGTCTTTCAATGGTCTTCCCGCATACAGGGCAATATTTCGCATCACGTTTGCTAATGCGGATCTCGAATCACCACATGCTTGAAATAGTTCGTTTGGACTGAGATCGCCTTGGCGATTGAGCTGGACCAAAGCTCGCCTAAGGTTTCCTGGAATCAAACGCCCCGTTCTTAGACCGATCATTCGATCGAAAACAATCGTAACCACGACGATGCTTACAATTCCAATCGGAATCATGAAAACGCCACCTTGGACCAACAAGGTGAAGAAGTCGATACCAGGTTTAGAGTCGGTCGCAGCGGGCTTGGCAGTCTCCCGATTGATCGAAGCGGAGCGTTCCAATGCACTCAGCTCGCGGTCGGGCAGCTGAGCGAGTGCCGGAACAGGACATGCACCAAAAAGGATGCACAACAAAACGCACAGAACGAGCCTCGAACAATCGAAACCGTGCCAAGGAATGGGAGTAGGAGACAACATCGATAATCCTTCCGTGCATGAAACATCAATCTACCGTCGATCTTCTTCGGTCGCTCAACCACCACCAAAAGAGGATCGCAGACCGTGCTAGTATACCTCGTCCAATAATGAAAGTCAGACATCGAGTAAGGAATACCACACGCTAACTGAGTTCTGGGAATGATTCTCGATTTGCGATACGACTGATCAGGGTTTTGGTTCGTAACACAAAGTCCGATTTGTAATTAGCCACTTGCTGTTCCGAGATGCCTAAAAACTCGGCTGCCTCTTTATTGCCTATACCAGACACAAACAACAACTCGATGCACTTTAGCTTTTGCAAGTCGTTTTTCGACTGCCATTTCTCAATCTGATCCTGCAACGCCTCAACAAGAGCTAGTTCTTCGGTATCGCGTCGCTCGACCGACCGAGCCATACTGCTGACAGGGCGAAACGGAGCCGGGACTTGCTGTGCTCCATCGCTTGAATCGGAAGGGCTGTAAAACGATGTGGTGTGCCGCCGCCCCTCGCGACGCAAATGATCCGTCAACTTATATGCAGCGATTGAAAAGAGATAGCCTTCCAACGGACGCTGGCAGTCGAAGTTAGGAAGACTGTTCAAGAATCCTACAAAGGTCTCTTGGACGATGTCTTCCGCGTGCGATCGATCCATCAGCCGCGAGCTTACGAAGGCCAGCAAACGACCTTCGAAGCGGTCGATCAATTGCTGCCATGCTTGCATGTCGCCGCCGCGAATGCTGTCGACTAGGAGCTTCTCAGGGAAACGGGATACGTTGGGATCTAGCGATTCACTCATTTCTTGAGTTTAGCTTTTTCTTGCCGAGCCAAAACCCCTATCAATCCAGAAAACATGGTGATCGCTGCAATCCCCAAGCCACCCAACACGCCTACTTGCTTGGTTCGTATTTCTCGAAGTCGGCTCCTTTCCCAGCCTCGGACAACTTCAAGTTGTTCCGATGATATTCGCAGCTCCTTCCATAATTGATGGTAAGTTCCGGATGGGCGGTCTTGAACGTTGTCGAATTCGCGGTTGGCAACCAACCAATTGGATTCTACATACTGTTCGGTCAATTCCGGCAGTTGAGACGCATTGGTTAACTCCAAAACATGTTTATCAAGATACGATCGCACTTCGCTCATCAGGCGCGACTTTAAATCTCCAACGCATTGTTCCCGGTCGGGGAACAAAGAACTGCTAACTGCCAAGCGATGATCTTCTCCTAAGACCAACCCTTCTTTAACCCAGTCGGGAGTGTTCTCGTTCAGGATTTTCATCGAAGAGGGATCGAGCGGTGCTACGTCCGAAACCGCAGTATCCGTGGATTTCGTCGGCGTTTCGGAAATCGATTCCAACGACACACTGGCGTCAATCTCAGCGCCAGCGATTGCCTCCCTACCTGTTTCTACCATCGCTTCTTGGGTGTCTCTTACAATCTCCTGAACGTCCTGAAGTACATCCTTCAGAGTCTCAGAAACCTCCGATGCAAGCTGAGGGGGGCGAACGCTTTGATCCTCTTCATGAGGCTCATGGCAAATGGTCCATTGCCCTAGGCAAAGGCACGTCGCGATCGCAATCCCGTATCGCAGTGCATTCCTTTTTAATTGGAATTGAAGCATGATAAACCTACGCAATTTTCAATGAATGGTTGTAATCGATCCAAGGGGACGCCATTTGCAACGTGAAGGAGGTCACACCTGCGAGCACCAAGCACCACGGGGAAGGAAAATAGAACAGTCCTTGAACTAAGGCGGCCATTCCAACACTCCACACAATAGCCCAGACGCTGAAGCGGCTCTTACGGAGAATATCCGATTGTCTCCACCAGCGCACAATCCACATCAGTGCACCAAAGAACGCGATGTGGCCAGCTAGCAACGGAGTCGAGTTGGCGTCGTAAAATCCTTGCCAACCTCGATTCCAATTCAAGTCGGTAGAAACAAATTGAACCGATCCTTCGGTCGATATCTCGTTCCAAGGAACCAACAGAAAATCGCTAACGTAGAAGCTAACCAGCCCCAATCCCACTCCAAAAGCGAGCTGGATAAATCGCTGCACAATCGAATCTTCAGGCCGCTGTTCCCAACGCTTGGACAAATACAGGATGGTCCAAGTGGTCAACAACGACATGATTGCAGTCCATGCGATCCCGCTTACCATCGCGATTCCGGAGCTAGGCCATTGGCCTTGAAGGATCGAGCTGGCAGCGCCTTGATCACGAGCAACCGTCAGTATGGATCCACCAACAGCCAATACCAAGGTAACAATCCCTGCGAATGCCCAACTGCGTGTCTTATCGTGACTTCGTGACCAAAATCCACGCTGATTTAGCTCGGCTCGTTTTTCTTCTTGCCAGTTTCGCAGCGCGACTTTGTAGGGAACAGGCGCTGGCTTCGGAGAGGCTGGCGGAGCGTTCGTGTAGTGCGCCGTTGGCTGCGGAGCATAAATAGGGCGAGCCTGCTGTGCCGCCGGACGAACATTTCCAGCCATCTGCCTAGGAGTTGTTCTGAGTGGCAAGTGAGAACCCACCAACATGTACCAAACCACGTAGTAGCAAGCATACAGTCCACACAGCAAGAACAGCAACGGAGCGATCATGCCAGAGTTGATCACCAAAAAGATGATGCCGACAACGAGCACTGCACCCCGTCCGCCTGGAGGTAGGTCTCGGTAGATTTGCTGCAAGTCATAGAAGCCTTTGTGAACGGCTCGCGCGATCGGTTCGCGGTAAAGCCCATCGCCATGCGCGTCCCCTGCAAAGCCATAGCGATACTTCCATGGATTGTTCGAGGCGCCGGAATGAACTTCGCGGGAATTGACTCGCTGGAAGCCGGGATCTCCCGCCGTGGTGGGGTCGAGATTTCCTAGGGGACGGGAGACAGGAATCGTTCGGGCCGGCGCGTTGGAATTGGGTTGCATTACAGGTGGCATACTACCGTAAATGGCGTCTGTCTTCTTCAAGGCCAACCCACTTTGGTCTAGTTCCCAACCAAGGGCTCGCAACATATCGCGACAATCACGAAACCGCGAAGACGGGTTTTTTGCCAACGCTTTGTGAATCACGGATGCGAATGGTTCCGAAACTTGTGAAAGGTCTGGATCTGCCGTCAGATGCTTTAGGATGATTTCTTGGCTGCTTTCTCCATCGAAAGGAACCACGCCTGTTAGCAATTCGTAAAGGATGATGCCAAGCGAATAGATGTCAATCTCCTTACCATATTCGCCCTTGCCGATCTCGGGGGCCATGTAATGGAAGGTGCCAACGCTTTCAGTTTGGCCACCCCGTCTTGAAGCGCTAATGTATTTCGACAGGCCGTAGTCACCGATCTTGATCAAGCCACCATCAATAAAAACATTGGCAGGCTTCAGATCACGATGGACAATCCCTTGATCGTGCAAGTAAGCTACCCCAGCCGCGAGCTGCGAAAACCATTGCATGGATTCTGCCGCGGACATTCCTTGCGGAAATCGATCCATACGGTCGCGCAGCGAATCTCCGTCAATGAACTCCATTACAATCCATCCTTGTTCCAGCTTGTCAAACTTAATGTCGTAGATGGCTACGAGATTAGGGTGACGAAGATTCAAACAATGGCGAACGCCGCGCACTTCTACTTCAAGGTTCTTTTGAATACGCTTCAGTGCGACTTCTTTTCCCGAGTCGCTTTCGGCAAAGTAAACTTCACCGAATCCTCCCGAGCCAACGCCGCGCTTAATCTTGTATCCGTCGAGAGGAGTATCACCACTGCCATATTGGAATTTCATCGAAACACCGATGGGTTTTGACTTTGCTGGGGCCGCTTCCTGCACGGGGGAGACGGGCTCCTCCATCGGGGAAACGAAAGGTTGTTGAATTGTTGGGCGTCGAAGCTTTGCAAACATCTTTATTCTCCGTCGCCACCCTCGCAGGTACCGGCTTTCCAGCCATCGTCTGCAATCAGGTCGACACTTAGTTTAATACGAGATGACTTTCGTTTCTGCCCTAAAAAGCTTGGTGCCATTATTCGAGGGTCATCGAAATTTCATCACCAGTTATTCTTTGGCCTTGAATCAAAGCAAAAGGGGCGCTCATTGATTGGCCGTTCAACTGAATATTGGCTTGTGCTGCTGCTCGACACATCCATTGCGTCCCATTGCGGAACAAAACAACCTTGCTTTTCCAGTCCGGGCAAACGACATGGCTGTTGGTTTCCGGCCCCAGCACGCAGGACTCGCCCATCAATAACGCCGCCGACAAGAGAGGTTGCCAACGCACGTTCCCTGTCAATTCCAGCCTGGCTGTTCCGCTAAGCTGAGTGGGGCGAATGTACAGAAGCTCAATTCGAGACCCCAAAGATATCCTACAACCATCGCTAAGAACAACTGCTCGATCGATTTCGTGTCCGTTGACCAAGACCGTTTGCAAAGGTTGAATCAGATGGTCCTCTCCATGACGCCTGATGACTGCGGCTCGGCGACAAAGATCGCCACGTATCGCGAGATCGACCGAGTTTCCTGGGAACGCTTGGCCAATAGAAACCTCCACTTGGTCACAAATCGCATAGCTCCCAACACCGTCGATCCATAGGATTTTGGGAGGCGACATCATGATGGGAGGGGGAGAATGAGTAACAAGCCTAGCGAGATGATGAATCATACACATTTCCTCTCGTTTCGACTCTGCCAAATTGAGATCAAGTATTCAGAAAATCGGCCCGGGATTTTATGCCGGACCGATGTCGTTTCGAATTGCAATCCATGCGGTGGACGACGAAATTACTCTTGGGAACTTCACCGTCGGTTACTATCGATTGTCTACCAAGGAACCGACTGCGGATGTGGTTCCTTCGTCAAAGTAGCTAGTGATTTGTTCCATCAGGTCAGATGGCGTTTCGTCGCTTAGGACAGGAATGCCTGAGGATTCATCCATCACGTCGGTCAATCGCTCTTCCACTTCGATCCGGGTTCCAATATCTGCAACCGTCTGGCGCACCGAACTGACTTGGCTGTCGTTGACGCTGAATTGATTGCTTGTTTTAGCAACTTCAACCATGGTCAAACGAGCCTGAAGGTTTTCCACTTCCACTTCCAGCTGGCGTTTCGCAGCAAGCATTTCATCGAGCTTCCGACGGGCGCCTTCCAAGTTCCGTTCGCGTGCCGAAAGAACTTTTTCCAGCTTGTCCGCCGTGGCTTCTTGCGTCTGGTAGCTCTTGAACCGGTCGCTCAAGTCTTTGTGAACTTGATCCATGTCGAACTTTTTGCCGTTGTAGGTGACGTAAGTAACACCGCTTTGCGCATCCGCTTTCAGCTTGAGGATTGCATTCTTCGACTTAGAAAGGGATGACTTTTTCGCTTCCACTTCCCGCTGAAGCCGTGCAACCTCAACTTCTTCCCGAGCGATCACTTTCAAATTCCCAGCGATCTCCGGCTTCAAATCGACGATCATGTCGCGCGCCCGTTTGATTTCGACATCCAAAGGAATCTGCTCCTTGATCTTGTCTCGCAACGAGTGATACCCTGTCTTCATGTAGCTAGCGGCGGAAGTGCCAAGAAGCAGTCCACCAGCACCTAAAACGATCGCCGATCCTAAAACAATTTTCTTAAGCATGGTTCTTTCCCCCAAAACGTAGATGAAACAGACGCGGAAATGCCCGCCGTGCCGCTCCCATTCATCGCATCGTGTCGTCATTCAGATTGCCGTATGCAATCCATTCCCATGAGAACCGACCAGACTTGAGGGGCACGGACAAAGAGGAATTCGCGAACATTACTCATTTCTTGGAAGATTTTTTCATCTTTTGCTCACTTCTTGCGTCTCGACCGTAATCCGACTTGACTTCAATTTGGAATTTTCTTAATCCCAATCAGTTCGGAAAATCGCAAACACCTTTCCATCAACTCATGATCCCCGAAAACATCCCAATCCATTCCAAGGCATTCTCGGTTTATCCAGCCGCTTCATGGTTAGCAGGGGTTATTGCATGCATTTCCTTAGCGGGTTGCCGTCAACGGGCGTACACCGAACTCTACGTAGAAAATATGGCAAGCGAAGTTCGAGTTCTCGAAGATCGCGTTTATGAGTTCGATGCAGCATACCAATCGCTCGAACGTGAAAACGAAGAACAACGACGTATCAACGCCAACCTGGAAGCGAGGCTCCGTGAACTAAAATCCGATCCGGAATCGATCCAATCCTCCAACAGAAACAGCCTAAAAAACCCGTCAAAGATGCGAACAAATCCAGAGCCCTATTTGCTACCTGGCGAAACCATCGTTGAAGACACCGTGCTTCCCAACGCAACGAAAAGCAGTTCGCCCCAAAAAATAAAACCGAAAATAGAATCGAAACTGAATCTCTCACCAGAGCCGGAGATTATTGAGATGCTGCCTGGGGGCAGCAGAGCTCCGGCAGCTCCGGCAGCCCCGCCCAGTCGAAATTCATCACCGAAAGCGCTCGAACCAGCGACGCCCCCCACGTTGGAATTGCCTGCACCTGCAGACGCGAACAAGACCATGAATCAAGTCGAACAAGCTCCTGTACTTCCCTTTCCCGACCCACAAGCCCTGGACCTTCGAAAGGGTCGCAGGACCAAGAACCCGTCTATCTCAGACGAGCTTCTTGTCGAACAAGTGGCTATGCCTGAAACGATGTTGAACGGCCGGGGCACCGCGAAACCTTCGACCATTGCGATACCGGTTGGGACCTCCCAATCCAAGACGCCCGGTTCGACTTTGTTCACTCCCACATTCCCTGAAAGTCCTGCTCCCGGCGATCCGAATTCGGAGGAAGGTACCAAGCGGCCAGCGCTGCTTCCGCCACCCATGAGCCATGTTCCAGGAAATCCATCAGGTCGAACATCCCAAGGCAAGATCCGAATGCCCGAAGGGAGCGCCGTTCAATGGGCGTCCGCGAATGTCCCCACTGAAACGGCCAAGCAAGAGACAATCTTGGATGAAAAAATAGTAGACATCGCGTTTCACCCCACCATGTGTCGAGGCCACAATTTCGATGCAAACCCTGGCGATGACGGTTTGTACTTGGTTGTAACCCCTTTGAATGAAGCAGGACAGGTAATCAACGAAATAGGCACGCTGACCGTAATCGTTGAAGAAGATGGTCTCAAAACCAAGAATGGTGCGAACGACGCATCCAACGCTCGAATTGCTGGCTGGGAGATAACGAAAGAAGAGCTTCGGGAATCGCTGATTCCGATCGGTTCGGCTCAAGGCTTTCATTTAAGTTTGCCATGGAAAGAAGCTAGTCCAAAAGGACAGGTTGTCACGGTGTACCTCAAGTACGAGCTGGATGACGGGCATGTCTTCGTCAATCAACGCAATATCCAAATGCGTAAACCGTCTAACGGACAATCTGTTTGGTCGCCTCGGTAGAACCACCCACGATCGATCCGCTTTTTAAGATCGTGGTGGAGACCTGGTTGGCTGATCGCAAGGTCGGTATTCTCAATCTTGAGAAACTCTCCCAACCGTAACTGCTACCAAAGCGATTTGTTATGGCCTGCCACCTATTCAACCTGATGTCCGGATTGGGCGGAATCGAGCCCGACGGTGGCCTCGGGGCTTCCGTCTAACGATGCAAGATAGGCAACTAGGTCTCGCAATTCACGTTGATTCAAATATTTCATTAAATCCGCTGGCATGGATGAGGATCCTTTGCGTCTAGCTTCGATCGCTTCTTTTTCGATGGTCACGACGGCGCCCTGGGCGTCCATAAGGACAATTTGTTCGTCATCTTCGGACTTGATGATTCCAGAAACCGTATTGCCTTCGGTATCCAATATCACGGCGGTCTCGAATCCTTGAGCAATCGTGGTGTTGGGGGCAACGATGGCTTCCAACAAATACGCTCGACTTTTCTGAGCCCCCAGCGAACCAAGAACTGGCCCAACTTCGCCTCCGATTTGGCCGACCTTGTGACAGCGAACACACGACAGGTTGCTGCGTGTGAAGAACAAGTTGCGACCTCGATTCACATCTCCGCCTTCGGTGCAATCGATATAAAATTCTTGCGGAGCTTGTTCGCGAGCAGCCTGTATCTTTGCGGCGCTCTCCTCCCATCGCTTGAACACATCCCCTTGCAGCTTCCCAACAACCCCTTCTGCAACGTTCAATCGGCAGTCGTTTGGCAGAGTGCCGTCCAAATAAGCTAAGGCCCCTTGAGACAACAATTGTTTTGCTTCCGGCAGTACGAGTGTCCCCAGTTGGTCCCAAGCGAATTGGCGTTCGCGCGGAGTCGTCGACTCGATCGATTTCGCTAAGTTGGGAATAGCCTTTTCGGGGGATGCAACGACTTGCAATCCAAGTCCAGCAATTCGAACATCGACATCTGAATCCCGAATCGCCATAGCGATCAATTCAGGAATCTTTTCGGGTTCCAAACCTGCTAGCGCTCGAATAGCAGCAGCCCGTCTAGCACCGGGTGCTTTGGAATCTCGAGCCGTTGTTTGAAGTAATTGGGAGATCTCCGTGATACCCATCGACGCGCCGATCTCAAGAAATTTGTCTCGTATTGTGGCAGGTGCGGAGGAAAGCAGCTCGATTCGGTCTCGGATCGCTTGGATTGCGATGTCACCATTTCGATCTGCCAATGGAAGATGGCGATTCATGACTCGATCGCGATTTCCGGGCTTGCTCCAAGTAGCGAGCATTTCTAAAGCTTCCAATCGCATTGCTTCGCTGCCGCTGGAGCTTGCGGCAAAATTGGCAAGTTTGATTGCATCTTGTTTTCGACCAAGGCGGAAACCAGCGTTCAGGACTCGGTGGACTACAGCATCCTCTGCATCGCTTGCCAACGGAAGGTCAGCAACGGATGCAAGTTGAACATGCAGCTTCGTAACGTCATGGATGGCTCGGACTGCTTCTTTGATGACTGAAGTTGAAGCGTCCCCTAAAAAATCGGCGATGATTGGATTGGCTTGCTTTCGAAGAGCAACGACTGCGGCTAAACGAACGGCTTCGCTGGAATTGGTTTTTAGTAACTGCAATTTGCCAGAATCCTGAAGGCCAACAAGACCCATAATGCCGGCATGACGCAAGATTGGATCTTGGTTGTTGTTTTCGGCTAGCACCTTCAAAATGTCACTCAAACCGACATCCAAGTGTAGTTTGCCAAGAGCCATGCAGCTTGCAGCTTTGACGATGCTAGATTCGTGCGAAGCCATTGGCACCACAT
>Ga0114979_10003661_pt1 | contig 10262 bp, 6 predicted proteins | sample S_140625_EF_Meta_FD_87315 | JGI IMG/M metagenome (GOLD analysis project Ga0114979, IMG submission 87315) | Freshwater microbial communities from Lake Simoncouche, Canada to study carbon cycling - S_140625_EF_MetaG | ecosystem: Environmental > Aquatic > Freshwater > Lake | place: Lake... | reverse complement strand
GCCGCCTGCGCCGCCTCTCGTTCCTGTACATGCGCCCGCGCCTGTTCCTGTACTTGCTCAGGTGCCATCTGCGCCTCGGCCGCCCGCGCCGCTCGCCAGCGAGCCGCCTGCGCTACCGGTACCGCCGACGGAATCTCTACTCGTTTGCGATTGAGTTCCGATAATACCTCTGCGGAACGCGCGTTTTTCTGTGCTTGTGTTTCCGGTACACGATAATGTTTATCGACTTTGATATCATCAATCGAGGATACGAGTTTTTCTAATTCATCCACCACCTTTTTGTGTTCGCGTCCAAGAGTTAAATGTACATCAGAATCCCATTTACGTGCAAACGCCTTTGTATCCGTTTGTTCATATACCGGTATATCGACGCTAAATAATCGCGCAGCATTCGTGCCCAATTGGCTTAAATCACTCTGTTTCATCTCCTCCTTACGAGCACGTATGTTATAAAGATTCTCGTCAATACTCTTTACAATTGATACTGGGTGAAGAACAACAGAACACGTCGTTTCCGGTTTTTCTGTAGGCATTTCACCTGTCACAGATAATGCCAATAGCGGCATAATATCATTTAAGAATTTGAGCGAATAATTATTAGAATCGACTGTAGGAAGTGTTATAGGAGTTTTGAATTTTGTACCAATACCTAAATCCTCATACACAATATCTGATAATTTAATAACATCCATCTCGTCTGTCGTAATTTTTGGGTGAGCAAGTTGCGTATTTGTATAGTATGTCGTTTGTAATGCTTCTAACAATGTCTTCATTCGCGCAGTACCGGTGATTTGCGCTGTTTGGAATGTTTCATCATTTCGTAGATTGTTAAATTTTAGTTCTAACTTATCCAGAACCATTTTGTCACCGCTTTTGATTGATTCATCCACTTCTTTAAACACGCTTAAAAACGTGTCAATCTCTTTTAATTCGACAACCTCTTGCTCAAGATCGGCCTTGAGTATATGGATAGGAAATTCCTTTTCAGGTAATTCAACCAAATCCGACATATACTCAAGTGAATTATGCTGAAGATACACATTCAGAACGTGTTCCATACACTTATTCTTTGTAGACTCATTCGTCAGCATCGCGTACATATCCGTTAAGGAAGGCAACGTTTCAAAGAATGTATTGAACTGGAAGAATTTGGAAATGCGGTTTTGTAATTCTGTATAGCTCATATTGCTCGGCATTAATTCGTGGAAAAAGGGAGCTCGGCACGGAAGAGGTAAATCGGGATTTGTGCTTAGATAGGATTTGGTTTCAGCAATTGGATTCTCAAACAGTGATATTTTAAGTTTCTTGTTTGTTAAAAAGTTGTTTACAAGTGCACGTTCATCACATATGGAGACCGCTTTGGTTGTATCCGCTTTTATTTTTGTGCCGGATGTCATAACACACATATCTGCAAAGTTTTCCATTTCACCGGCTTGGGCTGGAAAATAAGACATATTGGAACTTTCAAATCCATAGACTTCTTTGTAAAAGAGTCGGCGGAGCAATTGTTTCCTACATTCAGTATTCAATAGATTTATGAATGCGTGTGCCAATATTGTGTAAGAATATATATTATATAGGTTTAGAGTTGCCGGAACATTTAGGGTAGATATTTTATTCGTGCGATCAGTGGTAGACACTTCTGATTCGCGATGGACAACGGGCTTTGTCTTTTTAGACTTCTTGACCGTTGTGTCAAATGTAAGTAGTTTGTTTATGTAGGTGTACAGTGTAGACGCCAACTGATTCGCTTTCGCAATTGTTATTGGATTTTCTTTAGCAGTTAGTTCACGAACAACCTCTTTTATTTTATCCATAAGACGATTGCGCTCATTTCCCCAATTGTCTAAAATATCACCATTTATTTCAGCAAGAGTTGTAAAGTGCGATTTTAACTTTTTCACAATAGCAGATACTTCTGGCGACAAAGTAAGTGTAGACGGAATATTCCACATCGGTATACCTATGGGCTTCTTTTCTTGCGCTTTAGTCTTTAAAGGAAGTTTATTTGCGGAATTAGCTGCATCAGATTCTACCGGTAATGTCCCTTCGCTGGTAGTTGTTATTGTGTCGAGTTCGCTTGTCGGTATATCAAAAGAACCATATGTCTTAATAATTCGTAATTGTATACATAACAGATATTTTCTCAGATAATCGATTGCACTTGCTGATGTATCGCAGTGAATCATATAGAAAGAGGGTTTTAAGACAGTCATTTTACTTTTATACAGAATGGCCGCGTTATCCACAGCGGCCTTCTTTTCGTTCACTTGGGTTTGTTTCTCGGCTTTTGCTTGCATTGCTGCGGCGAGTTTCGCGCTTGCTTCTGCTTTGAGTGCTGTATCTGTTCCGGCACTTCTCTCTAGCTCTTTTGCAATGTCTTCTGCCTCTATCGCTTTCTTTAGTTCATTATCCAATTCTTTCAGTTGATTTTTATCAGGTGCCATTAACTTATCGGTAACAACATTTGCGAAAATACCATACATTTCATCGGTAGAATAAAATGGCAATGTAATTTGTTTCGGAAATCGGCGAGGAAGACCTTCATTGCGCTCGAAGAAGCATCGGCGCATTTGCGTTTCATATCCTGCTACAATAAGTGCATTGAAGCCCTTGTGGTCGTTCATAAATAGGAGTAGCGTGGCTAAAAATTCTTCACCGTATGCATCAGGTTCTACCTTGTTTTGTGCATCAAAAGAGCATCCGGTTACGCTATATGCTTCGTCTATGAAAAGAGTCTTTTCCAGTGTTATTGCCAATACACCGAGTGTTTTCGGAGCGGTTTGACCAGTGTACTCACCGATTAAATTGGAACGACTCACTTCGGCCAGCGAAAGAGCTCCATCGGGGCTTTGGTAGAACGAGTCATATGTTAAAATACCTAAACGCGCATACCATTTGGATATGGCGCGCGCCATTGTCGTCTTACCGGAACCGGCAGGTCCTACAATCGATGTATTAAGTGCAAAACTATTGCTAAACATGGCCGGGTTCTCGGCAATTGTCTTCACCATGGAGAATAATTCGGAACGTATTTTCACATAGCGAGGACCTCTGTACAATTCGTAAATACTTCTCGCCTCATTTTGTATGTTGTTTACGATTGTTTTACCACCGTCGGTTTTCAGTTTTCCCATAATATACCAACGACGGTTTACAATAGAATTTTTGACCATATCATACGCTTGTTTTTTAATGAGTAGTTCTGAATATTTGGTTTCGTAAGACTTATTCAATTGTTCGCGAATATGCTCTTGTAGTGCGTCTTTCATTTCCGTAGCAGACGATTTCTGCGATTCTTCAATCAAGCGTTCATAATTCTTCTCGTTGTTCATATACCCATCATTTAAGAGTTCAATCTCTTTGCGAATTCTACCAATCTGTCTGTCCATTGTTTCCTCTTTGTTTTTCAATACAGATCCAATGCCATAAAAGAATTGCTGAATATTCTCTGGTTTTGCGAACCATTCTTCTATTCGCGATGGATGGTCAAACATTTGGTTTTCAGACACTTTTTCGCATACTAACCCTCCTGACATGATTGGTAATACGGGTTTGTTATTGCGCCGTTTAACCTTAAATGTTTTACGGCCATATCCGGAACTCATTTTATCAATGATGTATATTTTTTATTCAGAATTTAACTAATAGGCGATTCTAAAGTTTTTTTCTGTAAATTAAATTACAAAAGTGTTTACAATTTAATTTATATAAAAACTATACATCTTGCCCTATTTAATGGGCGGATAAACAACATGGTCTAAATAAAATATGAATGTATATGAGAAAGATGTCAACATTAGTAACGTCATTTCCGGATATTATTGATAATTGTAAATATGGCAAAAATATTTACAATCAGTCTCTGGAGCAATATATGTGGATAGATGAACTTTATAAACTTCATAGAATCAAACAGGATGCTGCAAATACTGCTGCCACCATAGGCACAGTTGCGAATAACATCTATAGTCGCATAGATGAAGACGCAATGAAACAAACAAAAGAGAATATTAATATACGAAACTTGTTAACGACCAATATTCAAAACACGGAAAAATTGTTTATTGATAGTATAACAAATTTAAATAGAACTCTTACAACAGAAATACAACACGTTGAACAACGCCTAGGTAAAGGAATTGATGATGCACAAAAATCATTGTATGAATCGCAATCGACGTCTCTAAGTATGACATATAGTACGATGAACCAACTGTTTGATTATCTACAAGAGGAGCATGTATCTTCCATTATAGTGAATCGCGATAGACTTGAATATGTGCAAAACAAGTTTGACGACACAATGTCTGATTTACAGGATTCGTTTCATCGTGTAGAAATGTACCAAAGTTCTATGACGAATCAAATGCTTTATGTAACGAAACGTCTGAGTGATAGATTGCTTGAACAGCAGAAGAGATATAATCAATATACTATAGCTACACAAGACAAGGTAGAAACATATGTTGGCTATAAATTTGAAGAAGTGAGTGAACAGATGAAGAAAGATCACATAGAAACTCAGCGCGCAATCGTTGTAATAAAGCAAAAAGCAGACGAAGCGCTAGAGACCGCTGATCGCGCCTGGTTAGCAGCATTATCTAGGCGGCCATAATGGTTCTTCGCAGCCTTTTAAGTGAATGGGGATATCTCCCCCCTTTAGCTAGGGATGGATATCTCTATAAATTGTTTAAGCTACAAATGTATCATAAACAGAAAATTGTTTTACGTTTATGATATGTTTATGACTAAATCCGATTTATTGATAGCTTAAAAAAATGGGGTTTGAAAGGGGAGCTATCCCCCTTTACCTTTAGCTAGATGTATAGTTGCGTTGTAAAAACGATTTGTAAATATTAATTTTTATTTCTATTGTTCACAAATCGTTATACAACGCAACTATACATACAGCCCTTATAATTAGGGATAGATAGCTCATTAAATTGTTTTAGCGGCAAATATGTCATAAACCGAAAATTATTTTGTGTTTATGATATGTTTATGACTACATTGGATTTCATGGTTTCTAATAAAAAGAAATTTAAAAAGGGGAAGCTATCACCCTTTACTTATAATTTAGGTATGCCGCTATCCCATGCTCCTGTCTTAATAATAGCTTGTACACTTGCATCTGTTTGTACTTCGTTTTTAAATTTGCCAAGTGCTTCGGTAATGACGTCTCTTAGTGCTCTTAAGAATGGGCGCGTATCTAGACAAACGTTAAGTCCCGTTGTTATAATTTTTCCTAATCGCTTTGTCCAAACTTGTGAAATTTTAAAACTCACTGTATCAAGATAGGGTCTGGCAACATATTTAGCCAATTCTGCAAAACTTGCAAGATTTAAATCTTTTAAATTCGGTTTACTATTTATCCAATGTACAAAATATATAGGAATATTTTCTAAAAACAGGAAATTATCTGCATACGCATCACCTGTACCGTGGCGTGGTACTGAATTAGCAGGCGGGGTCATATCACATACTGTTCTTGATGAACCATAATTGCATATTTGTGTTAAAGCGCCATTTTCAAAGACATATCCACACGGACTTACATCTTCATGACACTTATAACCAGCGTAGGGGTAGACAAATACATTATTACACATATACAAACATACCGACAATGGAGGAGTAGCAAGATTCAGGGCAGTATAGTTAATGTTAGCAAGATTACTTGCCGCCGCCGCCATTTTCGCAGCGTCCGCTGCAAGAAGTTGCATAAACGCCGCACCCGCATCTCTGGCAATTTGCTGATGTGCTTGTAAAGCAGCCTGTAAATCGGCGACTCGTTTAGCCTCGGCTTCTTGCATCTTGCGCGCCGATTCGGCCGCTGCTGCGTTGGCCATTGCCTTGGCTTCTTCGTCTGCACGTTGTTGTAATTTCGCAGCGGCGTTAACTGCGTTTCTTGCCTGTTTCAAAGCATCATTCTGTAATTCTTTGGCTGCATCATCGGCTGCTTTTTTGGCGGCATCCAATGCGTTCTTACGATTCTTTGCCGATTCATTTCCCGCATTATTAATATCTAAACTTGATTGAAGAGCGGCTTGGTTTATCTGTTGGGTTAACAAATCGCGACTTGCTTCAAGATTCGCTTCGGCTGCCTCAGCGGCACCTTTTAAAGCTACATCGCGTGCTTTTGCCAACTGATCGGAACGTTCATTATTCGCATTCATCATATCATTTAAGCGCGCTTCATTATCAACAGCGCTTTGTTCACTCTGTTTTAAAAACAACTGTGTAGCCGTTTGTTGACTTTTCTTCATCATCGGTGCTACAGACACTACATTGTCCAAATTATCAGCTACACTATAAACTTGTTTTGCCTTGAACTTCCTCTTTTGTTGACGACTCTTTTTCGCCGACGCCTTCAATTTCTTTTTCTTATCAAACGCCGAGGTGGCCTTTTCCATTTTTTGTGCTCCAGGCATGTTTATTTACGGATGCTATTTTATTTTGGTTTTTGTTTTTCCTGGTTTTACGAATATTGAGTATTTTATTTTCACCCATAGTTAAATACTTCTGCATATCCTGCATAGCTTTCTTGTAAGGAGTGTCATTGACATCACCTTCCGGGGGTGGATACAATGTGCGAATCATGCTCTCATATGTACGAAATCGTTTCTCCAATTCGCTCTTCTTTGAATAGTCTTCCATTTAGTTTTAGTAAATATTTTTTGAACAGAGTTTATCTTTCGTGCGTTTAACCAGGTATTTAAACTTTACTATATAGGAACAAGGATGTCATCACCCGATATATTGTCGTTTGATAGTGTTTTGGAAAAGGACAAGAGTGATATTCAAAAATGGTATAAAACTGATGAAGCGCAGTCCAAACTAAACCCGGAATTCTTGTTAGATATAGACGAATCATTAAGAGGAGTTTTTAAATACATTATTCGTGGTTGGGAGCAAATGTCCGATATAGAATTTATATCCTTATTCCAACGATTGGTTAAATCCTTTCGCGGGTTACCAAATGATGTAAAAACAAGTGAATTATTGCTGTTTGAACTCATATTTATTGCAAACAAACTCAAACCACTTACATTAACTACTCCATTTCTGAGTGAAAGCTATGCTGACGACCAAGCTTTTTTAGAAGATTTTAGCGACCACTTTCCAGTAGTTCAATTACGCGGTTTACAGTTTGATATGTACGTAGGCGTCAATGATTCTGTGTTTAATCACTTGTTTTTTTTAACAAGTCTGAAACGATTTATTACACCAGTATGGTTGGAAAAACTTAATGATTTGCGCGACGCGCATGAACTTAATATCCATAATACAATTGCGAAATACAATTATCGTTTAGAAATTTCAAAAGCATGGATTCAGATTACTTTGTCAATCATTGATGTGCTAAACGAGAAAAATATCGCAGCGGAAAACACTGCAGATGTGACAATAGGATTAGGTGCTTTATTACACGGACTGCCCTTTTTGGGAAATTCTATTGTAAAAGATACTACACAACCAAAAACTGGAGGAGTATTTGATTATATTCAAAAAGATATGCCCCTCAACAGATCTGGTCAGAATTTGCCTAAAATGATGTTTAAAGATATTAAAGATACTGTAGTAAATTATTTTCAAAATGTAGACTCGTTAAAAGAAACAAATTTACATAGCTCCAAAGGTTTGGATGACTGGGGTCGCAATGACATGAAACTATCCTACATTAAGTACTTTGTCAAAACATTTGAAGCCATGTACAATCGGATACATATTGTTGATATTAAAACACCTGAACAATTTTACGATTTGTTTGATTCTATTCACGATAAAAAAACTACATCCGATCGTCTAAATAAAAATGGCACATCAACTGATAATTATCCACTGCGAACATTTCATTTCCGCAAAGACAGCCTTCTTAATAGTGATAAGGGTGCCACCATTGACGATTCATTTACTGGAAACCCGTATACACTCGAAAAACCTTTTTGGGAAGCTATTGACCGTTATTGCTACAATACAGGTAAATCCCTAAATATATTTGCGGGTATTCTTGGTGAAACAACACATATTGGAGCATTCTATGAAGCCATGAAATGGGAACTTATTGATAATTCTGATAAGGAGTACGAACATGAGACTATAATAAGTAATGAACTAAAAAAACTAAAACGAACTATAGATAATGCTATGTATGACAAATGCGTTCAATTAAATATTGAAGTTCCCATACAAGAAACAAGTAATTTCCCAAAATATTATTATCGCATTGACGGTGAAGAAGATGCCCGTATACTTTTACAAATCGTAGCAAACAGCGGATTGAAACAAAGGAACCAGATTAAAATCGATAGAGCTATTGCTGAAGCACAACAGCGGAAGGCCGTGGATGATATACGAATTGAAGCTGAGAAAGCCGCTAAGAAGGCGCGCGATGATGCGGACGAAGCCGCTAGAAAGGCAGCGAAAGACAGCGCGGCAGCGGCAGCGAAAGCGAAAGCTATTGCAGATAAGGCGGCCGAAAAGACGCGCAAGGATCTTGAAGCGGATGCAGCTGAAAAGGCAAGAAAGGCCAGAATCAATGCGGAGCGCATACAAAAATTTGTAAGTCGCAAAACGAAATTACAAACTGCTATGGATACAATGCGCACATATTTGGATACAGACCGTGCGCGCGTGGTTGCTGAATACGATGGCTTATCCGCAACCGATAAGGTTACTTTTGATACAATGGATTCTGCACTTGCCGCTAAAGTACAGGCTATGAAATTGGCACATAATGCTGAGATGGCACGCATTCGATCACCTTAAAAAGAGTTGTCAAAAAATGACGTTTATTTATTTCATATAGTAATACTGTAGGAAACGAATATGAGTTTAGAATTGCTAATGGGTCCTATGTTTGCGGGGAAATCGTCGGCTATTCAGAGCATAGTGCGTCGGCATCGTGCGCTCGGTTGGTCTGTTCTTGTTATTACACATTCTATGGATACACGGTATTCCTCTACCCCTATGATTGTCAATCACGACCAACAATCTCTTCCTGCAGTTGCCGCTCCACATCTTATGCCTCTTTTGGAGACAGATGAGTATCGTGCTGCGCGTCTTGTAGTTGTTGAAGAGGCACAATTCTTTGACGATTTGAAACCTTTTGTGGAGCGTGCTGTAGATGTCGATGGTAAGCACGCTGTTGTTGTGGGTCTGGACGGCACTGCGGAACGCCGGCCCTTTGGACAAATATTGGATTTGGTTCCGCTGGCCGACCGTATTACGAAACTTACGGCATTTTGTACAATGTGTGCTGACGGTACGCCGGCGATCTTTACGTATGCGAAACGTTCTGACGCAATAGCGGCAGCGGCGGACGGCGTGCCGTGCGTCGGCGGCGATGATAAGTATATGCCACTATGCCGTAAGCATTTCTTGAGGCCGCACTGAAGGGGCGCTAGTTCTTTTAGTTTAAATACAAGATATAGTAAATATACAGAACCACAATGTCTGCTATTCTGAACACTGAATTAATGGCATCATTAACAAATTCCAGTTATATGGAAACGGCATGCTCGGCGGAAACAGCCTCGGCATATCGCATTGAACGAGCGCTCTGGGCTGGGAAAACATTCTGCTCCGAAACTGTTATTGCTATATCGCCGGAATTTGGTAAAGTGCTTTTTTTGGATAAAGAGATTCAGTCTGCAGAATCCGATGAAGCGATTTACCACGAACATCTGATTCATCCGGTTATGAATACGATGGCGAATAAACAAGGATTGCGTGTATTGATTGTAGGTGGCGGAGAAGGGGCTACCGCACGTGAAGTTCTCAAATGGTCTTCCGTAGCCCATGTGGACTGGGTTGATATTGACAAGCCTCTTGTAGAGCTTTGCCGTCGGCATCTTGAATGGGCGAACGATGCTGTGTATAACGATCCGCGCTTACATTATTTTGGTCTTGACATTCGACATTTCTTACAATCTCTTCCCCGTGAATCCGCATACAATGTCATAGTATTGGATTTGCCGGATCCGGATGTTGATACACTCACGACGTATACAGAGGAAGATGTTAATGACTATCCACTGTATGGTAAACGCTTTTGGGCTACATTGCGACGTTGGTTGGCGGTGGACGGCGCAATTGTATCCCATACGGGTCCCATTCGTCCTGGTGGCGACGCGGGAGAACGTCGCGAGGGTCTTGCGTGGATTCAGGGCGCGGCGGAATATGCTGGACTTGGACGCGGATCCCCTTATCACGTGGGTATTCCGTCGTTTATGGGCGAATGGGGATTTTGGATGTCG
>Ga0114979_10003660_pt1 | contig 10266 bp, 9 predicted proteins | sample S_140625_EF_Meta_FD_87315 | JGI IMG/M metagenome (GOLD analysis project Ga0114979, IMG submission 87315) | Freshwater microbial communities from Lake Simoncouche, Canada to study carbon cycling - S_140625_EF_MetaG | ecosystem: Environmental > Aquatic > Freshwater > Lake | place: Lake... | reverse complement strand
TTGCGCAGCCGGGTCTGCACATTGCCCCGGAATTCGACAAGCCGCAGGTCCGGCCGCCGCAGTGCCAATTGCGCCCGCCGCCGCAGGCTGGACGACCCGACAACTGCCCCCTTCGGAAGGTCCGCCAGCCGCGCAACACCGGGTGACACAAAGGCATCGCGCACATCTTCGCGGGGCAGATAGCAGTCCAGCACCAGCCCCTCGGGCTGCACCGTCGGCATATCCTTCATCGAATGCACGGCAAGGTCGATGCCGCCGTCCAGAAGCGCCTCTTCGATCTCGCGCGTGAACAGGCCCTTGCCGCCGATCTCTTTCAGCGCCTTGTCCAGGATCTGATCCCCGGTGACCTTGATCACCACAATGGCAAAGGCCGCTTCTGGCAGGTCAAAGGCGGCCATCAGGCAGCGCCGCACCTCATGCGCCTGCCACAGGGCAAGCGGAGAACCGCGGGTTCCGATCTTGAGCGGCCGGGCGGGGCTGGGCAGGGTCTGTGTCATGCGTCAAGGCTTACCGATGTCAACCGAAGCTGACAACTCGGTATTGACAAGGCGACAGAGCCGGTGGACGCATCGGGAAAATCCGGAGACCGAGATGACCGAAAAGACCATCCTGCGCGCGCTCAAGGGCGAAATCCTGCCGACGCCGCCCATCTGGATGATGCGCCAGGCGGGGCGCTACCTGCCCGAGTACCGCGCCACCCGCGCGCAGGCGGGCGATTTTCTGAAGCTGTGCTACAAACCCGATCTGGCGGCCGAAGTCACGCTGCAGCCGATCCGCCGCTTCGGCTTCGACGCGGCCATCCTTTTTGCCGATATCCTGCTGCTGCCGCAGGCGCTGGGGGCAGAGCTGTGGTTCACCACCGGCGAGGGACCGCGTCTTTCGACGATTGCCACGATGCATGATGTGGACGGGCTGAAACCGGCAGACGCCATCCATGACACGCTGGCACCGGTCTATGAAACGGTGCGCATCCTGGCGCGCGAACTTCCGCATGAGACGACACTGATCGGCTTTGCCGGTGCCCCATGGACGGTAGCCACCTACATGATCGCCGGGCGCGGCACCCCTGATCAGGCCCCCGCCCATGCGCTGAAGGCGACGGACCGGGCAGCGTTTCAGGCGTTGATCGACCGCATCACCGAAGGGACCATCGAATATCTGTCGATGCAGGCGCAGGCCGGGGCCGAGGTGGTGAAGCTGTTCGACAGCTGGGCGGGATCGCTCAAGGGCCAGGATTTTCAGGATTTCGCCGTCGAGCCCGCCCGCCGGATCATTGCCGCCCTGAAAGCCCGCCATCCGGGGCTGCCGGTGATCGCCTTTCCACGGGAAGGCGGGGCGGGCTATATCGGATTTGCAAAGGCGACGGGGGCTGATTGCGTGGCTCTGGACAATTCCGTGACCCCGGAATGGGGCGCGGCCAATGTCCAGACGGACGGCTGCGTGCAGGGCAACCTTGATCCGTCCCATATGGTCAGCGGCGGCGCAGCTCTGGACGAGGCGACGCGCCAGGTCGTGCGCGCCTTCTCGAAGGGACCGCATATCTTCAACCTTGGGCATGGAATCACGCCCGATGCCGATCCGGACAATGTGGCCCGGATGATTGCCGTGGTTCGGGGCGGCTGAGCGGCCTCTGTGCCGCGCTGATCGGCGCGGCTTTGCCACCCCGACCGGTGCGGCATTGAACAGCGGTGGCTTTCGACGGATAAGGTGCGCATGCACCCGATGCCCGTCCTGCGCACGATCCTTGCTGCCCTTTGCCTGACCCTGGCCCTTGCCGCCGGTCGCGCCGAGGCTGCGGACGTGGCCTGCCTCACCTTCATCGCCGGAGAAAAGCGTGCGCTGGTCTATGACCCCGACGAGCCGAACATCCGGGCGAACATCACGCTGCGCGAACGCACCTTCGGCGGGCCGGAGGGCATCGAATGCCCGGGCTATGTCACGCTGGGCGCGATCCTGCGCGGTCTGAACCCCGACATCAGCTATGCCGAAATGCAGCCCTTCTGCCTGCGCTATGACCCCGGCCTTGCCACCTACACCGGGGTTGGTGTGGGCAAGCGCACCGCGCGGCTTTTGTGCCGTACCAAAGGCAAGGGGCTGTGCCACTATGTGAACGGCAGCAAGGATACGGCTTTGGCCGTGGCCGGGATGGGCACAAAGCTGATGACCGGCATGAACACTGCCGCAACCGCAGCCGGAGTCAGCGCCACTGCCGATGCCTCTGGCGCGGTGATTCTCAGCGGTCCGGCAAGCTACCTGTCGGGGGCTTTCGCCTCGCTCGGCGCCAGCGCCCTGTCGGCAGTCACGGCCCCCGCCACGCTGACAGCCGCCGCCGTCACGGTGGTTGTCGTCGGAGGTGCGGTCTACGCCTGTTCGGACTGACCCGCGTTACCAGACACCGTGTCAGGCCGATCTGCGCTGTGGCGCGGCCATGTCCTGCATCACCCCGGCCGCGATTTCGAACGACCGGACCCGTGCCGCATGGTCATGGATTTGCCCCGTAAAGATCACCTCATCGGGCGCATAGCGGGCAATCAGCGCCGACAGTTCGCGCCGAACCTTGTCCGGGCCGCCCGTTGCGGAACAGGCCAGCGCCTGATCCACCATTCCGCGCAGGGATGGATCGATCACACTGTCCACATCCTCGACCGGGCGCGGCAGCTTGCCGGGCCGACCGCTGCGCAGGTTGGCAAAGGCCTGTTGCATCGAGGATTTCAGATAGTACCCTTCCGCGTCAGACCCCGCCGCAAAGACATTCACAGCCAGCATGAATTTCGGTTTCTCCTGCCTGTCCGATGGCCTGAAGGTGTTGCGATACACCGTGATGGCCTGCACCAGATCGCCCGGCGCGAAATGCGAGGCAAAGGCGTAAGGCAACCCGAAATGTGCCGCCAGCTGCGCGCCATACAGGCTTGATCCCAGCACCCAGACCGGCACATGTGTCTCCCTGCCGGGAATGGCGCGCACGCCCGTCCCGGCCTCCGCATCGCCGAAATACCCGATCAGTTCCATCACGTCCTGTGGAAAACTGTCCACCCCGCCAAGTCCGCGCCGCAGCGCCCGCATCGTCGGCTGGTCCGTGCCGGGCGCGCGTCCGATGCCCAGGTCGATCCGGCCCGGAAACAGCTCGGCCAGCGTGCCAAAGGCTTCGGCCACCATCAGGGGGGCGTGGTTGGGCAGCATGATCCCGCCCGATCCCACGCGGATCGTCCGGGTTCCGGCAGCAACATGGCCGATCAGCACCGCCGTCGATGCGCTGGCGATGCCCGGCATGTTGTGATGCTCGGCCAGCCAGAACCGGGAATAGCCAAGCGCCTCGGCACTCTGCGCCAGCGCCAGCGTATTGCGCAGCGCCGTCGCCGTGGTCTCTCCTTCCGGCACCGGAGACAGATCAAGGACGGAATAGGGGATCATCGCGGGGTCCTTCGCATGCTGACCCTTGATATGGGTACGGACAGGGCCAAGCCAAGCAGAGGCTGCGTCATGTCTTGCGGATAAAGTCGGCAAAGGCTTCGGCATAATCGGGATGCCAGCGCGACAGGGCGGGGCGGTTTTCCACGATGTCGCCCGCCGCCCACAGAATCCGACGCTCGTCCAGCGCGCGGGGCACATCGTTGTCGGGGCACAGGATGTAAAAATCGCCCGCCCCGACCCGGTCAAACAGGAAGGCAACCGTCTGCGCGGGTGTCCAGGCCGCCGCCGGCTTTTCCGTCCGCCCCTGCGCCGTCAGCCCGGTGAAGACGAAACCGGGGATCAGCAGATGCGCGGTGATCCGCCCGGCGGCGCTGCCACGCAACCCATGGGCCAAGGCTTCGGTATAGGCCTTCACCCCGGCCTTGGACACGTTATAGGCCGGATCGCCGGGGGGCGTCGTGATGCCCTGTTTCGATCCGGTATTGATGACCAGGCCGGGACGTCCGGCGTCGATCATCCCCGGCACGAAAACCTGCGACCCGTGGATGACACCCCACAGATTGACGGCCAGCACCCTGTCCCAGGCAGCCTGTGGACCGAAGAGGTCACTTCCCGGCTGAATGCCCGCATTGTTCATCAGCAGGTCGACCTGTCCGAACCTGTCCAGCACCTCTGCCTGCAACCGCCTGAGGTCCTCCAGGCGACCGACATCGGCCCCGACCGCCAGGACATCCGCCGCACCCGCAGCCCGGATCGCCTGCACGGCCCCGGTCAGACGGTCCGCGCCAAGGTCGGCAAGGGCCACCCTCATGCCCAGTTCCGCACAGTGCAGCGCCGTTGCCAGCCCGATGCCCGAAGCCCCTCCGGTGATGACAGCTACGTTTCCGGGGCATAAGACGGGATGGGTCATATGGGTCATGCGGTATTCCTCCGGGATGCGGCGCGCCAAGGGTCGCGCGATCCGCTGCCGGGGGCAAGCGCGAACCGCCGGCTGCCGCCGCCCGCTATACCTCTGCCAACAGCGCCGTTCCCGCCGCTTGCGCACGCCGCAGCGCAACGGCGGCCACCGCAAGGTCCTGCAGGCCCACGCCAGTGCCATCATAAAGCGTGATCTCGCTGTCCGATCTGCGGCCCGGATGCCTGCCCGTCAGCACATCGCCCAGCGGCATGATCAACCTGGCATCCGCCAGACCCGCCGCCACCGCATGCTGCGCCTCGCCGATGGTCACGGACTGTGCCACCTCATCGGTGTACAGCGCCGCACGCGACAGCAGGGCCGGCTCCACCTCCTGCTTGCCGATGGTGTCGGTGCCCATGCAGGACAGATGCGTGCCGGGCCGCACCTGCGCGTCGCACAGGCTGAAGCGGTCGGAAGAGGTGATGGTGATGATCACATCGGCCTCTGCCCCCAGTCGGTCCAGATTGACTGCCTCGAACGGCAGGCCCAGTTCTGCCGCAACCGCACCCAGACGCCCCAGCTTGTCCGGGGTCCGGTTCCAGGCAACCACCCGCCCGAACGCCCGCACCCGCGCCGCCGCCCGCAGCTGGAACTGCGCCTGATGGCCCGCGCCCAGGATGCCCAGCACCCGCGCATCCCGCCTTGCCAGCCGGTCGATGGACAGGGCCGAGGCCGCCGCCGTGCGCAGGGCCGTCAGCAGGTTGCCCCCGACCATCGCGGTGGGACGTCCCGTCTCGGGATCAAACAGATAGACCGTGGATTGGTGGTTGGTGATCCCGCGCGCCGCATTGCCCGGAAAATATCCGCCCGCCTTCACCCCCAACTGTCCGCCCGCCGCGTCCAGCCCGGATTTGAACCCGTACTGCCGCCCCCCGCCCAGCGCCTCGCGCACGACGGGAAAGTTGCGCGCCTCGCCCCGCGCCATTGCCGCAAAGCAGGCTTCCATGGCCGAAAAGGCATCCTGCGGCGAGACCAGCCCGGCGATCAGGGCTTCTGGAACGATGTGCACTGGCGAAAGCTCCCTGACCGGGCCGGACCCTGCCATTTTCTGTTCAGAAGTATCCCGGGGGGTGAGCCCCGCAGGGGCGAGGGGGGCAGCGCCCCCCTGCCTCAATAGGCCTTGCCGCGCGCCGACACCGGCCAGACCACCTCGACCTTGCCACCCCGCACACCGACATACCAGTCATGCACGTTGCAGGTCGGGTCACAGTGGCCCGGCACCAGCCGCAGCCTGTCATTGACCTTCAGCACCCCTGCCGGGTCATCGATCACACCATGTTCGTCCGAACATTTCACATATTTCACGTCCCTGCGCCCAAAGATCACCGGCAGGCCGCTGTCCACAGACTGCACCTTCAGGCCCGCATCGCAGATCGCCTTGTCGGCCTTGGCATGGCTCATCACCGATGTCAGCAGGAACAGGGCGTTTTCCCATTCGCCCTGATCAATCCGATTCCCGTCCTTATCCAGAATGCGGCCATAATCGGCATCCATGAAGGCATAAGACCCGCACTGAAGCTCGTTGTAGACGCCCGAAGACCCTTCGAAGTAATAGCTGCCCGTACCGCCGCCCCCGACGATGTCGCAGTCCAGCCCTTCGGCTTTCAGCCCGTCGACGGCATCCTTCACCTGAGCCAGCGCAAGGTCTATCTTCGCCTTGCGATCTTCGTAGCGGTCCATGTGCTGCATGGCCCCCTGATAGGCCTGGATGCCGCTGAATTTCAGCCCCGGCGCGGCAGCGATGGCCTTTGCAATGGCAATGACCTCTGGCGTTGTCTTCACGCCGCAGCGCCCCGCGCCGCAGTCGATCTCGACCAGACATTCAATGGCGGTGCCATGCCGCACGGCGGCTGCCGACAGATCGGCGACATTGGCGATATCGTCAACACAGCAGATCGTGCGCGCGCCCAGCTTTGGCAGGCGCGCCAGCCGGTCGATCTTGGCCGGGTCGCGCACCTGATTGCTGACCAGCACATCCCGGATGCCGCCGCGCGCAAAGACCTCGGCCTCGCTCACCTTCTGGCAGCAGACCCCGACAGAGCCGCCAAGCCGTTCCTGCAGCAGGGCCACGTCCACCGATTTGTGCATCTTGCCATGCACCCGGTGGCGCATTCCCATCGCCTTGGCATGGTCCCCCATCTTGCGGATGTTCCGCTCCAGCGCGTCCAGGTCCAGGATCAGGCAGGGGGTCTGGATATCCGCCTCATCCATGCCGGGCAGGGCGGGGATATCATAGCCAACTTCAAGACCTTCGAATGTCACGGGTTTGTTCATCAAAGCCTCCCTCAGCCCTGCATCCAGGGCAGTTTGTCCAGATCTACATTGCCGCCGGTGATGATGACGCCCACGCGCCGGCCCCGGAACACGTCCGCGTTCTTCAGGATCGTGGCCAGCGGCACGGCGCAGCTGGGCTCGATCACGATCTTCATCCGCGCCCAGGTCAGGCGCATGGCGTCGATGATCTCCTGCTCGCTTGCCGTCAGGATATCGGTGACGCGCGATTTCACGAAATGCCAGGTCAGGTCTTTCAGCGGCACTTTCAGCCCGTCCGCCACCGTATCGGGGGCATCATCGGCAATGATATGCCCCGCGCGCAGGCTGCGGAACGCATCGTCGGCCTCCTCCGGTTCCGCCGCAAAGATCTGTACCTTTGGCGCGATGGCCGACAGGGTCAGGCAGGTGCCGGAAATCATCCCGCCGCCGCCAATCGGGGCGATGACCTGCTCCAGCCCCTGTACCTGTTCCATCAGCTCGCGCGAACAGGTGGCCTGCCCGGCAATGACGCGCGGATCGTTGTAGGGATGCACGAAATCCGCCCCCGTCTGCGCCTGAACCCGGGCGAACACGTCTTCCCGGGATGTGGTCGATGGCTCGCATTCCGTGATGGTGCCGCCATAGCCGCGCACCGCATCCTTCTTGGCCTGCGGCGCGGTGCGCGGCATGACCACGGCGCAGGGAATACCCCGGCGCCCGGCAGCATAGGACAGCGACAGCGCATGGTTTCCGCTGGAATGAGTGGCAACCCCGCGCGCCGCATCAGCATCCGTCAGGCCGAAGACCGCGTTCGACGCGCCCCGCACCTTGAACGCCCCCGCCTTCTGGAAGTTCTCGCATTTGAAGAACAGCGACGCCCCGGTCAGCGCATCCAGATAGCTGGACGTGAGGATCGGCGTGCGGTGGATATAGGGTGCAATCCGCGCATGGGCCGCCAGAACGTCGTCATAGGTCGGGATCAGCATGATGTCCTTTCAGGCCGCAGCAGCTTTCGCCGGCTCTGCCCCTTTGCGGTAAAACGCCTGTGCTGCGGCCACGCCGGACCCCAGCCGCACCGGCCAGCCCAGATCGGCCATGCACATTTCTGCCGTGGCAAGGCCCGACAGCATCATCGGCTCGGTCAGCATGCCCAGATGGCCGATGCGAAAGACCTTGCCCGCCACCTCGCCCAGTCCCACGCCAAAGGCCATGCCATAGCTTTCGGCCGCCAGCGTCACCAGATCGGTGCCGTTGCACCCCTCGGGCACGACCACCGCCGTGACCGTGTCGGAATACAGGTCGGGCGTCACGGCACAGGGGCGCATGCCCCAGGCGGCAACAGCCCGGCGCACGCCTTCGGCGATCCGGGTGTGGCGGGCATAGACATTGGGCAGCCCTTCCTGTTCCAGCAATTCGATGGACCGGGCCAGACCGGCAATCAGCCCGACCGCCGGGGTATAGGGATAGCCCCCCGCCGCCGTGCTGCGCAGCATGTCACGGAAATCGAAGAAGGCGCGCGGCAGGGTTGCCCCATCCATCGCCGCCAGAGCCTTGGGTGAAACCCCCAGAATCGCCAGCCCGGCGGGCAGCATGAACCCCTTCTGACTGCCGGCAATGGCAATATCGACTCCCCAGCCGGACATGTCGAAGGGCATCGACGCTATCGATGAAACGCCGTCCACGAAAAGAAGCGCCGGGTGGTCTGCGCCGTCCAGCGCGCGGCGGATCCCGGCAATATCGGATTTCACTCCGGTCGCGGTTTCATTATGGGTGGCCAGCACCGCGCGGATCGTCCGTCCCGTGTCGGCGCGCAGCGCGGCCCCGATCGCGGCCAGGGGCGCCCCTTCGCCCCAGGGCGCTTCAATCACCTGAACCTTCAGCCCGTGGCGCTGGCACAGGTCGATCCAGCGGTGGCTGAACATCCCGAAGCGCGCGGCAAGAACCGTATCGCCGGGCGACAGCGTGTTGCTGACGGCCGCTTCCCAGCCCCCCGTACCGGTCGACGGCAGGATGATGACCTCGCCCTCGGTCATCTTCAGAACACGCCGGACCCCGTCCACGGCCGGGCGGTACAAGCGGGCAAAGGCCGGCGAGCGGTGATCCAGGGTTGGCATGTCGCAGGCCTTGCGGATTGCATCGGGAATATTCGTGGGGCCGGGAATGAAGACAGGGTTCTGCAGGGACATGGGACTGTGCCTTTTTTGGACAGTTTGATCCTAAAGACGCCCTGCGGGCGGCGCAATTTTTTCGAAAGATTTTTTCATTTCTTTATTATGCTCGATAAGCGTTTAGAATCAGGGGCTGACAATTTTTCATCCCCCCACGGCCGCTGAGTCAGACAAAGAAGGAGTGGTGATGGCCGATCCCCGCCCGCGTGGCAGACCAAAATCCTTCACCGACAAGACCGACCAGAACCGCGTCCAATCCGTGGACCGGGCGATGGTGCTGCTGCGCCGGCTTTCCGACAGCCCCGGCATGACCCTGTCCGAGCTGGCGGCGGCCACCGGCGAATCTGCCGCCACCGTCTATCGGGTGCTGGTCACGCTGCAGGAACATGACATCGTGGAAACCGAAGACCCCGGGCAGTTGTGGCATGTGGGCGGCGGGGCGTTCCGCATCGGCTCGGCCTTTCTGCGGCGCACCAAGGTTGTCGAGCGCGCCCGCCAGCCGATGGACCGGCTGATGCGCGACACCGGCGAGACGGCGAACCTTGGCATCGAGAACCGCGACGAGGTCATGTTCCTGGCCCAGGTTGAAACGCATGAGGCGATCCGCGCCTTCTTTGCGCCGGGCACCAAAGCGCCGATGCATGTCTCTGGCATCGGCAAGGCGCTGCTGGCCTGGTATCCCGAAGACCGGGTGCAGCAGATCGTGCAGCGCCAGGGGCTGCCCGGCTTCACCACGCTGTCGATCACCTCCGAGGTCGGCCTGGGGCGGGATCTGGCCCGCACCCGGGACCGGGGCTTTGCCATCGACGATCAGGAACGCGCCGAAGGCATGCGCTGCGTCGCCGCCCCCATCTTCAACGCCTTTGCCGAACCCGTTGCGGGGCTGTCCGTCTCTGGCCCCGCCTTCCGCCTGCCCCTGTCGGCAACCGACCGCATCGGTGCATTGGTCCGCCGCGCCGCCGATCAGGTGACCGAGGCGACAGGGGGTGTGCGGCCCTGACGGTCAGCCTGCGCCACCCGGGTCAGGCCGTTCCCCAGCCGCCGCCGCCGGGCCTCCGCATCTCAAACACCGCTCCCGCAGGCAGGTCGCGTTCGTCATTGCCCTTCAGGTCTTCCACCCGCCCGTCCGGCCAGATCACCCGGTTTTCGCCAACCGCCCCCGGCGCACCGCCCGCCGCGCCGAAGGGCGCGATCACGCGGCTGGAACACAGGGTCGTCACGGTCACGGGGGCCAGGAACCGCAGACGCCGCACAGCACCATTGCCCCCCGCCCATTGCCCTGCGCCACCCGACCCCGCGCGGATGCCGAACTGTTCCAGCCGTACCGGAAAGCGCTTTTCAAGAACTTCCGGGTCGGTCATACGCGTATTGGTCATATGGCTTTGCACGGCATCGCATCCGGCAAAGCCGGGTCCGGCCCCTGTTCCGCCTGCAATGGTTTCATAGTTCTGAAAAACGGCATTGCCCCAGACAAAG
>Ga0114979_10003659_pt1 | contig 10267 bp, 11 predicted proteins | sample S_140625_EF_Meta_FD_87315 | JGI IMG/M metagenome (GOLD analysis project Ga0114979, IMG submission 87315) | Freshwater microbial communities from Lake Simoncouche, Canada to study carbon cycling - S_140625_EF_MetaG | ecosystem: Environmental > Aquatic > Freshwater > Lake | place: Lake... | reverse complement strand
GGTTACGCTACGGCTCACTAAGTCCCTATGAAGACCAAAAATAATCCCAAAACGCGCACGTATGACGGCATAGCAGCCGCGGCGGGGGCGCTCGGTATCGACTCGGCCATCATCCGATGGGCGAAGAAGCAAGGGGCACCAGGCTTCCGCAACGGGCGCGTGGACGCGGCCAAACTGATCCCGTGGCTGGACACGCATCAGCCGACTACGGACGGCCCAGCGGTCACGAAGGAGCAGGCCATCCTGCACCGCGTCCTGGAGCAGGTCCGCGACCTGCGCCGGAAGAACGATGAGAAGGAAGGGAAGCTCGTCCCGGTCGCGTGGGTCGCAGAGCGCATGGGTGCCGCGTGCTCGGAGTTCATCCGGCTTCGGCAGCTCGAAAAGGACGGCTGGTCGGCAAAGCTCGCGGCCGTCCACGGTGTCACGGTTGCGGCGGCGCGCACCCTGCACGACGAGGCGACCGAGGACATCGGCAAGATCCTCCGCTCCCTTTCCTCTGTGTTCGTGGACTTAAACTCAAAATGAAGAACAGGAGACTTGATGAATGAGTTGGCATTATTTGCAGGGGCAGGAGGAGGCATCTTGGGAGGCAAGCTGCTTGGATGGCGCACCGTTTGCGCTGTTGAATTTGCTGCCTATCCAAGAAGCGTGCTGCTTGCAAGACAGCGAGACGGTTGCCTTGAACCATTCCCAATCTGGGACGACGTGCGGACATTCGACGGAAAGCCTTGGCGCGGGCGCGTTGATGTCGTCAGCGGTGGATTCCCATGTCAGGACATCTCCTGTGCTGGAAGTGGGAAAGGGTTACAAGGGGAGCGCAGTGGTCTCTGGCGGGAAATGGCTAGAATTATCAGTGAGGTTCGACCTCAATTTGCTCTCGTGGAGAACTCACCGATGCTTGTTCGGCGAGGTCTTGCAGTGGTCCTCGGTGACCTTGCCCAAATGGGGTATGATGCAAAATGTGGAGTGTTGGGAGCAGGTCACCTTGGAGCACCCATCGCTAGAGAAAGGATGTGGGTGGTGGCCATCTCCAACAAAAATGGACGGAAGCATGAAACCTAATGAAACGCGCGCTGACCAAATCATCAATAGAGAAAAGCCGGGCCACGGCGGCGGCTGTCGAAATCTACGAGACTACGTTCGAGCCTTTCCGCAAGGCTTCCACCCGTTCCGCGCTCCCCGCAATGGATGGAATCCCGAACCCATTATTTGCAGAATGGCTGATGGGATGGCCGATGGGGTGGACAGACTTGAAGCCATTGGCAACGGACAAGTTCCAGCGGTGGCAGCACTCGCATGGCGTCTGCTGTCAGCAGTCTGACTCGAATCAACCCAACAAATGAACCTACCACAAGCCAACATCATCGACCAGATAGCAGACCAGCGGGATGAACTGCGTGATGAGAATATCAGGTTGAATCATCGCATCAAACGGCTTGACGACATCATTGAACGCGCTACAACAGCGTTCTTTGTTGATGGTTCCCACAAGTCAACTTCCGTTGCCATGTTGATGATTCTTGGGGAATCCAATAGACCGACCGACACTGACTCAAATCAACCCAAGCCGTGACGCCACAAGCGTCTGTTGCTTAGCGCAATCCCAACCATGGTTCGGCCGTCCCGCTATCTGTTGCCAGCGGCGGACCATGCGTTGGGTGGCCGGCTCCTTCACCATCTTCCTGCGCTCTGAACTCATCTGTCGCTTGAGTTCGTTCTCGTTCTCGTCCCCGGTGTCGATGGGTTCAATCCAGCTTCCGGCATCAATGAGCCGCTGCATGATGTCGCACACCGGGTCCGAGGCGAATCGTATCAGGTGACAGGCAACCGCGGACGACGAAATCCCCTGCATGGATTGGCCGAAGGTTCGCGGGGCCCAGACCTTCTCGACGCGCTGGCCTTCGCCGAGGTCGTGGGTGAAGCCTTCGGTCGCACCGACGCCTCGGGTGGCAACCCATCCGTTTTGAGCACAGGCCGCATAAACGCCATAGTCTCCCTTTGCCTCGAACCCTGAATCCACCGCGACAAGGCGCGCGTTGAATGCCGGGTCATGTTTGGTTCCGCGGAACTGGACCGTCTTGATATTCCACAACTCCGCCTTGGCTTTCACTTCGCCCCATGAGTAGAGCGGCCCCCACCAGACTCGATGTGAGACGCCGCTTTTGTCGGTCTTCCAATCTCGAATCATGCACCAGAACAGGCCCTCTCCTTGCTTGTCCACGGTCATGATGCGCCAGGTGCCGGCCGCTGCATCGGCAAGGACATCGTAGGATGCGCGTGACAGCGGCTGCGTGTTCTCGATGGCGGTCCGCTCTGACTTCGGCTCGGCGAGACGCTTCTGGAAGAAGATGATGGTCGGCTCGAAGTTGCCTTTGCCGGCCTCGGTCCGCGCTGACAACCAGCGGAGGAGGTTCGTCTCCCACGGTCCATCAATCAGGCAGTTCCAATGCGCCGACATTCGGCTCCCGCTTCCTGGCTGCGCGCAGTGGTAGCGGCCCGTTGCGTTCCACGCGGCCCGTGTAGCCTCCGTGTCGCGATGTTGATGCCGGCAGACCTCGCACTCGAAGCGCAGCGTCTCGATGGCTTGCTGCTCGTTGTAGAAGCCGCGGGTGCTCTTCTCCGCGTCATAGCAGATTCCCCACCGTGAACCGTCAGCGCGGAAGCCTGACCATCGGGGCTCTTGATAATGCCCGCAGGCCGCGCACTGGACCTGCCATTCGTGGGTCGCGCCGCTGTTGTATTGGGTTTCCCAATCGTCGCCGTCCACGCCGCCTTGTGAGATGGCAAGGAGCTTTGAGTTCCCAATCTTCTCGAAGTCACCGAGCCGCCCCTTGGCTTCCTCGATGATGCCTGAATCGTAGAGCCACGGCTCGTCAAGGATGACGTAGCGGAAGCCTCGGGACTGGAGGCCACCGACGGCCGGACCGATGAGCGTGATGAGAAGTCCATCGGGAAACAGGACGTTGTTGGTCCGCTGCTTGTGCCTCGCGATGCCGGTCGGGAGGATGTCGCGAATCGCGGCAACGCTTTTTAGCGCCGGCATCGCACGCATCTCCGCGTGTGACTTTGCGATGGCCTCGTCTTGGAAAACCCATAGCACAGAGCCAGGGTCGTTTGCGCGCGTCCACGGCATCCACAGGTCGGCCAGCAGCGTCTTCCCCGACCGCACCGGCGCTCGGATGTTGACCTCGCGTACGCGCTCATCCTTGAGCCATTCAAACGGCTCCATGAAGTGACGGCTACCCGAGAGGTCGAACCGTCCACGGCGGGCCAGCGCGTTCGGCAACGTGATGTTGTCGCGAGCCCAATCCCATACCGGCCGGCGGTCAGGAACCCACGGGAACGAGGCCCATGATTCGGAGAGTGTCATCGGCGTTCAACAAGATCCCGGAACGACTTCGCGGCCATACGGAACAGCCTCGGCGTGACCTTCATCATCTCGGCCACCTGCGCCTGCGTTCGGCCTCCTAGCAGGTCCGGTCTCGTTGCGTGAACAGCGGCGAGGGCGCGCAAGGCGGTCTGTTGAGGGCGAAGCCGAGGCTGGTCTACAAGCCAGCGGAAGAAGATCTCGAGGGCGTCCGCGCTCTTTGATGTCTCGGACTTCACAGGGTCCGACGTTTTGCCATCGGTCCATCCGTTGCGTTGATCGATTTCGTCAGCCATCGCGTAGCCTTGGTCGTGGTCTGGTAATTCCGATGTGCGTCGGTCCGCAGGCGTGGACGAGAAGTCTCCGCCGCTGAATGTGCGAGCCATTGAAGAGCCGTTCACGTGGGAATTACACACCTATATTCCGCCAAGATAAAGGGGAGGTTGACCTCGTAATTTCCTATCGGCCGCAAGGGTGCGATGGCACTGCGTCACTTCCCCGGCATGACTCAAGACTGGCTTGAGAAGAAGCTGCGCATCGCTATGGAAGCCGAGGGAAGCGGGCAGCGCACGGTGTCAGGCGGTGCCGGTGACCTCACGTCGTCCGTGATGGTGACGGAGAGCTCTCCGCACCTAAAGCGCAAGCTCCTCCACGACCTAAACATTGTCGCGCCAGCAACTTACCCAGCGGCGGACGTGTTGATACCGACGCGGACCGTGGCCTATTTCGGAAGCAACGCGCAGCTATGACCCACACCCATCTTCTCGGTCTGCTCGGTCAGCCGGCGCTCATCACCGCGACCGCTTACACCGCGGCCAAGCAGTTGATACTTGCGCGCATCGCGGGCCAGCCGCAGGCCGTCCGAGAGGGTTACGGCCCGTGCGGCGAGGAGGTCGAGATGCCCCAGATGGTAATCGAGAACGGCATCGCTGTCATCCCGGTGGCCGGCATCCTTGGATGGAAGCTGTCCGGCATGGAGAAGGGTTCGGGGTGCACCGATTACTGCGACATCATCGAGGACATCGAGGTCGCATCGGCTGACCCGACGGTGACCACCATCGTCTTTGACATCGACTCGCCGGGCGGGATGGTTTCGGGAGTCTCGGAATGCGCTGACGCCATCGCGATGTCAGGCAAGCGAACCATCGCCTACGGGTCCGGTCTCGTCTGCTCCGCGGCCTACTGGCTGGCCTGCGCTTGTGATGAAATCTGGGCCACGCCGTCCGCCACTATCGGGTCGATTGGTGTCTACGTGCCGCACCACGACGTGACCGAGATGCTGGCGAAGGAAGGCATCAAGGTCCGGCTCTTCGCGAGCGGCACGCTTAAAGGTGCCGGCTACCCTGGCGTCCCTCTCACCGAGGCTCAAGCCATTGACATCCAAGCCTCGGTGGATGCCATCAACGTGGATTTCCAAGCGTTCGTCACGTCGGCCCGCGGAGCCATTGATGGCGGCGACATGCAGGGCCAGACGTTCCGCGCCGTTGAGGCCCAAAACAGGGGCTTAATTGATGTCATCACGGCCGATTGGCAGGACACCTTGGGCGAACCCGAGGCAGACTAATTTCCTATTTTTAAGCTAAGGAGTAAGATGCAACTTCCCAATTTCATTTCCCACGCTCTCGCTTTTTTCAAAACTGCGGAGGCGCATCAAGCGAAGGTCGAGGCCGCGCTTGGTTCGGCATCCGCCGCGCAGGCCGAGGTCGTCCGTCTCACCGGTGAACTTGCCGCTAGGGATGTGACGATTGCCGCCAACGCCTCCGCCCTCGCTGACTTCGAGGGTCGCGTCTCTGCCGCCGTTGTGACCCGGACCACCGAGGCCAAGGCATCGCAGGACGCCTCCGACGCCAAGGCTGTCAAAGCCGAAGCCGACCTTGCTGCGCTCATCGCTGACCCGTCCGAGCAGGCCCGCATGATTCTCGCCAAGACCGGCACCACGCCGGCTCCGAAGGTCAAGACCGACCTGAGCGAGAAGACCATGCCTCGCGCCGAGTTTAGCAAGCTCACCCCCTCCGAACAGAGCGCCTTCGCAAAGGCAGGCGGAATCCTCACCAACTGATTTCAAAACACGCAACTGACATATGCCCAACACGCTGACCAACCTTATCCCCGCGGCCTACCGCGCGCTGAACGTCGTTTCGCGCGAGCTGGTGGGCTTCATCCCCTCCGTCCAGCTCGACCCCAGCGCGGACATGCTGGCCGCGAACCAGACCATCTACATCCCCGCCGCGCCGGTGAACAGCGCCGGCAAGGACATCACGCCGGCGATGGCGTTCCCGACCGCCGCGTACCAGACCATCGGCACCAAGTCGCACACCCTGAGCAAGCAGCGCGCCTTCCCGTTCTCCTGGACCAACGAAGAGCGGATGAGCGTGAACGCCGGCCCCGGCTACCTCTCGATCAACGAGCAGCAGATTGCGCAGGCCATCCGCGCTTGTATCAACGAGATGGAAGTGGATATCGCGGTTGCCGCGAAGAACGGCGCGAGCCGCGCCTTCGGTGCGACCGCTGGAACCGCGCCGGTCCTCGGTGACTGGGCCTCGGTTAAGAAGATCCTCGATGACAACGGCGCCCCGAGCGGCGACCGCACCTCCGTCTTCGACACCACGGCCGGCGTCGCGCTTCGCTCCACCTCGAATCTGTATAAGGTCAACGAGGCTGGTGATGGCTCGCTGCTCCGGCAGGGCGTGCTCGGGAGCCTCTACGGCTTCAACCTCCGCGAGTCCGCGCAGATCCAGAGCACAACGAAGGGCACCGCCGCCAGCGCCACCACGAACGCTGCGGGCTACGCGATTGGCGCAACCACGCTGACGCTCGCCGCGGTCGGCACCGGCACCATCGTTGCGGGTGACATCCTCACCTTCGCCGGCGATACGAACAAGTATGTCGTTGCCACCGGCAACGCGGACGTTTCCGCAGGCGGCACTATCATCCTCGCCGAGCCCGGCCTCCGCATCGCGATGAGCGCGGCCACCAAGGCTATCACTGTCTTCGGAACCTCGGCCCGCAACACGGCTTTCAGCCGCAACGCCATCCTGCTCTCGACCCGCCTCCCGGCCTCGGTTGTGGGCGATCTCGCCAGCGACCGTCAGGTTGTCACCGACCCGAACACTGGTATCAGCTTCGAGCTGTCCATGTATCCCGGCGACCGCATGGTCCATTATGAGGTCGCGGCCTGCTGGGGCGTCACGGTCATCAAGCCTGAGCACCTCGCAATCATCATCGGTTGATACCTCGCAGCGCGCCGCACACGCGCCATCCAGCATCAAGCGGCGGCAGGGACCATCAACCTGCCGCCGCCTTTTTTTGACACGGAAACTGAAACGGAAACGGATTCTCGATGGCACTCATAACCGTCACAGGCATCGCGAAGAGACCGAGCGGAGAGGCTTCGGAGCTTGTTCGTTTTGACAGGCGCATCGCACCGGACCAGGTCGGTTCAATCACGGTCACAGGCCACCGCGTCCGCGAGGTTCCAGACTCCACCGACGGGACGTTTTCGGTGGGCCTGTACGAGGGCAGCTACTTTTACTATCCGTGGACGGACTGCAAGAGCCCGTTGATTATCAACGTCGCGGCTACGCCATCGACGCAAACCATCGACAGCATCGTTGAGGCCGCGACGATTACCACGACCGACCTTCCGGTCTTCTTCTACACGCTCGCCACTCTGCGCGCCCGGACCCGCCATGCCGAGCTTCACGGCGTGATGATGGGTTACGGCGTCACGGTCGGGGACGGCAAGGCGGGCCTGTTCTATTTTTCCTCCGCAAGCACCGCCACGGACGACGCCGCTCTGAGCTGCGTCAAGCCGACCGACATCGCAACCGCAGACCCAGGCCGCTGGCTTCGACTCTCATGATCCGCTTCATTTCCGCTCTTCTCTTCGCGCTGACGCTTTGCACCGCGCAGGCTCAGACCACTGTTGCATGGCTGACCAATGCCACGGGTCTGGCGTCACTTCCTCCCACCAGTTCTCGGCAAGCTGTCTCCGTCGGAAACGAATCATCCGGATGGAGTCAGTGGAATTGGAACGCAGCCAGCACGGCATCGACAAACTCGACCATCGTGGCTTACACCGGCCTCGCGACTGGTCGGTGGATTCAATCCCCTATCACTGGAAGCGCCTCCGGTCTTCTCACAACCGGAAACGCAACGGCCGCTCTTGGTATCGCAAACAAGCAGATGGTTGATGCGGTCGGGACGATTGTAACCAACAACGCAGCGGCTGGATTGGCGGCGACCAACGGAGTCGCCTCTGGTCTCACCACCGCCACCCTCTCCTCGATTGCGCCGGCCAGCGTGGTGACGCGCAGTTACCTAGACCACGTGGCTGTCACAAATCTGACCGCGTGGCTATCCATCACCACATGGGGCGACAGTCTCACCGCTGGCGACGGGTCATCGGCCTCGACGAATAGATACCCGGCCGCATTGGGCAGGTATTCCGGCTTCCTTGTCAGCAATGGCGGAGTCTCCGGGCAGACCTCCACGCAGATCCGCACGCGACAAACCGCTGGGTCGAATACGTGGACATCCCCGACTATCATCTGGGCTGGCCGAAACAACTTCACGGACACGAATGCGGTGTTAGCCGACGTTGCTGCAATGGTTGCAAATTTGGCGACATACGGAAACACCAACAGGTTCCTTGTGATGTCCGTCATCAACGGCAACTACGCAACCGAATGGGTCGGAACAGCAAACTACAACACAATCACAAATCTGAACGGCGCGCTGTCGGCCGCCTACGGGTCGAACTACCTCGACATTCGCAGTTATCTGGTCAGCCAGTACAACCCAGCAAACGCACAAGATGTAATCGACCACAACCACGACTGCCTGCCTTCGAGCCTCCAAGGTGGAGATGGCATCCACCTTTTGGATGCTGGTTATCTTGCGGTCGCGGACCAGATTTTCACGAACAAACTGGCAACACTGCGCGGAAGCTGGTCGAGCGTAGTCAATCCAGCTGAGTCAATCAGTTTGATGAGGTCTCCCGGCCCGATTGGTGACGTGACACCGAACACAGGCGCGTTTTCTGTTATAACTTCGCAGACAAGCGTCACTTCGCCAACTGCTGCAGTTTCCGCACCTAACCCGGCCCAATTTTTCGTCGAGACCGATCAAGCCTCCACCAATTCGACATGGGTTTGGAACCTAGAAGCCAAATCGTTTAGCCTCCGCATCCCTGACACCTTGGGTGGGAACAGCCCGGTGCTTGAGTTTCGCCGTTCCGGAGGCACTCCCGGTGCCGCTACCTTCTGGGGCGACACCTTCGAGATTGTGGGAAACCTGATTGGTTACGGTACATCGCCGAGCCTTCGCGCGGCTGCTGGAGCATCTGCGGGAAATTATTTCCCGGTGTGGGCTCTTGACCCATCGGGCGCGACGCGCGTTATCACGTCGCGGACCGCGTCACAGCTCCGGTCCGACATCGGGGCCGGCACGGGGTCGGTGACGAGCGTATCTGCAACTGTCCCGGCGTTCCTATCAGTCGCAGGAAGCCCAATCACCACTACCGGCACGCTCGCAATCTCCTACTCCGGAACCGCGCTACCCATAGCTAACGGAGGCACCGGTAGGACCAGTCTTGGCACCGGAGTGGATACCGCCAACGGCCTCGCGATGTCCGGGACCGGAGGATTTGTCGGCTACACCAGCCCGACCATCATCTCCCCGACCATGGATGTCGCGACGTTATCGGCCGCATCGCCGACGCTCTACATCTATCCTACGAGCGCAGCGGGCACAAACCGGACATGGATGTTGACTTCCAGCTCGTCGGGTCAACTCGATCTACGCATTCAAGACGGATTGGGAGCGAACAACGCGGTAATGACGTATGCGCGCGATGGAGCCACTTCCGGCGGAGCAGTCCACTACGGCACGTCGTGGTCAACGACTGGAGACTTCTACGTGGCGGGAGCCAACACCTATCTACGTGCCCCAGCGAGCGCATCAGCCGGGGTTTATTTCCCCACGTTCGTCACGGACCCGTCAGGTGCTTACAGGCTCCTCCAAACCCGCACCGCCGCACAGGTGCGTTCTGATATTGGAGCGGGCACCGGAAGTGGAACGGTGACAAGTGTGGCGGCGAGTGTGCCTTCGTTCCTATCTGTCTCCGGTTCGCCGATTACAACTTCGGGCACGCTGGCTGTATCTTACTCAGGCACCGCGCTACCTGTGGCAAATGGTGGCACCGGACTGAACGCGCTCGGAACCAGCGTCGCCACTGGCCTAGGCACCGCGATGAGCGGGACTGGAGGTTTTGTCGGCACCATCAGCCCGACAATCGGATCTCCGACCATGGATACGGCAACCCTGTCGTCGTCAACTCCGTCGCTCTATTTCAGCAGCACCAGCGATGCGGCAACAAATCGATTGTGGCAGATGTCATCTACTGCTTCACAGCTTCAACTGCGCGTCCAAGACGGCTTGGGGGCCAACAATCCGGCGATGCTTTTCCGCCGCTCCGGCGCTGTGGTGGGTGTATCAACCATCTACGGAACAGGCACCGAGATCGTGGGAAATCTCACCGTCTACGGCACCGCGTCTAGCCTTGGAGCCGCATCCACCGCGTCCGCGGGCGCTTATTTCCCGGTCTGGCTGCTCGACCCGTCGGGCACGACTCGTCAGGTTTATTCGCGCACCGCCGCGCAGGTCCGGTCCGACATCGGGGCTGGTACGGGTAGCGGCACGGTGACCAGCGTCGCTATGACGGTGCCGTCGGGCTTGTCCGTTAGCGGCTCGCCTGTAACCACCACGGGGACGCTTGCGGTCACGACGACCTTAAATGGACACGTCAGCGGCAACGGCAGCGGTCTGACGGCCAGCGCGACCATTCCATCAACCGACATCACCGTGACCGAGAACACCCAGACCGGAACGACCTACACC
>Ga0114979_10003658_pt1 | contig 10268 bp, 5 predicted proteins | sample S_140625_EF_Meta_FD_87315 | JGI IMG/M metagenome (GOLD analysis project Ga0114979, IMG submission 87315) | Freshwater microbial communities from Lake Simoncouche, Canada to study carbon cycling - S_140625_EF_MetaG | ecosystem: Environmental > Aquatic > Freshwater > Lake | place: Lake... | reverse complement strand
ATTTTATTTTCATTTGTATTATAATTTAATTCTTTATCATTTGTCACATTTATAAAATAATCAGTTAATTGTTTCAATACTTCATATTCTATTTTATTAAATTTCGAATTATCTACTAAAACAATATAGGAGCTTGGAATATATTTTCTAATACTTTCAATCGTATTTATAGTTTGTAAAAATCGTTGTTCTTTTGTATATATACTTCGTTGTTCTACATAACTAAATGGTATATTTGATACTACTATTTTTGATGTTATTAAAATTATATTTTTATTTTTATAGTCACATGTTATTATTGATTTTTTTAATTTATAAAATGATGATGTTAAAAAATAACTATCCCAAAAATCATTAAAATAAATACGTGGATTTATTGTATAAAAGTAATCCTGCTTTTTACTGTATATAAGATTATTTAATTCATAAATTGTTTCAAAAGAATATGCTTTATCGTATCTTGATAATCTATTTTCAACAACCGAATATCCATTTTTTTTTAAATATAGAATAGGCAATTGTGATAACATCGAAATTGTTAATGTATAAGAGTAAGTTTCATGCCATACACTTAATTCTATCAATACATTAGGCTTATGAATTTTTAATAATTCATTTAATTCATTTATATCTTTATACGGATAATAATTTGTAAATGAATAAATATCTGTTATTCCAAATAGAACAATATCTACATTATTGACATTTTTATAAAAATTTATCACTTTCTCCAGTTCTTTTCTACCTTTAAAATCATGGATTCCACCAATTATTCCTATTTTAATATTGTCATTTGATGTAGTTATCAATTCTAATGACTTGATAAAATCAGGTAACGGTGTAACTATTATTTTATTTTTATCCTCTATAAAATTATTATAAATATATAAATTTGCATTATTTTGAGTTATTATTTGATGATATTTATTAATATTTATTTTATTATGATTACTTTCATTCAATATATATTTTTGAATGTCATTAAAATACATCTGAGAATCATTAAATAATAACGAAAAATCATGTGTAATTGTTGATACATGTTTTTCTAAGTTAAATAAACTCTCTATAAAAAAACTAGAGTGACTCAATGTATGATTTACAAATATTTTTTCTATTTTATCTTTGTTATTTGATATAAAAATAACTGCATCATCGTCATTGTAAATTTGTTCTAATTCATAATCATCATTTATAGTAAATACTACTTGTCCATTAAAATTTCTTGCTATTAAAAACGTTTTATATTTTTTATATCTAGTTATAATACTTTCTATAAAAGTAGATGTACCTCCACCTAAATTATTAAAGTCAACAATCAATAAAAATGATGATAACACATCGCTATTCAATTTTTCTTTTGAATTATGTTTTTGTCTAGGAAAATTTCCTATTATTTTATTAGCTTTTATAAAACTATCCTTTGAATAATGATTATCAGGTTTAGATAAAAATATTGATATATCACATGGGTTATATAACGGTAAAATATTATGTAATTTTAACCAATCATTTCGTTTTTCATAAAACCCATAATTTTTATAATGATTAATCGCTTCCTCATCTGTCATATGGTGCAAATCAGAGTATAATTTTTTGTATATAGTTACATTAAAATCATCTGGAATACAACAATTTATATATTTACGTCCTTCGTAAAAACCGTAATTTTTATAGTGATGTATAGCTTCTTCATCTGACATATGTTGCAAATCAGAATATAATTTTTTGTATGTAGTTACATCAAAATCATCCGGTATATAACGATTTTTATATTTACGACCTTCGTAAAAACCGTAATTTTTATAGTGTTCTATAGCTTCTTCATCTGTCATATATTGCAAATCTAAATTCATTTTTTTATATAAAGTTACATCAAAATCATATAACATTTGTTTTCGTTTTAAAGCATTTTCATAAAAACTTAATTTTTTTATATATGACATATTGTATTATATATTGGCATATAAAATATTATTATGTAAAACGCTAAAATAATGATAATTAAATATTTTGTGAAATAAACAATTTTACATAACCATTACATGTTCATATTTACGTTGTAAATTAAATCCCAAATAAAAGTTATATTTATCAACAATTATAACTTCATAATGTTTGATTTGATCTACAATAAAATATATATTTTTATTAATCACGCTTAATCCATGATAACTGCTATAATTCATATTATTATCTTCAACACCGAAATATATATCAATGAATTCACCATTTGATGACAATTCAAATATTTTTACTAGTATATTTTTATATTCATCTGAATAATTTTCTGATGGTATTTTTAAACAAATGGCTATATTTGCTTTTAATAAACCAATATTGATTATAGCTTGTGTTTTGTATAATTGAGATATCGAAAAAATTCTATTTTCGTTTTTATCTCGACTATTAAACCGATTCAATAAATCGATATCGTTATAATATTTTAAATCCATATTACAATTTCTATAAATATCAATATTAAACACATTGTATTTATTTTTCATATCATTCATATTACCATTCTTATCAATAGAAACTATGCAACCGTTCATACAATAGACTAATAAACCAAAGAGATATTCCCATGCATGAATTTTTCTAGGAATTGTATTTAATACATATCCAGTTTCTAATATATCGTATTCATAATCAAAATTAATTCCTTCAAATATTTTAAAGTATTGTTTGTTACACATAAAAATTGTACCAGCAATAAAATATGATTCCTTTCCGAAATTTTTAATATAACATGGATTATTAATTCGATAATATTCATTTATTCCATGATGTTTAAATTGTTTTATAGCTTCATTGTTACTTAATAATTTTAGATCATTCTCGTAATTTTTATAAAACTCAGGGTTTATATTTAAATCCGTATAAATATTTTTACTAACTTCTATATTTGTATTTTCAAAAATATAATCATCAAAATATTCTCTCCAATCATTATCTACGAATTTATCAAAATGGTATTTATTCCTATCAAAAATATCTTTTATATAATTTCGATTTGTTCCTTTATTTCTATAACAATATTTTTCACATCCTACAATTATAGGTGTATCACTCTTATATTTTAACATCGATTCGATTTTTTTATAATTATAAGTAATCGGTAATAACATATCACGTCTCCAATCATCATTTGTTTTTGTATGCATAAAATAAATATATTCTATATCAGTGTAATTAGGATGATTTATCAATAATTTCATATTTTTTAAAAATCCTCCAATATCAGCACCTTTATTTTCTATAATCGCAAAAAAAGCATTTGGTATGTATTGAGAAATAATAGAAATAAAATCTTTATTGTGCAACGTAATAAATATCAAAATATTTCGTTTAAAAAAAAAAGAATGATTATTGTAAATTTTCAAAAAAACATTTATATTTCCTACGTGAAATAATAGTGCCGTTTTTATTATACAGTATTTACGTTTTTCGTCGAACCCATAATTTTTATAATGTTTAATAGCATCTTCATCTGATAAATATTGTAAATCCGGATTTAATTCTTTGTATTTTTTAACATTAAAAAAATAGGGTAATTTTTCTAATTTCATAATAGTATAAAAATATTTTTATAATATTAAAAATATTATTTTTAACTTAATCTTACTTATAATTCTTTCTTATACACTATTTATCTGAAAAACCAGGAAATAGTTCATCCAAATCATTTGTATTTATTAACCTTTTTGATCTAATTTTGAATAATTTTTCCATATTTTCATCATATGCATCACATGGTCGTTTGCAATACGTTGCTTTTTTTCGATATCCACTTCCATCATTTCCAATAATATTTTCATCTGATTCACTTATCAAAGGAGAAATATAATAATAAGCAATTGATTTTCTAAACACATTCTCGGGACATTTTATTGTTTCAGGTAATCCATGCCATGATTGATTGTTTGTTTTAAAAATAATCGCTGTATTGAATTTAACATGCGATCGAACAACGCAATTTTGCATATCCTTATCCCATAATTGTGTATCCCCATTCCATTCTTCTTTCCAATCTTTACTCATATACAATATAATATTCAAACGTCTTTCTTTCTCTATATGAGGATGTTTTTCATAATCCAAATGCATATTTAATTTTCCATTTCTAGGATGTATATGTAATCCAGCACCATGTAAATATGGATCATATTCTAGTGTTTCAATACCAGAGAGTGTAGATACTTCTTTAGTTATTTCATCTGTAGACAATAAATAAAATAGTTTTCTAATACATTCTGGTAAGTTATTAATATCATCATTCGCGTATTTAATTTCCAACGGATTATTGTATTTATGCCATTTTTTTGAGGTAATATCTGTAGGAAATTTATCATTTATTAGGTTTGCATATTCTTCATTCAAAAAATTAGGTATTATAATATGATCAAATGGTTGAACACCATCAAATTGTTTAAATAAATCATATGTATTATTAATCCAATCGCCAAAATAGGATCTTTTTTCTATTTCTGGTATAGAATCCATTTTTTTCAACTCTAGTAATTTAATTTTATATTGTGGATTAATCAAATCGTTCAATCCAGTTATTAAATCTACTTTAATATTCCATCCCAATTCTCTCACTTTTTTATTACTTATATAGTAACGCATATCATTATAAGGTCGATCTTCAATATATTCAATCCATTCCTCATAATTTTCTGTTTTTTTTATTTGTTTAATGAGTATCTTGGCAATTTCCATAACAGAATATTCCATACCCTCGTCACATCCAATATTATATATTTCACCAACCGAACCTCTTTCCAAAATAGCTTCAAATGCTGTTGCTGTATCATATGCATGTAAGAATGCTCTTACTGTTTTACCTTCACCTTGAATCGTCACTTTTTTTCCCTCGTTTAATAATTTAATAAACCTAGGTATCAATTTTTCAGGATATTGATTTGGTCCATAAACATTATTACCTCTTGTAATAATGATTGGCATATTGTATGAGTGGTTATATGACTGGGCTATTAATTCGGCACCGGCTTTAGTAGCAGCATAAGGATTGGTAGGACATAAAATAGAATGTTCGGTTTTATGTTTTTCGTGAATATCATTCATGGATTCTCCGTATACTTCATCTGTCGAAACATGAATAAATTTCTCTATTTTTTTGTACTTACGACATGATTCTAATAATGTATGTGTACCTAAAACATTATCATGACTAAATGGAAGGGAATCTTCGAATGAATTTTGTACATGGCTTTGTGCAGCAAAATGAATTACGTGAGTAATCTGATATTTTTTCAACATTGTATCCAAATATTCCGCATCGCATAAGTTTGCTTTCAAAAAAACATAAGATTTGTCTTTTTGGATGTATTCATTTACGTTGTTTATGTCAGCACAATAATATAAAGCATCTAAATTCACTAATGTATCCACTTTCCCGAGAGGGAAATAATAATTAATAAAATTACTACCTATGAATCCGCATCCACCTGTTATCAATAAATTCACTGGTTTTCTCTCCGCATCGAGTTCCTTCCTATATTCGATAAGGCAATTTCGAACGGAATCTTTTATATTCAAAACCTCTGGGAACATTTCCTCCAATTTGCGAGTTTCCAAAAAATTGTTGGATCGATCTGATGTTAGAATTTTGCGCTGTTCTTCTTGAGAGAAATTCTTCCAGGTAAAAAGAGGATCCACAATTTCTTTGTACATGGTCAAAATTTCGTTATGACTTATTAAACCAGGGTTGGTTAGATTAACAGTTCCATATACTTTTCTCTCCATCATCGTTAAAACAAAAGGTAAAAGTTCAGGCAAAACAGTCATAGAATTTGGAATAGAACATATGCGATCATAAGTTGCTATTTTTGTTATGAAATTGCGTGGGTTTTTATTTCCGGTAATAGGCATACGAATACGCAAATTCAACACGCTGTTTTTGTAACCACTCAAATGCATAATTTGATCTGTGAATCCCTTTACAACCGAATAAGATGAACCAAAAAAGTTGGGTAATGAATCTTCGTCAAATCCGGATTTTTCCATTCCAAATGGATGTTCATCATCAAACTTAAAAATACATCCTGTTCCCAAATAAGTATAATGAATTTGACGATTTCTACAAAGTTCTGCCAACACGATTGGAGAGAAAAGATTGTCTCGAATATTCTCCACCAATTTTCCTTCTTCTTCTAAATAATCAATGGTTGTATAGATTTTATCTCCTATTTTACCATGAGTTCTACCAATAAAAGAAACAACATGAGTAGGTTGTATTTCATCCAATTCTTTTTCTAAATCCAACGGATTTTCTGCACGTGCTTTACCAATAAAATAATTCTGATTTTTACTCTTTAATACATCGATAAATTGATTGCCGATCCAACCATTGCTACCATAAACCAAAATTTTCATATAAATATTATTATATTTTAATATTGAAATAAAACCACAAATATATGAATTAAATAACAAAATTAAAATATTGTATTCGAATACCATCCGATGTTTTTATGCAACAACCAATTCCATAATAAAATATTCCTTTTTTTCTTCATATCGTTCAAAACGCATTAACACAGGATGATCTGTTATCGATTCCTTCATCCATTTAAACCCGTAGTTTTCATAAAATATAACAGATTCTTCAACGGAACTAAGAATAACTTTAATTGTGGTTTCAGGATTATCACTATTCTCCTCTTTAATTCTCTCTACCAGTCCATCTATCAATTTGGATGCATAACCTTGACCTCTGAATTTACGCTTTGTACACGCTATAAGGACATAATATCTGATTTCGTTTTGACATCCATTACTCGATTTGCATTTGCACTTACGATAAACTAACATGGACGGACAGTTATCGACGCAAAATTCGTTATCTAAACAATGAAACGCTACAATATTTTTCATGTTCCCCAAAACATTATAAATATATTTGTGATGAATATGGTTATATGAATAACGAGCAATTGCATTAAAACAATCTTCGCCAAAATTTTGAATTAAATCCATGATTTTATCGAGAGGTTTGTTATCAATAATATCATTAATAATAACATCTGAATAAAAGTTCATGTTGAGTTTTAAATATTGATTAATAATAACAACGTATATTATTTTATATTGTGTTTGTGCAAAATATAAAACCTTTCAATTTTTATTTTTTTGCCTTTGTTTTCGCTTTATATAATTTGACAAATTGCTTCAAAATGAGCATTGAAAACCCTCCCATATCCGGATGAAAATATTTTTTCATGCGATTACATATTCCATTTGTCATATTATTTTTTAATTCATCATCGGATATACTATAAATATAACTAGACAATAAACGTACAAAGGATCGTACTTCAACTAAAACAATATTGTTGTTGATATTAGTAGTGCTAGAATAGTTATCGATACCAGCATATTGTAACCAATCATAAAACAATTCGTTTTTGTCGTTCCTTCTCTCTGGATTGTCAATAGGATCTTCAAAAAAATCAAAATAAGAAACTAGCGAATAATAAGGATCACCATAATGTTTATTTGTTTTTTCTAGTTTGTTTGCAATAAAAAATGCATTTTTTCGCGTGTAACTTTTGTCATCAAGTATATATTCTTCTAATACGGACTGTTGAATTATTAATTTCTGTACAATAGCAACAATTTGTTCGTTGTTTAATCTATTTGAAAAATATTCGGATATATTTTGCTTAAGTGCTTTGTATAAATCGTAATTCGTGTGCCGAGAATTATAAAAAAGTGTATCTTTCAAATATTTCGCGTTTTTCATCTTATTTTTCACTTTTTCATCTATCAAATAATTATTAAAATATCGATTCATTTTGAATAAAATCATAAAAATATAATTTTTCATGGATTGTACCAGACTTTTATTTCTTGTATCTACAATCCTGTAGTCTTTCGAAACAGATTTATTGTAGTTGTTCAACAATATTTTTATCGTCTTCTCGATTTTTTCAATTATTTTAACCCGTTCATCAGAGAGAAGTTTGTGATTTTCAAATAAACGAATATCATCCTTGGCTAATTCTTTCATGATATCAACGATGTCTTTAATATGACATGAAAACGTCATTTGTGGCACTACACAAATATCATCGGTATCCAATTGTTCTTCTAATAAATGAGTCTGTAAATAATACAAATTCGTGTCAGGCAAATGATACAAATAACGATCCGTTGGACGTTTAATTATTTCTTTGTCTGAACCACTGAAATTCATTATAAGTTTGCCTCGTGTTTTTTCCAACCTAGACAAATGCAGTAGTAAATTTTCTACAACATTGACAAACGTATTTAATATTATGTTTTTGCTTATTTTTGGTTTATAGTACGTCATTATCCATTCCACGTCAGCAAACATTCCACAGTCCTTTTTCTGCCACGTTTCAAAGTTGATTCTATATTTCTCTCCACTATCTGTTACAAAGGTATAAAGATCATTCTTATCAAATAGATCTTCTTGCTCTGATTCAGCTTCTCCGTCTTCTGCATTGTTTTCTTTAATATCATCCATGTTGCAAAAAACATTCAAATATTTAGTAAATGGTGTTACAGCCATATCATTCGCGGATAAAAATACAATATCAGGGTTAATAACTAATTTTTTTTTACCAATACTTTGACTTGTGTATGCATTCAGTTCTATATATTCATCTAAACGATTAGCATAGTAATCAAATTCTTCTTCTGTATAATCCTCGTTTTTGATGCGTTTAATTATTTCATAATCCTTTGGAACCGTGTCTGTGTTTAATAAAATAGGAAGATTGCTATTTTTTTTACGCATCTTAGAACTAGTATTTGTCTTACTCTTTAATTGAGACATGGATTTTGACATGCTTCTCGAGATGGATCTAGATTTTTCTTCATTCATATAATCATTGTTAATTAGATTCAATTTCGCCAAACTTTGCGTCTCCAATTCATATCCAATACTTAATATCTTTCTGAATATAGATTTTCTCTCAATATCACCACCATATAGTTTTTTGGTTTTACTGTTTGAATTGATATTTGGTGGTTTTTTCGATTTAGTTTTATCCCTCATATATAAAATAGAATATATTAAAATAACACAATATTTTGTTCTTTTTTTCTTTAAGTTAAAAATCCAATTTATTATATAAAAAGTGTAATAAAATTCACAAAATTTTTTTTGTAAATTAAAAAATGGACATTTATTTTTGTCCATTTTTTGAAACCCGGGAAACTCTTTGCGAAAAAAACGTGTTTTGTGACCATAATTGAAATTTATGGTAAGGACACAAAAAAAATAATTTTCAGTTTGTTACCATAAAATTTTTAATTTTTTGATTCGTTTGTACTTTAGGAACTTTTTCTGTTGCTAAAATAATAAAAATGTTGAAAAGTTCGGTTCCAAAAAGTTCCATTTTTTATAGTTGTGAATTATGTGACTATAAATCGTCACGATGTAGTCAATATAATAGACATCTAGACACAGCAAAACATATAAAAATGGAAAATTCAACGTTTTGTCAATCATTGGCAACGGGAAAAAGTTCCGATTTTAAATGTCATTGTGGTAGGGTATACAAAGACAGGTCAGGTTTATGGAAACATCAAAAAAAATGCGACGATAATACGTGTGAAATAAATGATAATATTGTAACAGAAAAAGTAGACATTTTTGATAAAGAACTCATTATAACCTTGGTGAAACAAAATGCCGAATTGTTAGAAATAATTAAAAACGGTACAAATGTCAATAACACGGTGAATAACACTAATTGCAATTACACTAACAATACAAACAAAACATTCAATTTGCAGTTTTTTCTCAATGAGACATGCAAAGATGCGATGAATATATCCGAATTTATTGATAATATTTCTCTCCAACTATCGGATTTAGAAAGCATAGGGAGTTTGGGATATGTGGAAGGAATATCGAATATTATTATAAAAAATCTGAATGCATTGGATGTTGATAAACGACCTGTTCATTGTAGCGATGTAAAGAGAGAGATCATATACGTGAAGGATGATGATAAATGGGAGAAAGAGGAAGAAGACAAACAAAAAATAAAACAAGTGATAAGTAGCGTAGTTTCAAAAAATCTTGGTTTGCTTCCAGAATATCAAAAGAAATATCCTCAATGTATGAATCCAGAATCGAAAAAATCAGATGAATACAATAAAATTATTATGGAGACAATGGAAGGTGGTGTGAAAAACAAAGAAAAAATTATTCGAAAAATAGCCAAAGAGGTGGTTATAGAAAAATAAAATAAAATACCAATAAT
>Ga0114979_10003657_pt1 | contig 10268 bp, 7 predicted proteins | sample S_140625_EF_Meta_FD_87315 | JGI IMG/M metagenome (GOLD analysis project Ga0114979, IMG submission 87315) | Freshwater microbial communities from Lake Simoncouche, Canada to study carbon cycling - S_140625_EF_MetaG | ecosystem: Environmental > Aquatic > Freshwater > Lake | place: Lake... | reverse complement strand
CTCTAAGATGCCCCAAAGAATTGTTCTGTTGACAGAGCAACACACTCAGAATCCCTATTACTGGGATAATGTGTACACGCTGATGCAAGTGTTGATGAAATTAAATATCGATGTTAGGGCTGCAGTCCCTGTGGCGTTGGAAAAAAATTTAAACCTTGAATCTGCGCGTGGACATAAAGTTGAAGTTTATAGCGCACATCAAGAAAGTGCATTGTGGTCAGAATTCAAACCCGACTTAGTTGTCAGTAACAACGATTTTTCAGAGTCATTTGAAGCTTGGGCACAGAATTTCGAATACCCCATTAACCCGCCTCGCGAATTGGGTTGGTACCAAAGAAAAAAATCCAGATACTTCAAGCATTACAATGCAATTGTGAATGAGTTCTGTCAGGTCGCCTCTTTGGATCCGTTTACGATGCGGGTTGAAACAGAACTTTTTGAAAGCTTTGATATCAACGATGAAAAAAGTCGATCCGACTTAGCTGACAAAACAAGTGATTTCATGAATCGCTTGACCAGTCTTTACAAAGAAAAAGATATCACTCAAAAGCCATTTGTGTTTGTCAAAAACAATTCGGGGACCTATGGATTAGCAGTCATAAAGGTCAATGATCCTGCAGATATTAAGCAGTGGAGTTACAAATCTAGAAAAAAAATGAAAGCAGCAAAAGGCGGCCGTGAAGTTGAGGAAGTGATTATTCAAGAGGGCATACCTTCTCAGGTGCAATCTGAAAATGTAACAGCAGAGCCTGTGATTTATATGGTGGGAAGTCATTTGGCAGGAGGATTTTTAAGAACTCATGCCGAAAAGGATTCGACAGAAAGTTTAAACAGTCCAGGTGCTATCTATAAGAGACTTTGTATGTCTGATTTATTGGTTAAACCCGAAGACTGTCCCATGGAAAACGTCTATGGTTGGTCTGCAAAGTTAGGATTATTGGCCATTGGTCGCGAAGCCCAAGAGATGAACGTTAAATATAAATCCTTTATTCAGCGAAGCTAGACTTGGGGATCATCCCCAAATTCGATAACATAAAAGAATGAAAACATATTTCTCTGCTGTACTTCCTTTGTCAGGGGTCATTTTAGGCTTCTCTTTTTTTTCTTATCACTTCGAAACCCAAATGCAAAAAAGGGGTTTAGCTTCAGTTCAAAACAATTATGATTTATCTTGTTTGCAAGGCAAAGATTTTGAAAAAGCCTACAAGAAAAAAATTGTAAGTGGAATTAAGAGCTTTCGAAAAGAAGGACTCTTGGGTCTGGAAATTGGACATTTTATTTTTTCAACCGAGGACAAAAAAAATAGCCTCGATTGCATCTCTAGAAAAGATCGAAGCATTAGTTCTGCTGCGCTCAATGATTCAAGCTCATTGAAGCTGGCATGTCGTGATTACCCGATGATCACGTTTTCTTTTTCTGCTGAAGACCAAGCCACCAATGGAGAAAAAAGACAATTTGAAGTTCAAGCCGAATGCCAGGTGAAAATAGATCTTTCAAAGACTGAAACTATTTGGATACCATGGCAAAAAATATCTCAAGAGACTCCATTTGATGGCGAGGCTCAATTCACTCAGCCATCTAAATTGTCTGTCAAAACAACGAACGTGAGCCAACAATGGCCAAAGAAATGGGCGCTAGATTCTATCGAGCTTAAAGGTAAAAAAGGATCTCTGAAAGTCGATCGAGAAGAAATCAGATCCATTGCGGGACGACCTTTGGTCTTTGATTTTCCATAAAAAAAGCCTGCAAATATTTAATTTGCAGGCTTTTAATTTATTCAATGAAAATCAATTTTATTCTAAAGTCCATTTCTCGGCCTCATGAGTTTCATAAATTTGATGGCCTGAAAGACGGTAGTTCTTTAGATTTTTAGGTACCACTGCGATTTCAGTTCTGTAGTACAACGGAATCACGGGTGCTTCCTCGGTGTATGATTTTAAAATCTTCTGAGCGATTCCTTTTCGTTTATCGGCATCAAATTCACGATCTAAATTCTCAATCAGTTGATCCACAGTTGTATTGACCCATCCCGGTTGGTTTTGTCCCGACCAAGAATTTTTGGCAGAAGGAATCATTTCCGAGTGATGTGTCGACCTGGGGCTGGCTTCAGGTTGTGAAACCCAAGCGTACATTGCAAGACCACCGAACTGTCTTTTCTTTGTTGTTTCAGAGAAGAAAACGCGAGCAGGCTCGTTTTTAATGGTCACTTCTGCACCCACGGCACGCCATTGGTTTTGCAAAATAGCTTGAACAGTTTCGCGGGTTTTGTTTCCCGCCGTGGTCATGAAGTTGAAGCTCAGACGCTTGCCATCTTTTACGCGAATGCCGTCAGCTCCCATTTTCCAACCCGACTCATCAAGAAGTTTAGCAGCCGTTCTTTTTGAGTAACTGTAAACTTTAATTTTTGTAGGATCCGTTGTGTACCAAGGATCGTTGGGTGACAGATTATGAAGTGCAGGTTTTTGTTTACCTTCAAAAAGAGCTTTCGTAAGTTCTTCGCGGTTAATCCCATAGATCAGAGCTTGTCGAACTTTTAAGTCTTTCAAAATGGGGTGATCCATATCAAAGTCGATATGTTCGTAAGTTGTGCCCTCTTTGAATTTTACTTGGAATGGCAGTGATTCAGAAGTGGATTTCTGATCAAACAAGACCGCCTGATCAAATGAAAGCCCCAAAGGAGAGATCATATCGATTGTGCCTGAACGAAGGTTGGCCTCGAGGGTTCCCGTATTAGGAATCAACTTGAAAAGAATTTTTTTAACGGTAGGGGCTTGGCCGTAAAATTTAGGATTAGACTGGAAAGTGACGTGGCTTCCTAATTTTAATTCCTTCAATAAATAAGGACCGTTGTAGAGGCCAGGGTTTGTTGGATTTTTTGTGTAGTTCGAGTTTTTATCGTAGCCTTCTTTTTGCTTTCCGTATTTGTCCATCACTGGTTGTTCAATGTGTTTAGGAAGGGGTGTTGGTAAATTTCGAAAGAAATCCCATTTTGCGTTCTTATAAGTCACAGTGCACTTTTTGGGAGCTGTTTTTTCCCATGCAATACTTTCGATGTCTTCGTAGGGCTCGCGACTTCCAATAGAAACGTTTTGATTAAGGCCAACCTTCCATGAGAACTCGAGATCTTCACAGATGACGGGAGCACCGTCACCCCAAGTGGCTTTTTCGATGATTTCCCAAGTCGCAATCATTCCTTTTTTGCCGTCAGCACGGTCAACAATTTTAGCCTGTCCGTTCTTGAGTGAAGGAATTGATTTAGCTAAGTGCGTTTCCCATTTGAGATCAGGAGATAAGTAAACAAAACCTCGATTTGCGAGGGCAGACATATATGTTGTAGCTGCCATAGTTGCAATCAGCGGATTCAAATTTTCGAATTCTTGAGAAATTCCAACTTTGAGCTCTGCATTTGTTGGCTTTGTAACGGCCAGACTGAGGGAAGTGAGTCCCGTGAGCAGGCCTGCCAGAAACATTGAAAAAGATCGGTTCATTTTAGCTCCTTAACTTTCAAAGTGACACATATTAAGTGGCAGTTTTCATTACCGCGTTAATAAAATATTGTTTACTGGAGCCAAAAACGCTCCAGGGGTTATAGAAGCACATCGTGTGCCAAAATTTAAGCCAAACTTTTTGCCAATTCCACGAAGGTACGAATCATAACTCCACTGGCGCCTTTTTTAGGGCAATAGTTCAATCGATTTCCTACAGCCCATCCAGTACCTGCGATGTCAAAATGCGCCCACGGAATTCCTTCACCAACAAATTGCTCTAAGAATGCAGCAGCAGTTGCAGAGCCCGCACCCTTTCCTGATGAAATATTTGAAAGATCTGCAAAAGTTCCCTTCATGTCAGCCACATGATGATCCGTCAATGGCATCTGCCACGTGAGCTCGCCTGAAACTTGAGCCGCTGAATTCACCTTTTTGACGAGGTCTTGCGAGCGTGTGAAAAATCCTGTGTGAATATTGCCAAGAGCCATCACCATTGCTCCTGTTAATGTGGCAGCATCAATGATCGCTTTAGGCTCGAGCTCTGTTGCATAGCTAAGAGCATCCGCTAAAATCAATCGACCTTCAGCATCGGTATTGTTCACTTCAAAGGTTTTACCGTTTCTGGCCGTGTGAACATCACCTGGTTTTGTTGCAGAACCATTCACTAGATTTTCTGTCGCAGGCACAAGTCCTACCACATTCATTTTTAACTTGAGTTTTGCTATTGCCAGCAGAGTTCCTATGACATTAGCGCCGCCACACATGTCATATTTCATTTCTTCCATGGCGGCACTTGGCTTGATGCTGATTCCACCGCAATCAAACGTCAGACCTTTGCCAACAAAGACCACTGGCTTTTCGGACGCCTTTGCCCCTTTATATTCCATAATGATAAATCGGGGCTCTTGATCGGATCCGTTTGAAACTCCGAGCAGTCCACCCATTTTTTCTTTTTTAAGTCGTACTTTGTCCCAGACTTGAACTTTGACTGAAGTGCCCTTGAAAGCGGCTTGAGTTTTTTCTGCTAAAATTTTTGGAGTCATTAAATTCCCAGGCAAATCACCCAGGTTTCTAGAGAAGTTCACGCATTGTGAAAGGACTAAACCTTGCTCGAAAGAGTCCTTCACTTTTTTGTCACTGGCGTGTGAACTGCTGATGTGAACTGTAGCAGAGTAGGGTTTTTCTGCTTTTTTACTTTTAAGTTCATCAAACGAATAGGCTGCGAGTTGCAGGCCCTCGACGACTGCCTTCATATACAAAGCAGCAGTTGTCACAGAGCTTGAAAGACCATCAAAATGAATCACGGCTTCGTTTGATTTAGACGACTTCATCCCATCGTAAGCAGCTGCGCTGGCTTGTCTCACTTTTTCATGATCGATGTCTGAAGATTTACCAAGACCAACAACAATCACATTTTTGTAACCAAGAAAGTTGAGTTCACGAAACAGAATTGTTTCGTTAGCAGTTCCTGTGATCACTTTATCTGAAATTGAAGTGGCAAGAATTTTACTTAGTTCTTTCAGTAAAATTTCAGCGGGCTTCTCTTTTTGAGATGATGATTTTGAGAAAGTGATCAGTGTGGGGCCATTTAAATTCTGTATAGACTTGTGAATTAAATTAATTATCATAAATTTCCTCTTGGAATTAATTGCCTAAGCTATGAATATAACCAGGGAATTAGAATTAGCACAGATCTTAGTCCATGCAAGGTCTTTTTTTAAAGAACCTTTTCGCGGACTCCGATAAATTCACAACATAAAACACCAGGAGTCATCAGTGTCATCTCTCATTCCGTACGTCATCGAACAAACATCACGCGGGGAAAGATCTTATGATATTTATTCTCGCCTGCTCAAAGATAGAATCATAATTTTGGGGACACCTGTCACAGACGATGTGGCCAACAATATTATCGCTCAAATCTTATTTCTTGAGAGCGACAATCCTGAAAAAGACATTCATTTTTATATTAACTCTCCTGGAGGCAGCGTATCAGCAGGTCTTGCGATCTACGATATGATGCAATTCGTGAAGTGTGACGTCGCCACTTTTTGCATGGGAACAGCTGCCAGCATGGGTTCTTTGTTGTTGCAGTCAGGCACAAAAGGGAAAAGATACAGCATGCCAAACACGCGCATCATGATCCATCAACCTCACTTGTCAGGCGGAGGAATTGGTGGTCAGGTCACTGATATTGAAATTCAAGCTAAAGAGCTTGTGAAGACAAAGGAAAAGCTTGTTAAAATTTACGAAGGTCACGCAGGCCTGTCCTACGATAAGCTCTACCAGATGATGGAGAGAGATTATTTTATGGCTCCTGATGAGGCCAAGTCCTTAGGTTTAATTGATCACGTTGTAGAATCTCGTAAGTTATCGAAATAAAAAGGATCAAAAAGAATGAGCACTTTGAATAGCAACTTAAGATGTAGTTTTTGCGGAAAAAGCCAAAAAGAAGTCAAAAAATTAATAGCCGGGCCCGGGGTCTACATTTGTGATGAATGTATCGATCTTTGCACTGACATTATTGTGGAAGAAAAAGACAAAGAGACCACAGTCAAAGGGGGTTTAAAAGTTCCACGACCAGCAGAAATTAAAGCTCATCTTGATGAGTACGTCATCGGACAAACAGATGCTAAAAAAGCTTTAGCTGTGGCGGTGCATAATCACTACAAGCGAATCAATGCAGCTGCCAGCAATAAAAAAGGCCAAGACATTGAGCTTCAAAAATCAAATATACTTTTAATCGGCCCCACGGGATCCGGTAAAACATTGCTTGCGCAAACGATTGCTAAAATCTTGAATGTTCCGTTCGCAATGGCTGATGCCACCACATTAACTGAAGCAGGCTATGTGGGTGAAGATGTGGAAAATGTTGTCCTTAATCTTTTGCAGTCCGCTGATTGGGATGTGGAAAAGGCTCAACGGGGCGTGATCTACATTGACGAAATCGATAAGATTTCTAGGAAATCAGAGAACCCATCCATCACTCGAGACGTCAGTGGTGAAGGCGTTCAGCAGGCTTTACTCAAAATTCTTGAAGGTACGGTTGCAAATCTTCCTCCAAAAGGTGGTCGTAAACATCCGCAACAAGAATTTATTCAAGTGGATACAACAAATATTTTGTTTATCGTGGGCGGTGCTTTCGTTGGTCTTGATAAGGTGATCGAGAACCGAACGACCCAAAAGTCTTTGGGTATCGGAGCAGAAATCAAAACCACAAAAGAGCGTGCAGAAACCAACAATCCTTACAGAAATGTCGAGCCTGATGACTTAGTTAAATTTGGTCTCATTCCAGAATTCATTGGTCGACTTCCGACACTCGCTGTTCTTGATCAGCTCGATGAGGCGGCATTGATTGATATTTTGATTCGTCCTAAGAACGCGATCACAAAACAGTATCAAAAACTTTTTAGCTACGAAGGTGTGGATTTAAAATTCACAGATAAAGCATTGAAAGCCATTGCTGAAACTGCGATCCGTAGAAAAACGGGAGCTCGCGGTCTTCGTGGTGTGATCGAAACATCAATGCTTGATATTATGTTTGATATTCCATCGCGCACAAACGTGAAAGAAGTCGTCATCGACGAGAACGTAATTTTGCAAAAGGCTCAGCCCGCCTTAGTCTTCAAAGCAGAGGGTGAAGTGACTGTTTCTTCGACAACTAAAACAGGGCGACTTCCTGGTGATCCAGCAGAAAGTGCATAAATAAATGAGGAGCTCATTGAAAGCCGCAGAATACAAAAATCAAGTTTACAACATCTTGCTGGTCGATGACGATGCAAGTGTTCGTGAAATCATCGAGTTGCGGCTCAGTTCATTGGGCTTTAATGTATTGACTGCTGTCAACGGTATGCACGCGATGCAAAGACTCAAAGGGTCCACAGAAAATCCAATTGATTTAGTGATCACAGATCTGTCCATGCCTGGGCAAGGAGGTCTTGATCTGATAACTAATATCAAAGCAGCAAGCTCAGAATTTAAGCATCTTCCTGTTATAACGCTGACGGGTAACATAGATTTTGAAGTCTTAAAATCGGCCAAGCTCAAAGGTGCTGCCGAAGTTCTTGTGAAACCCGTCTCGTTTCAGGCCCTTCTCGAGCGTATTCAGGCCCATATCTAGGTTCATAAATAATTCTTATATGTGCATCCCGCCTCTTTTTGGGGTCCAGTTTCATAAAGGTACTTTTTACTTCCGATCCTCAGTGTTTCATCCCTATACTTGAATGATCAGGTCATGAAGATCTGGTAGAATGCACGAGGGAGGGATTATGACGGATTTCAAAACACAGACACTGCCCCTATTACCACTACGGGACTTAATCATTTTCCCGCATATGATGATGCCTCTCTTTGTTGGTCGTGAAAAATCGATCAATGCTTTAGAAGAAGCAATGAGCAAGCAGATCGACATCGTACTGGCGGCTCAGAAGGATGCAAAAACCAACAACCCAGAACCTAAGGACATTTATGTCGTGGGAACTGTCGGAACAATCATCCAACTTCTTAGGCTTCCTGATGGAACAGTAAAAGTTCTTGTGGAAGGCAAGCGCCGAGTTCGCATCAAAAACTTTATTAACAACGATTCTTACTTCAGCGTTCAAGTGGATGATATTGAAGAAGATGTGGATAATTTAGTGGAAGCTCAGGCCTTGATTCGATCGGTAAAAAATACGTTCGAAACCTATGTGAAGCTGAACAAACGAATTCCACCTGAAATTCTTATGCGCGTTTCATCAATCGATAATCCCGGCGAGCTTGCAGACATTATTGTGGCTCAACTGAATCTGAAATTAGAAGAAAAACAAAAAGTTCTAGAAATTTTAGATCCCGCCAAACGCTTGGAACATTTGCTGAACACAATGACGGGCGAAATTGAAATTCTAGAAGTGGAAAAGAAAATTCGCACTCGAGTGAAGAAGCAAATGGAGCGCTCACAAAAAGAATACTATTTAAATGAGCAAATGCAGGCCATTCAAAAAGAACTTGGTGAAAAAGATGATTACCAAGCAGAACTTCAAGACTTAGAGTTGAAAGCAAAAGCAAAAAAACTCACCAAAGATGGTTTTGAGAAAATCATGAAAGAAATTAAAAAGCTGAAGATGATGTCACCGATGTCAGCCGAAGCCACAGTTGTCAGAAACTACATCGACTGGGTTCTTTCACTTCCTTGGGCTGATTATTCTGAAGAAAGTCATGACATCAAACGAGCTCAAAAGGTGCTTGATGATGATCACTGGGGTTTAGAAAAAGTAAAAGATCGCATTCTGGAATACCTTGCAGTGTTGAAAATTTCAAAATCCATGAAGGGTCCAATTTTGTGCTTAGTGGGCCCCCCTGGAGTTGGTAAGACTTCATTGGCTAGATCTATCGCCACATCACTGAACAGACAATTCGCAAGAATTTCATTAGGTGGAGTGCGTGATGAAGCAGAAATCCGTGGTCACAGAAAAACCTACGTCGGTGCGATGCCTGGTAAAATTTTGCAAGCTCTTCGAAAAGTCGACAAGGGGAACCCCGTCGTTTTGCTTGATGAGATTGACAAAATGGCCAATGATTTCAGAGGTGACCCTTCAGCGGCCATGCTTGAAGTTTTAGACCCTGAGCAAAACCATAACTTTCAAGATCACTACCTTGAACTTGATTATGATCTTTCCAAAGTGATGTTCATTGCGACAGCAAATTCGCTACACACAGTGCCTCGTCCACTTTTAGATCGTATGGAAATTATTTCCTTAGAGGGTTACATCGAGCAGGAAAAGTTTCAAATCGGTAAAAACTATTTAGTTCCTAAGCAAATCGAAGCTCACGGTTTGAACGAATACAAAGTGACGATGCCAGAAGCAACGATTCGCAACATTATTCGTTACTACACAAAAGAAGCGGGTGTTCGAAATCTCGAGCGACAAATTGCAAACGTCTGCAGAAAAATGGCAAAGGAAATTGTCATGGCAGAAGCAGTGACTGAAATGAAAGGTAAAAAAACGAAGAAGTCCAAAGAGGCAACAAGTCATGTAATCACTCCTAAAAAGTTGGTCGAGCTTTTGGGTCCTGAAAAATACAAATATGGAAAGATCGAAGAGAAAAATGAAATCGGTTTGACCAACGGTATGGCTTGGACCGAAGTGGGCGGAGATCTTCTAGCAGTTGAGGTGACAGTGGTTCCTGGTAAAGGCAAATTCACTGTGACAGGTCAACTGGGTGACGTGATGAAAGAGTCCTGCTCAGCAGCTCTCAGTTATGTCAGATCTCGTGGACCCTTGTTTGGTTTAGATAAAGAATACTTTGCTGAAACTGATGTTCATATCCACTTACCTGAAGGCGCTGTTCCTAAAGATGGCCCATCTGCGGGTATCGCGCTGACGACATCCATTGTTTCTTCGATCATGAGAATCCCAGTTAAGCGAACAGTTGCAATGACAGGCGAGATCTCACTACGGGGTAAAGTGATGGCCATCGGTGGACTCAAAGAGAAAATCTTAGCTGCACACAGGGGTGGTATTAAGATGATCATTTGTCCTAAGGAAAATGAAAAAGATCTGAAAGACATTCCAAAAGAAGTCATGAAGGATTTAAAAATCATTTTGGTGGATCATGTGGATCAAGTTCTGATCAACGCTTTAGATATCAAGTCTCCAAAAGAGTTGTTTAAGAATGAGCGTCACCGTGATGCGGGAATCAAAGCTCAGTACACGGGGCAGGCGACACACGCATCGACTCACTAAATTAAGTTAAAAAAATCGAAACAGAAAAAGGGGCTTCCACAAGAAGCCCCTTTTCTTT
>Ga0114979_10003655_pt1 | contig 10269 bp, 10 predicted proteins | sample S_140625_EF_Meta_FD_87315 | JGI IMG/M metagenome (GOLD analysis project Ga0114979, IMG submission 87315) | Freshwater microbial communities from Lake Simoncouche, Canada to study carbon cycling - S_140625_EF_MetaG | ecosystem: Environmental > Aquatic > Freshwater > Lake | place: Lake... | reverse complement strand
TAAAAGACGATAACAAAAAGAACGGCTAATCCATTTATAACTGGTTTCGCCCTAAGTCATTATGTCCAAAAAAGACTATTATGATATTCTTGGTGTAACCAAAAAAGCAACTCCGGAAGAAATCAAAAAAGCCTATAGATCTCTTGCAATGAAATATCACCCTGACAGAAATCAGGGGGATAAATCTGCTGAGGGAAAATTTAAAGAAGCATCTGAGGCCTATCAAGTTTTATCTGACCCTAAGAAAAAATCTTCCTATGACCAATTTGGACATTCTGCTTTTGAAGGTGGAGCTGGTGGGACTGGAGGTTTTGATTTTGGTGGTTTTGAATCTGGAGCATTCTCTGACATCTTTGATGATTTTTTTGGTGACTTTATGGGTTCTGGTCGCGGTAGCAGGAGTTCTAAAAAATCAAGATCTAATCGCGGATCCGATTTAAAAATTAATTTAGAAATAACTTTAGAAGAAGCTTATCTTGGAAAAAAACAAACTATCAACTTATCTTCAAATGAAAAATGTGAAAAATGTTCAGGAGACGGTGCAGAACCTGGCTCAAAACCAAAAAAATGTTCTACTTGTAATGGACATGGAAAAGTAAGAACGCAGCAAGGTTTTTTTACTCTACAACAAACATGTCCTGATTGCGGAGGAGAGGGTGAAGTACTTTCCAATCCTTGTAAAGATTGCAAAGGATCTGGTACTGTTAAAACCAAAAAAAATCTTTCTATACAAATTCCAAAAGGTGTTGATGATGGAACACAAATAAGATTATCTGGAAAAGGAGATGCTGGTTATAGAGGGGGGTCTAATGGAGATCTTTATGTATTTATAACAGTTGAAAAACATAAGATTTTTCAAAGATCTGAAGAAAATCTATACTACAAATTACCAATATCAATGGCAGATGCTGCGCTTGGTACCGAAATAGAAGTTCCAACTATTGATGGTGGAAAATCAAAAGTTAAAATTCCCTCAGGAACACAGTCTGGAAAACAGTTTAGACTTAAAGGCAAAGGGATGCCCATTATAAGAAGTGATGATTACGGAGATTTATATTTAGAAACGAATGTAATAATACCCGAAACCTTATCGAAAGAGCAAAAAGACTTGCTCGAAAAATTTAAATCTTTAGAAGATTTAAATAACAATTCAGAAATAAAAAGCTTTATAAATAAAGCTAAAAAGTTTTGGAGTGGAAATTAATGAGAAAAATTAATATTACAATCACTGGAGCCCTTGGAAGAATGGGAAAAATTCTCATTAAAAGAATATCTAAAAATAAAAATTTAAGATTATTTAGCTTAACGGACCTAAAATCTGGAAAAATTATAAATGGAATTAAGACACAAAAAAATAACTTAGAAGCATTTAAAAAAACAGATGTTATTATTGATTTTTCAAGACCCAAAGCTTCACTTGAAATATTAAACTATGCAAAAAAATTAAAAAAAAGGGTCATAATTGGAACAACGGGGTTTACTAAAAAACAAAATAATTTAATTAAAAATTATTCAAGAAAAATTCCTATATTTAAATCAGGCAACATGAGTCTAGGCATTAATCTTCTAGAATATATTATTAATATTATTGCAAAAAAAATTCCTAATGATTATCAAATTGGAATTGGTGATGATCACCATAGAATGAAGGTTGATTATCCTTCAGGAACAGCATTGATGTTGGCAAATGCAATATCTAAAGGAAAAAATAAAGATCTAGAATCAATAAAAGGAAAAACCTTTTTAAACAAAAAAGGCAATTTACAAAAAAATAAAATTAATTTTTTTATTACAAGAAAAGGAAATACTATTGGCAAACATTCTGTTCTTTTTAATAATAAAATAGAAAATATAGAATTAAAACATACTGCTTTTTCAAGAGAACTCTTTGCTGACGGAGCATTAAATGCAGCTATATGGATAAGCAAAAAAAATAAAGGCTTGTTTGGTATGCAGGATATGTTCGGATTAAAATAAATTTATAAAATTTTTAAATTATCTTTGACACTTCTAAATAAAAATAAAGCTTTTGAGCTTATAAAATTATTAAATAAATCAATAAAAAATCCAAAAACATCTTTGAAGTATAGAAATAGATTTACTCTATTAACTTCTGTTGTTCTCTCAGCGCAATGTACTGATGTTAATGTAAATAATGTTACTAAAAATATATACAAAAAATATTATACTCCTAAACATTTTGTAGATCTTGGAATAAACAAAATTAAAAATCTTATTAAAAGTATAGGACTATTTAATAATAAGGCTAGAAATTTATATTATTTATCTAAAATTTTATTAGAAAAATATCAAAGCAGAGTTCCAAGTAAATTTGAAGAATTAATACTTCTTCCTGGAGTTGGCAGAAAAACAGCTAATGTTGTTTTAAATGCTGCATTTAACAAACCAACAATCGCTGTTGATACTCATGTCTTTAGGGTGGGTAATAGAACAGGTCTTTCTGATGGAAAAAACCCTGAGCAAGTCGAAAATCAACTTTTAAAAATATTGCCTTTAAAACATATTAAAAAAGCACATCATTTAATACTTTTGCACGGAAGATATATATGTAAGTCTAAAAATCCATTATGTGAAAAATGTGTAATTAATAAAATTTGTCTATACAAAGGAAAAAAGTGAATAAAAAAATATTAGGCATTGGTAATGCAATTGTGGATGTATTAGCAAAAGTAGATGATGGGTTTTTAAAAAAAAATAATCTTATTAAAGGCTCTATGAAACTTATTAATAAGCCTGAATTTGAAGATCTTAAAAAAAAAATTAAAATTGAAAAAATTATGGCTGGCGGGTCTGTTGCTAATACAATGTCTGGAATTGCTTTTCTAAAAGGAAGTCCTTCATTTATTGGAAAAGTTAATTCTGATGATTTTGGAGAAATATATAAAAAAAGTCTTGAAGATATAAATGTAAAATTTCCTTATATAAAAAAAAATGAGGAACTGGCCACAGGCGCTTCAATTATATTAATTACCCCTGATTCTGAAAGAACTATGTGTACCTATCTTGGAATATCCTCTCATCTTTCGGCGAATGACGTAAATGAGAAAAATATTATAGATAACGAGTTAATTTTTTTAGAAGGATATCTTTGGGACAAGGGAATAAGTGAAAAAATGTTTAAACATACAATCAGTATAGCAAAGAAGAATAAGGTTAAAATTGCAATGAGCTTATCTGATATCTTTTGTGTAACTAGACATAAGCAGGACTTTTATAACCTTCTTAAGAATCACCTAGATATATTAATAGGGAATGAAAACGAAATAAACGAATTAACAAATAAAAAAAATCTATTAGATTCGATAAATCAATTAAAAGAGTTAAATAAATTAATAGTAATTACAAGAAGCGAAAATGGAAGTGTAGCTATTAAAAATAATGAAATTATAAACTGCGATAGTATAAAAGTTAAGGAAGTTTTAGATCTAACAGGTGCTGGGGATTTATTTGCTGCAGGATTTTTAAAAGAATATTTAGATCAATCTGAAATTAAAAAATGTTTGACAACTGGGTCAACGCTTGCCTCAAAAATAATTCAAAGAATAGGAGCCAGACTAGAGTAAATTATCAATTTACTTAGATAGATAGTATAAAGAATTCTTTTCTAAAATAAATTTTTTATCCTTAAAAAATTTATCTATTTTTTTTCTTAATCGATGTAAGTGAGTCTCAAAAGCATGGCTTTCTAAATCTGAGCTACGGTTCCAAATATTTTTTAATAAAAAAGATTTTTCTAACCCATTATTGTTATTCAATGTTAAAATTAATTCTAATTCTTTTTCTGTAAGTTTGGTCTTGATGCCTTTTTTCATAATAACCCTTTGATTAGAATCTATTTCATAATCATTAATAATAATTTTGGATTTTTTAAAAAAATTATATTTTGTAAGTAGAATACTTAATATTTCTCTAAAAGATAAAATTTCTATAGGAATAAATAAAGAAACATGAAATTCTAATAAATGTAATTTATTCTTTGTTAAAAAATTTTTATCTTTTAATAAAAAAATAGTTGGGACATTTTCTATAAAATATTTTTTTAACTCCGTTAATGTGAGTTTCTCTATAAAAATAACTCTAACTAGGGGATCTTTGTTATTATATTTAAGATTTTTATCGGTGTTAATGCTGTAATTAAAATTTAATTCAGCTAATAAATTGCAAAAAAATTCAGAACCAATGATTTGTAAATGAACATTACTCATAAATAAATGTATAATACATATAATATGATTATTGTAAAAAAATATGGATATTTAAAGTATAAAAATTTTAAATTCCGTTGCTCTTTAGGAAAAGCAGGTGTTAAAAAAAAAATAAAAGAAGGTGACAATATAACTCCTAAAGGGACTTTCAGATTATTAAAGGTATTCTATAGATCAGATAAAATTAAAAAAATTAAAACTATATTAAAAAAGATCAAAATTAAAAAAAATTTTGGGTGGTGCGATGATCCCAACAGTAATTTTTATAATAAACTTATCAAACTTCCCTTTAGAGGAAGTTATGAGAAATTATACAGGGCAGACAATATTTATGATCTTTTAATAGTGTTAAATTATAATACGAATCCAATTATCAAAAATAAAGGTAGCGCTATATTCATTCATGTTGCTAAAAAAAACTTTAGTAATACTGCTGGATGCATAGGTTTAGCAAAAGAAGATCTATTAATTTTATTAGCTAATATTAAAAAAAAAACAAAAATAAAAATACAATAAAAATTATTTAAATATAGCAGAACCAACCCTCACAAAGGTTGATCCACATTTAATAGCTGCTTCAAAATCATTCGACATACCCATACTAAGGTCTTTTAGTTTATTATTAATATTTAATTCTTTTAATTTTAAAAAGTAAGGCTCAGGGTTCAATAAAACTGGGGGAATACACATTAATCCTAAAATATTTAATTTTAAATCATTAACACAATAATTTACAAAATTTGAAACTTGAGAAATATTTATGCCCTTTTTTTGCCTCTCATCACCAATATTAACTTGTATAAAATATTTAATTCTTTTCTGGTTAGCAGCTTCTAAACTAGAAAAAGTTTTAGCTAATTTTTCAGAATCCAAAGAGTGAATATAATTAAATATTTCAAATGCTTGTTTGGCCTTATTTGATTGCAAACCGCCAATTAAATGAAGTTGTATATTTTTTACATTAAGATTAGACCATTTCATTTCTGCTTCCTGAACTCTATTTTCTGCAAAATGGAGATGTCCGTGATCTAATAATATTTTAATTCTATCTATTGTTTGATTTTTACAAACAACTACTAGGTTAACTTTGGAAGAAATACTTCTTATGTTATTATTAATTTTTTGATAATTTTCTAAAACGTTCATTAATATGTTTAATAAAAAGAATTTAACAGCATACTATTTTATTGATCAAATTGACGAAAGTACAATAAGTACTATATCTAAGTTTAATAATATTTCTTTAATTTATCTTAATCAAAACGATCTTTCTTTAAATATAGAAGATTTAACCAATATTAAGAAATTCTGTAACAAAAATAATATTAAATTTTACGTAACCGACAATATACGATTAGCAATCAAAATTAAGGCTAATGGAATTTATTTGACCAAGAATTACAGTGGAATGTTGCATAATTTTAACCATAAAAAAGAATTCTTAATATTAGGCGGCGTTCACAATCAATTAGAATACTACAAAAAAAACATTCAAAATTGTAAAAAAATTTTTTTATCTCCAATTTTTTATAATAAGAAATATTCTATAAACAAAATTTTAGGAGTGGTTAAATTTAAGCTTATTTCAAAAGACTGGAAAAAAGAGGCGATCCCTTTATCTGGTATAAATCAAAGAAATATAAAAAAAGCCATTCTTGCAAACAAAACACTAATAGCTTTTAGAAGCTGGAAATAAAAAAACCCACCTAACATTTTTTGCTAGGTGGGTTTTTAAAATACTTAAAATTTTAATTATAAAAAATTAATTAAAAGTTTGTAAGCATTAAAAGTCTGAACTGTTTTCCATCGTTTCCATTAACACCTTGGAAATCAGATACATCAGCGTAAGAAGCTTTTACAGCAATTGCGCCTAAGCTATATCCAATAGATGCGATAACTGTTTTTTCAGTTTCTACAGAAGCAGCATTATTACTGTCAGCTTTTGCGTAAGTTAATCCTAAAGAAAGATCTTTAGAAGCAGCATAAGCAATACCTACAGCTTTTCCTGTAAGTTCTTCAGTTAATACAGTAGAAGCAGTAATACCTTGTTGTACACCTTCAGTTACGATTTTCTCAGCAGAAAGAGTAACAGCTCCTGTTGTGTAAGCTAAACCATAGTTTCTAGTTCTAACTTCTTTATCTGCAGCAGTGGCCATATTAATTCTGTCACCATTAGTCAAGAAGGCTTTAGCCTGAAGACCAGATACGCCTAAATCTCCTCTGTATCCGATTTCATAAGCAGAACCTTTTCTTAAAGCAGACGTGTTATTAGCAGTTGTAGCGTTTGCATCATTACCGATGTCATTAAGAATAGTAGTTGTTAAGTTTGGAACGTAGTAAACTGAAATATTACCGTTTCCAACTTTTTGTACAACTCCAGCTCCAAAGTTTTGGTAAATTGATCCGTGTCTAGGGAAAATAGAAACAGATGAAGTAGCAGCTGTAGTAACTGCTCCTGTTCCTAAACCGTCTTGACCGATGTAACCAACACCAACAGCATTAGTGAAGTGAACATCACCGTTTTGAATTCTGTCAGCACCAATTGTTAAAGTAGTGTCTCCAGAACTAATTTCGATGTAGTTACCTTCTGAATGCGTACCAGTTGCACCAACGTCTATTCCATCATTCTCGATAGAAAAACCAGCGGCATAACCCATACCGTTATTTAATTTACCTTTAGTCGCAAGGTTAATTTGTGTTTCTTTAGTCATAGAAGACCAAGAACCATCTTTGTTTGTGTTATCAGTCGATGTAACGATCAAGCCGATATTTACGTTTCCTGATACAGTTGTTTGAGCAACTGCTGCAGATAAACCTAAACCAGCTAAAGAAGCTACTATCGCCGTTGACAAGCGTAGTTTATTTAACATTTTGTTTCCTTTTGTTTTGATTGATCTAATAAAATAATTATTAGATTAAGATTATTAATATTTGTATATTCCAATAAAATCAGCATTATTTCTATATAATGATGATTTTTTTAATTTTAAGTGATATTTATGCAACATAAAAACTATTATATTATCAATATTTTTTTAATAAAATCCTATAAAATTCAATTATATGAAATTAAAAATATCTTTCGCCGTTATATCTTCATTATTAATATTGTCTTGTTCGTCGAATAACGCAGATCCCGTAACAGGCAAAGATCCTTCTTACGAAATAGATCCACAAAGAAGAGCACGAGAATTTGTAAAACAAGGCGGAGGAGTATTTGGTGATATAAATAATAAAAAATCTTCGACAACAACTTATGACTTTGCCACATCAAATGTTCTTTGGAGGGCTACTTTAAAAAGTTTAGATTTTTTACCTCTTGTTAATGCAGACTATTCTGGAGGAGTTATTGTGTATGATTGGTATTCCGACAAAGAGAATTCTAATGAACAAATAAAAGTTACAGTTAAGTTTTTAAACAATGATTTAAGAACTGATTCAATTCAAGTGACAACTCATAAAAAAATCTGTGAAGATTCAGGAAAATGCACAACAAAAAAACTTGATGATAAATTTTCAAATGATATTAAAGATACAATACTCTCATCTGCGAGATCTCTAAGAATTGAAGAAACAAAAAAAGAAAAAAAATAATTCACTAAAAAATCTTCAAAAATGGAAAACTACAACTCCATATTAATAGAAAAAAAATGGCAAGATTTTTTTGAAAAAGAAAAAACTTTTAAAGCTAAAAAAGAAAATAATAAAAAATTTTACTGTTTGGAAATGTTTCCCTACCCATCGGGAAATATTCATATGGGACACGTAAGAAATTATACTTTAGGTGATGTTATAGCAAATTTTAAGAGGCTTAATGGATATAATGTTCTTCATCCTATGGGCTGGGATGCTTTTGGTTTGCCGGCAGAAAATGCTGCTATACAAAATAATCTTCACCCTAAAGATTGGACATTAAGAAATATTTCCACAATGAAATCACAATTGAAACGCCTTGGTCTTTCAATTGATTGGGGTAAAGAAATTTCTACCTGTGATGAATCATATTATAAACATCAGCAAGTTTTGTTTTCTCTTCTTTTTAAAAAAGGAATTGCATACAAAAAAAAAAGTTATGTAAACTGGGATCCTATTGACAAAACTGTTCTAGCAAATGAACAAGTTATTGATGGAAAAGGTTGGAGATCCGGAGCAATTGTCGAAAAAAAAGAATTAGATCAATGGTTTTTAAATATCACAAAATATTCAGATCAATTACTAGACTCTCTTAAAGATTTAAAAGGTTGGCCGGAAAAAGTAAGGCTAATGCAAAAAAATTGGATTGGAAGATCTGAAGGTTGTGAAATTGAATTCATTTCTGATTTAAAAAACATAAAAATTAAAATTTTCACAACAAGACCAGATACGATATTTGGTGCTTCATTTATTGCTATTGCTCCTGATCATCCTTTTACTGAGGCTTTTAAAAATGACAAAAACTTTATAGATTTTAAAAAATCTGCTTTAAAAAATATTGGGACCGAGTCATCGTTATCTAAAAACGAAAAATTAGGATTTAAAACATCATTTTTTGCATCACATCCTTTTCTAAATAAAAAAATACCAGTTTATGTGGCTAATTTCATATTAATGGATTATGGAACTGGAGCTATATTTGGTTGTCCAGCGCATGATCAGAGAGATTTAGAATTTGCTAAAAAATATAATCTAGAAATTATTTCCGTTGTAACTCCAAATAAATCTAAACCAATCAATATTAATGATCAGGCTTATACCGACGATGGTTATATTATTAATTCAGATTTTCTTAACGATTTAACTGTTGGAGATGCAAAAAAAAATATTATTGAAAAAATAAAAGAAAAAAAAATAGGTAATTCTAAAATAATTTATCGTCTCAAAGATTGGGGAATATCTCGGCAAAGATATTGGGGATGCCCAATTCCAATTATTTATAGAGAAGATGGAAAAGTCCTTTTGGTCCCCGAAAAGGATTTACCTGTGGAACTTCCTAAAGACATAGATTTTAGCAAACCAGGCAATCCATTAGAAAACCACCCCACATGGAAATATACAAAATGTCCAGAGACTGGAATGAAGGCTATTCGTGAAACTGATACTCTGGATACATTTGTAGATTCTTCGTGGTATTTTCTTCGCTTTTGTTCTCCAACAGACAATGAAAGACCCTTTAATGTGGATGAAGCAAATTATTGGATGCCGGTAGATCAATACATTGGAGGCGTTGAACATGCTATACTTCATCTTTTATACTCAAGATTTTTTACTTTAGCTTTACAAGATGAATTTAAATTAAAAATTTCTGAGCCTTTCGAAAATCTTTTTACTCAAGGAATGGTATGTCATCCTACATTTAAAACAGAAAACGGTAAATGGGTTTTTCCAAAAGACGTTCTTGAAAAAGATGGATCTTATTTTTTAGATAATAAAGAAAAAGTTTCAAAAGGTGATAGTCAAGCCATGTCTAAGTCTAAAAAAAATATTGTTGATCCGGACGATATTATTAAAATTTACGGAGCAGACGCTGTAAGATGGTTTATCTTGTCGGACAGTCCTCCAGATCGTGATATACAGTGGAGTGATAGCGGTATCCAAGGTGCTTTTAAGTATATACAAAAAATCTGGCGTGTTTGTGAAAAAGTAAAAATTTATAAACAAGAAAAAAAAGAAGTTGAAAATAATTTTCTAACTAAAACTAATCTTTTAATAAAAGAGATTTCAGAATGTATAGAAAAGTTTCATATTAATGTTGCCGTTGCCAAGCTTTATATTTTTCTAAACAATCTAAATGAGGAAATTGATAAAAAAATTCTAAATGAAAACGATATTATCAATTCTTATAAAAAATATTTAATAATAATATCCATATTCATCCCACACATTGCAAACGAATGTTGGGAAAAGATTACTAAAAAAAATGATTTAACTGCTCAAGAATGGCCCAAAATAGAAGATAATCTTATAAAAAATGACAACTTTGATATTGTGATTCAAATAAATGGCAGAAAAAGAGCAATTATCAACGCTATTAACAATGAAAGTGAAGAAAATATTTTAAGCAAAT
>Ga0114979_10003654_pt1 | contig 10272 bp, 14 predicted proteins | sample S_140625_EF_Meta_FD_87315 | JGI IMG/M metagenome (GOLD analysis project Ga0114979, IMG submission 87315) | Freshwater microbial communities from Lake Simoncouche, Canada to study carbon cycling - S_140625_EF_MetaG | ecosystem: Environmental > Aquatic > Freshwater > Lake | place: Lake... | reverse complement strand
TCTACGCTCTGATTCCCCTCAAGGTAGATTTGAGCCGCCGTCGGTGCCGCGTAGGTCAGGAGGCCCGCGATGGCCGTCCCCGGGGCGACGGTCTGGGAGGCGCTGACGATGTACGTCCCCGCGCCGCCCGTGCCGCTGCCGAGGGTGGTGACCGTGGTGCCCGCCGTGACGCCGGTACCGGTCAGCACCATGCCAATCTTTACGCCACTCCCCGATGCGACGGTGAGTGTCGTCCCCGTGATGCCCCCGATGACACTTGTCGTGGTGTAGGAGCCCGCGGGCGTCGCGGCCACGACGTGGGGCGCGCCGAAGACCCACTCGTAGTCCCACCCGCACCAGATGGGGCTGGGGAAAATCTCGGTGGTGTATCCACACGAGCGGCGGGAGCCGATCGCGCTCCCGGCGTCGTACCAGATTTTGTCCTTGACGTTGTAGATGATCGCGTCGGAGCACTCGGTCTCCGTGCCGCGGGGATAAAAAAACCAAATCTCGTTAAAGCGTGGGACCTTGGTCGCCCAGACCTTCTGGCGCTGCTCAAAGTTAAGGTTGTCGAAGAGCCAGTTTATGTTCTTATCGTTTGGCACAACCTGCACCGACCCATTGTAGGAGTAGAATCGGTCCACGCCCATCCAGTAGTACACGCCGTCCATCTCCACCACGGAGTTCGAGGACATGATAGAGATTTGGCTGGAAATAATATCGTAGCGCCAGTAGATCGGCGCCGCGTTGACGAAGGAGACACGTATGAGGCTGTCCGTGGCCCAGAAGAGCCCCGAGGGGGACTGCGTGCCGCCCCGCACGGGGACACCCTTCACGATCTTGCTGGAGGCCATGTTGACCTTATTCGCGAGGGCGCCGTTCCAGTCCGTCAGCACCTGATTCGCGTAGGTGCTGTCGACGTTGTTGTTGGCGATGTACCCGTTGGAGCCGTACACGAAGATGAAGGGGTACAGCACGCACACCCCGCCGTCGACGGAGATGGGGTCCCCCGTGGGGGCGCTCCCGCCCGTGTCAAAGAGACCCGCGAACGTCCAGACCTGACCCGCACCGGGGAGGGTGTCCCCGACGAGTACCTGCGTCGCGACGCCGTTGTCGATGTTGGCAAGGTTCTGCCCCGGGTGCGTCAGCACCTTCAACGCCCCGCCGCTGGGCTCGTACTGCAGGTCAAACTGCCAGAGGTTGTTAGGGCTGGCCGCGAACTCGGTCAGTGTGGCGACGTAGGGCCCCGCCCCGATGCCCACGTTGGTGCTGGTCGTGAAGACGTCGAGGCCGTCGCTGTTGCCAATAAAAATGTAGTTCACCCCGTTGTAGGGGTTCGTGACCATGCCGCGCGGGATGCCGTTGGGCGTCCTGAACATCTGACGGTAGCCACCCATCTTCTTGGGCACGCCACGCTGGAACCTCGTCCACGTGCCGTCGCTGAACTCGCGCGCCTCGAAGACCGTCCCGTCCCGCTTTATGCCCGGCTGTACGCCGAGGGTGTAGATCAGCGGCTGCTGAGTGTCCGCCACTAGAACGTACCGCCGCCGATGAGTCCCGCGTTAAACGTGGCCACCGTGCTTATCTGCGGGGAGAGTGGGTTGCTGTTGTCGATGGTCATCATGTTGACCCCGCCGGCTGTCAGCCCAAGCTGCGCACTCGAGGCGAGGTACATCCCCGTCGTGGTGTCGTTGATGAAGGAGAAGGAGGGCGCGCCGGCGGAGCCGTCCGTTACAAAGTAGGTCGCTGTCCCCGACTGCGTCAGGATGTACAGGAAGTTGCCGTCGCTCAGGACCACCGCCGTCGTGTTGGACAGCAGCGATATGGGTGCCTGCGAGCTGCCGGAGACTTGGAACGTGACGTCGTACCCGTTCTGGTTTGTGGCGTTCGAGAGGATGTAAATCTGCGTGATGGCGGGCAGCGTCACGTCGAGGTCCACCGCGCGCGTCCCGGCCAAGGCCACGTAGGTCTGGATGATGGGCGCGAAGCTGACGAGGCTTAGTGTGGTGCCGGGGATGCTGTCGACGTCGTAGGTGGCCGCCGTGAAGGTTGCGCTGGTGGGGTTCGCGAGGCCGACGGTGTAGAAGTCCCCGTTGACGTAGTCGAACACGACCATGCCCGAGTCGCCCGGGTTGAAGGTCACCGTAACGGAGCCGTTCAGTGTCGAGGTGCCCTGAGGCACCATCGAGATAGCGCCCGAGCCGCTGTTGCGGAAGAGGATGTACCACCCCGGGGTGATGCTCGCCGCCGTGGGGAGTGTGATGGTGTCCGCCCCGCCCGTCCAGATGTAACTGAGCGCACGGCTGGCGTTGTTTATCGTCGGCGCCACGGAGGTGGTCACGATGCCGTAGGAGGTCGCCAGCTTTCCGCTCGACGTGGTGAGCCCGCTCCCGGCCAAGGAGGCCGCGTCCGCCGCGGAGGTGCCCGTGCCGTAGGTGAAGTTGTGCCAGACACCCGCGCTGGTGCTGTTGTCGACGAGGTAGAAGTACCGCGCGTCACCGGCGGCAAGTACCACCGAGTTGGCGTTGTCCTTGTCCTGAATGATGAGGGTGTAGGCGCTGACGTTGCGGAAGAGTATGTCCGTCCCGACGGAGCCCTGATCGCCGTAGGGCAGCGTTATAATTAGCTCGTCGACGCTCTGGTCGCAGTCGATGATGCGCGCCGCGGCCGTGTCCACCCCGCCCGGTGCGACGTACGCGGGCCACGTCAGGGAGACGTCCGCGCTAAATGACAGGCTGAGGTAGCTTACGTCTGTTGGCTGGACGACGTCCCCCGTGAAGGGGGATGTGAATGTGGTCATCTTTACGGCTCCTGAATGCTGGTGTTGCGGTCTATGCCGCGGCTTGCGTTCTCGCCCTTGAGCGCGGCCATGGAGGTGTCGTAGTACTGCTTCCAGACGCCGATCTTGTCCAGCGACTTCAGGAAGCCCTGAGCCTGCAGAAGGGTGCCAAAGAGCAGCGCCTGCGGCGCCTCCCGCGTGATGAGGTTCTCTTGGTTCTCCGCGTCGAGGGGCTGTATGCGGCTGTAGTAGGTCGCCTGCACCGTGTACGCTAGGTCGGGTATGGGGGCGAATGACCAGTGGTTGTAGTCGTAGTCCGCGTAGTAGATCGGCTGACCCTCGGGTGTCTCGCCCTGATACATCGCGACGTAGTCCTGCGATCGGTGTAACACAGGGGCTCCGTTGATGCTCATGGAGACGGTCTTCCTCCAGCGCGCGGGCTTCACCAGCGTGGCGCCCTGCGTCCCGGCTATGAGCGTCGTGTTGACGGGGGAGAGCTCCCAGAGGGTCTTGACCTGAGAGGCTATCTCCTGCTCCGCCAGCATGATGAGTCGCGGTATCTGGTCGAGGAAGGAGGCGTCGTTCCGCTCCGAGTAAGTTATAACGTCCGTGACCAGACTGTCATACGTCATTGCCTGTGCGGCCATGGCTACCTCGTGTAGTACGAAATGTTAGGTGTCAGGTAGATCGGGGACTTGTCGCGCTCCTCGTCCTCGGCCTGACGCAGCCACTCCTTGGCCTGACCCTCGAGGTACGTGATGCGGGCAAGGTCTACCCCGGGCACCTGCAAAGACACCTTGTGGGAGAGCTGGGCTTGTATGGCGGCGAGCCACCTGTTGGGCATGTAGAGGCTGTCCGTGAGCGTCCCGACGTCCTGCAGCTGGGTCTCTATGACAAGCTGGAATACTTGGAAGTCGTTGTCGGGGATTGGCCAGAGGTACATCTGTGGCACGATCTGGCGGTCCATCCAGTACTGCAGGGAGCGTTGGCTCGTGAACTGCTTGTTGGGTAGGTTCCAGTAGTCGTCCCGGTTCAGCCGCGCCAGCGGGATGTCCTGCTGCGTGTAGGAGAACGAAATCTGGCGCAGTGAGAACGTGGTGGCGACCGTCTCACGGAGGCGGTAGTAGATGTGCTCGGGGGTGGGGTCGACCTGAAAGTAGTACCACTCCCTGTCCGCAAGGGTGACCGCTGGGAGTGTCTGTCGCACCACCCACGTCACACCGTCCTCGCTGGTCTCAAATACGAAGTTGTACGTCGCCGCGCCGTAGGAGTTAAAGCCCGCCTGAATGATCCTCTGCCCCGCGCTGTACGATGCGCCGAACCAGTTGTTTGGTGCGGCGGCGGAGGTGGCGAAGTTGTCGAGGGTCTGACTAAAAAGATTTATTGCGTTGACGTTGGTTGTGGGCAGCGCGGAGCTGATCTGGGGCGTGATGATGTAGCGCCAGTTCGCCTCACGGACGTCTATCGTGCCCTCGGGGAGTGTCAGGACGGACTGGTTGGTCTGCGTCCCCAAGAGGATGCTCTTCAGCATCCAGAGGTTCACGCCACGGTTGGAGGCGTTCTGGAGTATGTAGAAGAGTGCCTGACGCGCCCCGTTGACGTACTGGGGTGTCTGCTCCTCCGCGGCCTTCCCAGACTCACGGAATGCGAACTCGATGAGCTGCGCGACCGTTATCTTGGTCTGGTTAATTGTCCCCGAGTACGACATCTTTTATCGACCCCTTCCAGCGGCTTTTCTTTCCGGCAGCTTCCCCTTGGCGGGGCCAGCTTTGACAAATTCCTTGCCGACCTTTTGCTTGATCCCAATTTTCTTGGCAAACTCCGGGGAGTGCGCAACGCCCTGCATCAGGCGCTGCTGTGCCTTAGACTGGATGGGCATGTTAAAACCCGGGGCGGTAGGGGCTGATAAGACCCTGCTGCTGGGGCTGCATCGCGCCGGGTGCTGGTGTCATGCCCGGCTGGGGTATGACACCCGTGGCCGCCGCGCCCATGCCGCCGGAGGGCTGCGCGGGTCCCATGCCTCCCATGGGGATCGCGCCGCCGTCGGCGTACCCCGGGTAGGACGGGGGCATCGGCATCGGGGGGCGCTGCGGGGTCATGGGGGAGGGCGCGGCGGGTGCGCCCGAGCCGAGCCGTTTCCTTGCCATCAACTTGGTGAGGATCGCGCGCTCCGCGGGGGAGATGGCACCTATGCCGGACATGCCGTTGTTGGCGTCCTGCGAGTCGGGGTAGGTCATTGCTTTGCCGTAGGCGCCGCTCGAGGCGCGCTGCTGCTGTGCGTCCTGCACCTGCTGCATCATCTCGGGGGTCATGCTGCCGCCATCGGCGAATGAGGGCGTCTCCTTGCCCTTGACCGCGGCCTTGGAGGGGGCGTCGGCCTTCTTGTCGCCCGTGGGCTTGACCTTGGTCATCCCGCCGGCCTTGAGCTTCACCGCCGCGGAGGGGGCGTCGGCCTTCTTGTCGCCCGTGGGCTTGACCTTGACCATCCCGCCGTCCTTGAACTTCATCGCCGCCGAGGGGGCGCAGGCCTTCTTGTCGCCCGTGGGCTTGACCTTGGTCATCCCGCCGTCCTTGAACATGCTGACGGTGCCCTTCTCCTTCTTGGCGCGGCCACCCCGGCGGAGCTTGGAGAGGTCTGTCTTCGAGCCCTCGTGCTCCTGCTTGTCGTGCATCGAGAAGGCCTTCTTGACGATCTTCTTGTCCTGAGCCACGTCCTGCGAACCCTCGGAGGTCTCGCTGTGGCGGCTCTTGTAGACAGCCCCACCCTCCTTGTAGCACTTAATGTCGGACTTCATCTTCGGAAGAGCGTTAAATTCTTTCATGGTAACCTCGAGGTTAGTGTTTGTCGGATCGCGGAGTGGCCTACTCCTATAACCACTTATGCAAAAAACGGGGTGTTTTCGCCCCTACTTAGCAAGAAAGAGCGCCACCTCGAGGTGCCGGCGCCTAGTCAGCGCCTTGGGCTTGACCCACCCAAGGAACGCCCTCCCGGCGCCCGCCTCGTCCCCCAGATTCATCCTGCGGACGACCTCGGAGCCCTTGAACCTGTCCTCCCCGATGTTGAAGCACAGGGAGGCCATGGCGTCAAACTGGTTCTGGGTGTACGGCACCCAGAGGGCGTCCGATATGGCCAGCTCGCACTTGGCCAAGTCGTACAGGAACATCTCGAGCACCTCGGGGTCGCTCAGGACGGCCCTCAGGAGCCTCCGCTCCCCCTTCCTGATGTGGTGCCCCACCCCAATCGTCCAGTTGCCCTGTATGTCCCTGTAGGCGCTGTTTCGGAAGCCCTCGAGGCGGGTTATGAACTCTACGGTTGTGGGCTGTATGCCGGCCCTAGTTGGTGGCTCCTCCACGGGTTCCGTGGAGCCGATGAACATCGAGGACAGCACAAATCCAATGATGAGTACAGTTAGACCGGGCTTGAGCACGGGCACCTCCCATGTAACTTACACCCAACACTAATACAAAATTAGCGCCGGGAGTCAATCACCTTTGAGGGATGTTGCCCCCGACGGGGTTCTTGGCGCCGACTGGTGCCGCGGTGCCCACCAGCGTCCCCGGGGGGATGGTGGTGGCCGTCCACGGGCTCTCGTTCATGGGGCCGAGGCAATCCGCGAGCGTCACCCCGTTGACCTTCTTGTCGCGCTTGCGGCACAGCATGGACCACTGGTTGGCCATCCCACCCCCCGGCGCTATTGTGGTGGTGAAGGTGCGGATCACGGCCGGCTTGACGGCCCACGTGGGGGCCTGCGGGTAGCTCGTCTCGGTGGAGAAGAGGCTCCAGACGAACCCGGCGGGTGCCTTGCAGGAGTTAAACATCAGGCTCATGTCCGCGAAGGCACTCCCGTTCAGCACGGGGCACACGGAGATGCCCTCCCGGAAGGCGGTGCCTTTCACGGTGATGGAATTCCCTGTCGGGGCGGTGGGGCTGGCGGCGCACAGGGCGTACTCGCCCTTGCATATCTTGAGGCTGAGTGGGTCCGCGATGGAGAGCTGTGAGGCCAGCGTCAGGAGGGCAAACAGAATAATCTTAGGCATATTTCCTCGTTCCGGTTTTGTCAATAATTAGTACGCTTCGTCTCGGCGCGTCACTCAGGGTGTTTGGCACCGAGATATGGGTCCAGCTGTCAAACTCGCGTATGACTTGATCGAAGGGGAGGTTGGACTGAGTCACGCGCCGCACCACCTCGTCCGGGGTCATGCCGGGCACGCGGAGGTCCGCGGCGCAGCCCAGCCTGTGCTGGCTGGTGTCCTTGGAGCCCACCGCGTCATTGACGGCCTTGGAACGGTAGGCGGAGTTTATTACGACTGCCCCGCCCCCGAGGAGGTTCTTGAGCGACTCCAGCAGTGCGGCGAGGCGCCTGAGGTTGATTAGCGCCCGGTCGTCGGGGGTGTTGTCGAGGGCGCGGTGGTCGGTTCGGGTCAGCTCGTCGTAGCTGAAGTGCTCACTTAGCTGCATTACCGATTCCCTTCTGCGCCTTTGACTTTCTCCACTGTTCTGTACGCGCCAAGACCAAGCATTCCGAACAAGACCGTCATCAGCGTGTCCATCTCCAACGAGGGCGGTAACGTCCAGCCAAATAGGTTTTGCATTACCCAGCCTAGTATCGGTCGTGCAATCACTTGGTAAAACAGACCACCCGCACAAGTCCAGCCAACCGCAGGACGCCACCCAGAAATGAACCAATTAGGATTAGCGGCCTCCACAGCATTTACGCCAATTTGAGCCTTGGCAAGGTCGGTGGTTGAAGCAAGTTTTGCAAGTTCCCCGTTTTGCTCCATACGAGCAAGTTCTAGAGTGGCGGCAGCTTTAGCTACAGGATCAGGAAAAAACCGATCAATCAGCCCCTTACCTAAATCAAACAATCCAGATAAGAGCAGCGGGTTCATTACCTGTCGGCCTTCTGTTCCAGCTTCTCGAATATCTTAGCCAGCATTGCTTTGATGTCCCGAATATCCTCCCGGTAATCATCACGCGCAACGTACTCTTTAGGAAGGTCTTCACGCAGCTTCGCTAGGTCGGCCTTCAGTTCCTTAACCGCAGACCAGAGTTCACGCGCAAACCATCCGAGAACTACAAAACCGCCACCAATGAGCGCGTTAATCAGGTCTTGGTTGTTCATGCCATTTCAACCCAAGCCAAGGTTTCCTCATTCCATGTGTAGCGTTTGTCATCTACAGGCATAGGAGTCGGCGCAGTCCACTGGCAAGTCTCTTCGACTAAAGTCCAGCTTGGGAAAGGTTTAGGCGGGATAAACGCATCGCGTCCAGCATCAAAGGTAAATCCGATACCGGCGTAGTTCTTACGTTTATTCCCGTTGTAGGAAGTCTGCTTCCACTCCCCGCCCAATAGCCGCTCACAGAACGCAGCGCCAAGGTACTCTTTCTCAACGCCTTGAGAGTCAGCCGTGTCCGTGTTCGATACGACAATGACCTGAGTGACTACACCGTTTTCTACTTTAGCAAAATGTGCCATGTTTATCCCTTTACCATGTGATTATTACGATACCTGAACCGCCAGCGCCGCCACCGCTGTAATAGGCATGAGCAGTACCACCGCCACCACCGCCCGTATTTGCAGTCCCCGCAGTTGCTGCACCACTAACCGCCCCAGCACCGCCGCCGCCAGCACCGCCAGTACCAGCAGTACCAGAACCAGAAGCGCCACCGCCTCCGCCCCCGCCATAGGTGACTGAGGAACCAGAAAGACTGTTTGCAAGACCCGCACCACCATTGCCAGCAACTGAACCAACCGCATTAGCACCTACCGCACTAGCGCCACCACCACCGCCACCATAATTACTTGCTCCATTCCCACCAGCAAAACCTTGCCCAGCAGTTCCTGCTCCTCCAATATCGCCAGTATAACTACCCCCACCACCTGAACCTCCAGCGGTTCCATCGCCACCTTCAAACCCACCCCTACCACCGCCAGTTGAAGTAATAGAAGAAAAAACAGAATCAGAGCCACTAGTGCCGCTTCCTGCTGCTCCAGCCCCACCAGCGCCTACCGTAACCGTATAAGAAGTTCCGGGTGTTACTGAGAGACCTGTAGCAGTCCTAAATCCACCCGCACCGCCTCCACCACCGGGATATGCTGTACCAGAAGTAGTACCTCCGCCGCTACCTGCACCCGCAACAACAAGATAGTTCACGCTCGTCACGCCAGCAGGAGCAGTCCAGATACCCGAGGAGTTGAATATCGCCATCTTACTGGGCGCGATGTAGGAGATGATTACGATACCTGAACCGCCAGTTCCGCCGTTGTTTGTTGAGCCAGAGCCACCGCCACCGCCAGCACCGCCGCCAGTGTTTGCTGTTGCATTAGCCGCTGTTCCTGTGGCGTTGTCACTTGCACCATTCGATGCGCCGCCCTTTTGCGCCGTGGTTGCAGTACCACCTCCAAGACCCGCAACACCAGCACCTGCCGCATAGCCAACACCGCCGCCACCGCCGCCAGCATAGTAAGTGGATGTTCCGCTAATTGAACTAGCAGTTGCTGTACCACCGTTACCTGCATTATTCCCCGCCGCGTTTGCGCCAACACCGCTATTGCCGCCACCGCCGCCACCGCCGTAAGGAGAGCCACCTCGACCGTTTCCGCCAGCAGAACCTTGACCTGATGTACCTGTTCCGCCAGTACCGCCTGTGGTATCTGAACCAGCGCCACCGCCGCCAGAACCTCCATTACCCCCGGGGGGGCTAGTGGGGGACGTATACCCGCCACCGTAGCCGCCGCCTGTGGAAGTAATTGACGAGAATACTGAATTGTTGCCCTGACCTCCGTTTGTGCCGGGGTTTCCACCAACGCCATTAGCGCCACCAGCGCCGACAGTTACGGTGTATGAGGTTCCCGGAGTAACCGCCAGCCCCGTTGCCGTCCTATATCCACCAGCGCCACCGCCTCCAGCTAAAGTACCGCCTCCACCACCGCCCCCCGCTACGACAAGATATTCAACCTGCGTAACTCCCGTAGGGGCTGTCCACGATCCTGATGCGGTGAATTGCTGGATGATGCGAAAGCCCGGAACAGGCCAAAGACTTGCCGCTTGGTACGCAGCCTGTTGTTGTAGCGTCCAGATACCATTGGCTACGCCTAATACCCCGCCAGTTGGTGTGGTAGGGCTTTTGGTGATGATCTTGCCGATGTAATCCATTACGTCTCAGCCTTCAAAATGTAATGCTCCCAGTGCCAGTCCATGTGTAAGTCCTGTAGCCGCCAGATACAACGATGGATGGTGAGCCTGTTGTGGAGGTTGCTGCGGGGTAGGAATCGGCGTAACGGACTATCGCTATGCCTGAACCGCCTGAACCGCCTGTGGGGTTGCTGTATGAAACCGTGTTGCTACCACCGCCACCGCCACCCGTGTTAGCCGTTGCCGCGTTACCAGACCCACTAGCTACGCCGTTTGCACCGCCACCCGTACCGCCAGCACCTTGAGTGCCGCTACCCGCCCCAGCGCCGCCGCCGCCGCCGTAATAAGTACCAGCAAAGGAGCGACCTATGCCGCCAT
>Ga0114979_10003651_pt1 | contig 10275 bp, 5 predicted proteins | sample S_140625_EF_Meta_FD_87315 | JGI IMG/M metagenome (GOLD analysis project Ga0114979, IMG submission 87315) | Freshwater microbial communities from Lake Simoncouche, Canada to study carbon cycling - S_140625_EF_MetaG | ecosystem: Environmental > Aquatic > Freshwater > Lake | place: Lake... | reverse complement strand
ATCACTGTGGAGTCTGACAAAGCCTCAATGGAAATTCCTTGCTCCCAAGCAGGTGTGGTCAAAGAGCTCAAGGTCAAGTTGGGTGACAAAGTCAAACAAGGTTCCGTGGTCTTGGTCCTAGAGGGTGAGGCTTCTGCCACGCCCCCTTCACCTGCTGCAGCCCCAGCTCAACTCACTGCACCAGTTGTTGTTGCTGCATCAACGGCTGCAACGACCCCCGCTACAGTCAACGTGCCTAATGCTTCTTCCTATAGCGGTTCAGTCGACATCGCGTGTGATTTGCTGGTGTTGGGTGCGGGTCCAGGCGGTTACTCTGCTGCCTTCCGTGCAGCCGATTTAGGCCTCAAAGTTGTCATCGTTGAGCGTTACGCCACTTTGGGTGGCGTGTGTTTGAACGTGGGTTGCATACCCTCCAAAGCTTTGCTGCATGTGGCAGCCGTCATGGACGAAGTCAGTCACATGGCCGATTTGGGCGTTGATTTTGGTACACCCAAAGTCGACATTGCCAAATTGCGCACGCACAAAGAAAAAGTCATTGGCAAACTCACAGGCGGTTTGGCTGCCATGGCCAAGATGCGAAAAGTGACCACAGTGCGTGGTGTGGGTGCATTTGTCAGCGCCAACCATGTCGTGGTTGAAGAAACTACGGGCACTGGCCAAGATAAAACTGGCGTGAAGCAAACCATTGGCTTTAAAAACTGCATCATTGCAGCAGGAAGCCAAGCCGTCCGCTTGCCCTTTATGCCCAATGATCTGCGCGTGGTCGACAGCACAGGCGCTTTGGCATTGAAAGAAGTACCCAAGCGAATGCTCATCTTGGGTGGCGGCATCATTGGCCTCGAGATGGGCACCGTTTACAGCACCTTAGGTGCGCGCTTAGACGTGGTGGAAATGATGGATGGTTTGATGCAAGGTGCTGACCGTGATTTGGTCAAGATCTGGCAAAAAATGAATGCCCATCGTTTTGACAACATCATGCTCAATACAAAAACAGTAGGTGCCAAAGCGACCGAGGCGGGTATTGAAGTGACGTTTGAATCCGCAGTGGAGGGCATGGCGGCCCCAGCGCCTCAAGTCTATGACCTGGTGTTGCAAGCTGTGGGCCGTACCCCTAACGGCAAGAAGATTTCGGCAGACAAAGCGGGTGTCAGCGTGACAGATCGCGGTTTCATTCCCGTTGATATCCAAATGCGTACCAATGTCCCGCATATATTTGCAATTGGTGACATCGTCGGTCAGCCGATGTTGGCGCACAAGGCTGTTCACGAAGCCCATGTGGCTGCTGAAGTGATTGCAGGTGAAATTCAAGGCAACAAAGAATTGGCTGCCAGCGCTTTCAACGCTCGCGTCATTCCAAGCGTGGCCTATACCGATCCTGAAGTGGCATGGGTGGGTCTGACTGAAGATCAAGCCAAAGCACAAGGCATCAAGGTCAAGAAGGGCTTGTTCCCTTGGACAGCGTCTGGCAGAGCCATTGCCAACGGACGTGACGAAGGCGTGACCAAGTTGCTGTTCGATGATTCACCCGAAGCACATGGCCATGGCAAGATCTTAGGCGGTGGCATGGTGGGCACGCACGCGGGTGACATGATTGGCGAGATAGCTTTGGCCATTGAGATGGGTGCAGATGCGGTGGACATTGGTAAAACGATTCATCCACACCCCACATTGGGCGAAAGCATTGGCATGGCCGCTGAAGTGGCGCATGGCAGTTGTACCGACCTTCCACCATCGAAGAAATAATTCAATGAGTTCAAAAACCGCCTTCGGGCGGTTTTTTCATATCGATCGCTGGTTTAGTTTTGCGCTGGTTCTGCTTGTAGCTTGTCGACTTGCACGCGCCTAGCGCCATTGAACCTTTTTTGCCAGTAGGCTTCTCGCATATCGTCAACACGCACGGATTTGCCGGGTCTGGGTGCGTGGATGAATTTGCCGTCACCTACGTAAATACCCACATGGCTGAAGGTTCGCTTCATGGTGTTAAAAAATACCAAATCACCCGGTTTGAGTTCACTTCGATTGATCTCCTCTGTCACTTTGGCTTGTTCTTCCGCTCTTCGAGGCAAAATCAAACCGACAGACTTTTCAAACATGTGCCTCACGAAACCACTGCAATCGAAGCCTTTTTCTTCGGAGGTGCCTCCCCGTTTATAGGGAACGCCCAGAAGCCCCATGGCCTGAATCACAAGTTCAGAGGCTTTGCCACCAAAGGTATTTCTTGCAGACTGTAGAGGTCCGCCGAACTGATTGCTGATTTGCTGGGAAAGTTGTTCCGTCATTTGAGAGACCAAGCCCCGCTCTTTCAGCAGGCGTTCGAGATCATCCTCAACGGGTGCTGCAAAGGCTGCCGTTGTCAGAAAAATCAGTCCACATAGAATCAGGCGCATAACTTGTCAGTTTAATGCCATCTTCAAAAGCTTGATACCCCCTTACAGTTTTGCATTACTGATCGTCTCGCTAATTTTGTACTCCAAGGTTTCACTATGTTGCTAGAAGTTGCATCCTCTCAATTGGTTCTGGTCGATTACCAGCAAAAACTCATGCCCGCTGTGAAAGACGCGCAAGCTGTTTGGCTGAGGGCTGAGGTGATGGCTCGAACAGCCAAACTGCTCAATGTGCCTGTTTGGGCCACAGAACAAAATCCTTCAGGCTTGGGTGAAACATCGCCAGAGATTCGCCAGCATTGTCAAAGAGTGTTGGCCAAAATGGCATTCAGTGCCGTGGAGGAGGGCCTTGGTGAATGGTTAAGCCCACCTGCACCCTCAACACCCAAAGGCAATGCACGCAGTTTGCCGCGCCATTTGCAAAAGCCGCCAGAACCCGAAGCGGGGCCTTCCGTGGTGATTGCTGGCTGCGAGGCTCATGTTTGCCTTTTACAAACAGCTTTGGATTTGTTAGAAGACGAATTTGAAGTTTGGGTGGTTACCGATGCCTGCGCATCCCGAAGTGATCGTGACCGGGACGCCGCCTTTGATCGTTTGGCGGGAGCAGGTGCTGAGTTGCTAACCACTGAAATGGTTTTGTTTGAATGGCTGAGGTCGGCTGAGAATCCTGATTTCCAACAAGTTCATTCTTGGATCAAATTGCTCGGTTAATTTCATCTATTTGCAAGCGAAGCTCACAAAAGTCAGTTTGCCGCAAGTCCGTCATGAATAATTATAAATTCAGAAGGCAGAGCCAGTTGAACTGGCTTGAAGACAAACGTCGACTTGTATTTGATCGAAAATAATTGCAATTGTTAGCGCGCAGCGGCTTTAGGAGACACCATGGGGCAATTTTCAGAATTTCACAAGCGTTCAATACAAGATCGTGATGCGTTCTGGGCAGAGCAAGCTCAAAAAATTGAATGGCACAAAATACCCCAAGAAATTTGCGACTACAGCAATCCGCCTTTCGCAAATTGGTTCAAGGGTGGTGAAACCAATTTGTGTCACAACGCCATCGACCGACATCTGAAAGATCGTGGCGATCAAAATGCCTTAATTTTTGTTTCTACGGAAACCAATCAAGAAATCACATACACCTACAAGCAATTGCATGCGGAAGTCCAGCGCATGGCCGCCTGCTTGTTGTCATTGGGTGTCAACAAAGGCGATCGTGTTTTAATTTACATGCCCATGATTGCGGAGGCCTCCTTTGCCATGTTGGCCTGTGCACGCATCGGCGCCATTCACTCAGTGGTATTCGGAGGCTTTGCCTCTGGCTCTTTGGCCTCGCGCATTGAAGATGCAACACCCAAGGTCATCGTGAGTGCAGACGCAGGCTCGCGTGGCGGTAAAGTTGTCGAATACAAACCCTTGTTGGATGAAGCCATTCGGTTGTCAGCTCACAAGCCAAACTCGGTGATGTTGGTCGACCGGGGTCTGGCCAAGATGGTCATCACTGACGGTCGAGACTTGTTGTGGTCAAACCTGCGAGAAAAGCATTTCGACGAAGTGGTGCCTTGTGAGTGGGTTGATGCCACGCACCCCAGTTACACCTTGTACACATCAGGTACCACCGGCAAACCCAAAGGTGTACAACGCGATACTGGCGGTTATGCCGTTGCCTTGGCCTCAAGCATTCCCAATATTTTTTGCGGCCAAGCTGGTGAGACATTTTTTTGCACCAGCGACATCGGTTGGGTGGTCGGGCACAGCTACATCATTTACGGCCCCTTGATCGGCGGCATGTCCACCATCCTTTACGAGGGCTTGCCTACACGCCCAGATGGCGGCATTTGGTGGAGCTTGGTTGAAAAATACAAAGTGACTGTCATGTTCAGCGCCCCTACGGCCATTCGGGTGCTGAAAAAGCAAGATCCAGCGCTGCTCAGCCAATATGATTTGTCCAGCTTGAAGGCCTTGTTCTTGGCGGGCGAACCTTTGGATGAGCCCACTGCCAAGTGGATTTCTGAGGGACTTGGTAAACCCATCATTGACAACTACTGGCAAACAGAAACTGGTTGGCCGGTCCTGACAGTTTGCAATGGCATTGAAAAAACTTTGAGCAAATTTGGCTCACCTGGCAAAGCGGTTTATGGCTATGACGTCAAATTGTTAGACGATCAAACCGGCGATGAACTCACGCAAGCTAACCAAAAAGGGGTGGTGGTCATAGAAGGCCCTCTGCCGCCTGGCTGCTTGCAAACGGTTTGGAGAGATGACGATCGCTTCGTCAAAACATATTGGACCACGGTCCCCGGCAAAATGGTTTACTCCACTTTCGATTGGGGCATCAAAGACGAAGATGGCTACTTCTTTATTTTGGGCCGAACAGATGATGTGATCAATGTGGCGGGTCATCGTTTGGGTACGCGTGAAATTGAAGAGAGTATTTCTGGACATGCTGCAGTTGCAGAGGTGGCCGTGGTGGGGGTCGCAGACAGCCTTAAAGGTCAAGTTGCTATGGCCTTTGCTGTGCTTAAAGATGGCTCATTGCTGAATGATGCTCAAGCTTTGTTGAAGCTTGAAGGTGAAATCATGAAGGTGGTGGACACCTCTTTGGGCGCAGTTGCAAGACCTTCTCGTGTTCGTTTTGTTTCTGTTCTTCCAAAAACGCGAAGCGGTAAATTGCTGCGCCGTGCTATTCAAGCGGTTTGCGAAGGGCGTGATCCAGGGGACCTGACCACCATGGACGATCCTTCTGCCTTGCTTCAAATATCGGAATTAGTCAAAGCCTAAACCGCACTTGATTGACAAATGTCTGACGGGAAGGCTGCAAATTTTGTCCGTTTTCACATAAAAGACACCTGCGGCCCGACAATCAATGTGATAATGCCCAAGTTACTTAGGCCCTTCCTATGCCACAGTCGCATCCGCCAACCGGTTCAGCCGTGTCGCGGAAGGTAAATCCACCAACTAATGTTCCCTGAAGGGGAGCGAAGGTCAGCGAAATATGAGTGAGACAAAGTCCGTCTACACCGCCTACCAAGGCAACACCTATCTCTTCGGAGGCAATGCGCCTTACGTTGAGGAAATGTACGAGAACTACCTGGCCAATCCAGGCAGCGTTCCCGACAGCTGGCGCGAGTACTTCGATGCCTTGCAACATGTGCCTGCAGTCGATGGCTCCTCGGCCAAAGACGTTCCTCATTTGCCTGTTATCAATGCTTTTGCCGAGCGCGCAAAGCAAGGTGGTACCAAAGTGGTCATGGCCAGCGACGATGCAGAAATGGGTCGCAAGCGTACTGCAGCACAACAACTCATTGCGGCCTATCGCAATGTGGGCCAACGCTGGGCCGACCTCGATCCCTTAAAGCGCACTGAGCGTCCCAACATTCCGGACCTCGACCCTGGTTTTTACGGGTTCACAGATGCCGACCAAGAAACTGTGTTCGATACCAGCAACACTTTCTTTGGCAAGAAATCCATGCCTTTGCGCGAGTTGCTCAATGCTTTGCGCGAGACGTACTGCGGCACCTTGGGTGCTGAGTACATGTACACCACCGAACAAGATGAAAAACGATGGTGGCAACAAAAGCTGGAAAGTATTCGCAGCAAACCCAACTTCAACGCAGATCAGAAAAAGCACATCCTTGACCGCCTAACCGCAGCCGAAGGCTTGGAGCGGTTTCTCCACACCAAGTATGTGGGTCAAAAACGTTTCTCGCTTGAAGGTGGCGAGACCTTCATCGCTGCGATGGATGAACTCATCCAGTCGGCTGGCGAAAAAGGCGTGCAAGAAATTGTCATTGGCATGGCGCACCGCGGTCGTTTGAACGTGTTGGTCAACACCATGGGCAAATTGCCCAAAGACTTGTTCGCTGAATTCGATCACACAGCCCCCGAAGATTTGCCAGCGGGTGACGTGAAATACCACCAAGGCTTCAGCTCAGACATCAGCACACGTGGCGGCCCCGTTCACTTGTCACTGGCGTTCAACCCCTCTCACCTTGAAATTGTGAACCCCGTGGTGGAAGGTTCTGTGCGCGCCCGTATGGATCGCCGCGCCGATCCTCATGGCCAGCAAGTATTGCCAGTGCTCGTTCACGGTGATGCTGCTTTTGCGGGGCAAGGCGTTAACCAAGAAACATTGGCATTGGCCCAAACCCGTGGTTACTCCACAGGCGGCACTGTGCACATCATCATCAACAACCAAATTGGTTTCACCACGTCCGATCCACGTGACATGCGCTCCACTGTGTATTGCACAGACATCGTGAAGATGGTGGAAGCCCCTGTGTTGCACGTGAACGCAGACGATCCAGAAACGGTTGTGTTGGCCACGCAAATTGCGCTTGAGTACCGCATGACGTTTAAAAAAGACGTGGTGCTCGACATCATTTGCTTCCGCAAATTGGGTCACAACGAGCAAGACACGCCTAGCCTCACGCAACCATTGATGTACAAGAAAATTGCGGCCCACCCCGGTACCCGCAAGTTGTACGCCGACCGTTTGGCGTCACAAGGCCTGGGTGACTCGTTGGGCGACGACATGGTCAAAGCTTGCCGTGCCGCATTGGATGCAGGCAAACACACCGATGAAGAAGTGGTCTTGACCAACTTCAAAACGCAATTCACCGTTGATTGGGCACCCTTCCTCAATCAAAAGTGGACCGATGCAGGTAGTACCGCACTGCCAATGGCTGAGTGGAAACGCATTTCTGAAAAGATCACCACATTGCCAAGTTCTGTCACGCCTCACCAGTTGGTCAAGAACGTGTATGACAACCGTGCGGCCATGGGTCGTGGTGACATCCCTGTCGATTGGGGCATGGGCGAACACATGGCTTTCGCGTCATTGGTGGCCAGTGGCTACCCCGTGCGTTTGTCTGGCGAAGATTGCGGACGCGGTACCTTCACCCACCGTCACGCTGTGATTCACGATCAAAACCGTGAAAAGTGGGACACAGGCACTTATGTGCCTTTGCAAAATGTGGCCGACAAGCAAGCTCCATTTGTGGTGATCGATTCGATCTTGTCCGAAGAAGCTGTGCTTGGTTTTGAATACGGTTACGCCTCTAACGATCCCAACACCTTGGTCATTTGGGAGGCTCAGTTCGGCGACTTCGCCAATGGCGCGCAAGTGGTGATTGACCAGTTCATTGCTTCTGGCGAAGTGAAGTGGGGCCGTGTGAATGGCCTGACACTCATGTTGCCACACGGCTACGAAGGTCAAGGTCCAGAGCACAGCTCTGCTCGCTTGGAGCGGTTCATGCAATTGGCGGCTGACACCAACATGCAAATTGTTCAGCCTACGACGGCCAGCCAAATTTTCCACGTGTTGCGCCGTCAAATGGTCCGCAATTTGCGCAAGCCACTGATCATCTTTACACCGAAGTCTTTGCTGCGCAACAAAGATGCTACATCACCGTTGGCTGAGTTCACCAAAGGTGGCTTCCAAACAGTGATCCCTGAAAACAAAGCACTCAAGGCCGACAAGGTCAAACGAGTGTTGGTGTGTTCAGGCAAGGTCTACTACGACTTGGTCAAAAAGCGTGAAGAATTGGGCGCTGACGACACCGCTATTTTGCGTGTCGAACAGCTGTACCCATTCCCACACAAAGCTTTCGCAACCGAATTGAAGAAGTATCCCAACGCCACCGAGTTGGTGTGGACGCAAGACGAGCCACAAAACCAAGGCGCATGGTTCTTTGTTCAGCATTACATCCACGAGAACATGTCTGAAGGTCAGCGTTTGGGTTACTCCGGTCGTGCGGCTTCTGCATCGCCTGCGGTTGGTTATTCACACCTCCACCAAGAGCAACAGAAAGCCTTGGTCGACGGCGCATTCGGCAAGATTAAAGGCTTTGTGTTGACCAAGTAAGGTCTAGTGCAAACATCCAAAGAACCTATTTAGAAAGAATTGAAATGGCTATCGCAGAAGTAAAAGTTCCTCAGTTGTCTGAGTCCGTGGCTGAAGCCACCATGTTGCAATGGAAAAAGAAAGTAGGCGACAGTGTTGCGGCCGATGAGATCTTGATCGAAATCGAAACTGACAAAGTGGTCTTGGAAGTGCCTGCACCTTCAGCAGGTGTGTTGTCTGAAATTTTGGTGGGCGATGGAGGTACCGTGACGGCTGAGCAACTGATTGCGCGCATCGATACAGACGGCAAAGTTGCAGCGGCTGTACCCGCTGCCGCCGCCGCACCGGCACCTGCAGCAAGCGCACCTGCTGCGGCACCCGCTGCACAAAGCACCAGCATGGCTGGCGTCGCCATGCCCGCCGCAGCCAAGCTGATGGCTGACAACAACCTGGCCGCTGGCTCTGTGTCTGGTTCTGGTAAAGATGGCCGGGTCACCAAAGGTGATGTGTTGTCTGCTGTGGCCGGCGGTGCCAAGCCTGCTGCGCAAGTGTCGATTCCTACTGGCGTACCCACAACGTCATTGCCACAAGTTGCGGCCCCTGCTGTCAACTTGGGTGATCGCCCAGAGCAACGCGTGCCCATGACACGTTTGCGTGCACGTGTGGCCGAGCGTCTGTTGCAGTCGCAATCGACCAATGCCATCTTGACCACCTTCAACGAAATCAACATGGCGCCCGTCATGGAAATGCGCAAGCGCTTCCAGGACAAGTTCGAAAAAGAACATGGCATCAAGTTGGGCTTCATGAGTTTCTTCGTCAAAGCTGCTGTGCACGCTTTGAAGAAATATCCTGTGCTCAATGCTTCAGTGGACGGCAACGACATTGTGTACCACGGCTACTTCGACATTGGCATTGCAGTGGGATCACCCCGCGGTTTGGTGGTGCCCATTTTGCGCAACGCCGACCAAATGAGCTTTGCCGACATCGAGAAGAAAATTGCTGAATTTGGTGCCAAAGCCAAAGACGGTAAGTTGGGCATTGAAGACATGACGGGCGGTACGTTCTCTATTTCCAATGGCGGTACGTTTGGCTCCATGATGTCGACCCCCATCATCAACCCACCTCAGTCAGCCATTTTGGGCGTTCACGCTACCAAAGATCGTGCCATGGTTGAAAACGGTCAAGTGGTGGTTCGCCCCATGAACTATTTCGCCATGTCTTACGACCACCGCATCATTGACGGCCGCGAAGCTGTCTTGGGCTTGGTGGCCATGAAAGAAGCGCTGGAAGATCCATCACGCTTGTTGTTTGACATCTAAGACTGGAACAAAGCATGAGCAAACAATTTGATGTGGTCGTCATAGGTGGCGGCCCCGGCGGTTACATTGCCGCCATTCGCGCAGCCCAATTGGGTTTCCAAGTGGCGTGTGTAGACGAATGGAAAAACGCTGCAGGGGGCCCAGCCCCTGGAGGGACTTGCACCAACGTCGGTTGCATTCCCTCCAAAGCCTTGTTGCAATCTTCTGAGCACTTCGAGCAAGCTAACCATCACTTTGCCGATCACGGCATTGAAATGAAAGGCGTCAGCTTGGATGTGACCAAGATGCTTGCCCGCAAGGATAGCGTTGTGAAGCAAAACAATGAAGGTATTTTGTACTTGTTTAAAAAGAACAAAGTCTCTTTCTTCCATGGCCGTGCTGCTTTTAGCAAAGCCGTTGAAGGTGGTTACGAAGTCAGTGTCACTGGCGCGGCCAATGAAACATTGGTGGGTAAGAACATCATTGTTGCTACTGGTTCCAATGCTCGTGCTTTGCCTGGAACTCCTTTTGACGAAATCAATGTGTTGTCCAACGACGGCGCTTTGAAGGTAGGCGCTGTGCCCAAGAAATTGGTGTTGATTGGTTCCGGCGTCATCGGTTTGGAAATGGGTTCTGTCTGGCGTCGTCTGGGTTCTGAGGTGACCATCCTTGAAGGTTTGCCAACTTTCCTGGGCGCAGTGGACGAACAGATCGCTAAGGAAGCCAAAAAAGCATTCGACAAGCAAGGTTT
>Ga0114979_10003650_pt1 | contig 10276 bp, 7 predicted proteins | sample S_140625_EF_Meta_FD_87315 | JGI IMG/M metagenome (GOLD analysis project Ga0114979, IMG submission 87315) | Freshwater microbial communities from Lake Simoncouche, Canada to study carbon cycling - S_140625_EF_MetaG | ecosystem: Environmental > Aquatic > Freshwater > Lake | place: Lake... | reverse complement strand
GTCGCTTCCCGCCCTCAGAAACCTTGTGCGGTCATTCGGAATCGACTGGACCGACCTGTGGAACCGCTGACCGATAGAGACAGAGCGCGTGCCGACCAATAGGCTAAAGAGCATGTCAGCACGAATTACCAAGGTCCTTATTGCCAATCGCGGAGAAATCGCCGTTCGCGTGATTCGCGCAGCCAAAGACGCGGGAATCGCAACCGTTGCGGTCTATGCGAATCAAGACATCAATTCTCAGCACGTCAAAATGGCCGACGAAGCAATCAGCCTAGACGGCACAACGAGCGCTGACACCTACCTCGTCATTGCCAAAATTCTTGAGGCCGCAAAACGCACGGGCGCCAACGCAATTCACCCCGGGTACGGATTTCTCGCCGAGAACGCGGAATTCGCCCGCGCCGTGTCGGATGCCGGGATCATCTGGATCGGACCGACTCCCGAAGCGATCGAACGCCTCGGCGACAAGGTCAGTGCACGCCACGTCGCCGAGAAGGTTGGTGCCCCGCTCGCACCGGGGACGCTGAACCCCGTCGAGACCGCCCAAGAGGTCCTCGACTTCGTGGATGTTCACGGACTGCCCGTCGCCATCAAGGCAGCGTTCGGTGGTGGTGGCCGCGGGCTCAAGGTCGCACGCACCCGCGAGGAAATCCCCGAACAGTTCGAGTCCGCGACGCGCGAGGCCATCGCCGCGTTCGGTCGCGGTGAATGTTTCGTCGAGAAGTACCTCGACAAACCCCGACACGTCGAAACCCAGTGCCTTGCTGACCACAAGGGCAACGTGGTTGTCGTGTCGACCCGTGACTGCTCGTTGCAGCGTCGTCACCAAAAACTTGTCGAAGAAGCCCCCGCGCCGTTCCTCACCGACGCACAGCGCGACCTGCTGTATTCGGCGTCGAAGAACATCCTCAAAGAGGTCGGATATGTCGGAGCTGGCACGTGTGAGTTTCTGATTGGCGCCGATGGCACCATTACATTCCTCGAGGTCAATACTCGCCTCCAGGTCGAACACCCCGTGTCCGAAGAAGTCAGCGGCCTCGACCTGGTGCGCGAACAGTTTCGTATCGCCGAGGGCGGGCTCGTCGACTACCCTGACCCGGTCATCACGGGCCACTCGATTGAATTCCGAATCAACGGCGAGGACGCCGGCGCGAACTTCCGCCCCACTCCCGGACCGGTAAGAGCGCTACGACTTCCTGGCGGTCCGGGTATTCGGGTTGATTCAGGGGTCGTCGCAGGCGATGTAATCTCGGGGTCGTTCGACTCGCTGCTCGCAAAACTGATTGTCACGGGGACCGATCGAAAAGACGCCCTGGCGAAGGCGCGCCGCGCGTTGAGCGAGTTCCAGGTAGTCGGGCTTCCGACGGTGCTCCCGTTCCACCAACTGGTCGTTGACGACCCGGCTTTTGCTCCCGCGGGTGACGAACCGTTCTCGATCTACACGAGCTGGATCGAGACCGAGTTCAATAACACCGTTGCCGAATACGCCGGCACCCTCGGCGCCGGGGAAGCGACCGACACCCGTCACGAGGTCGTCGTCGAAGTCGATGGCAAGCGCCTCGCCGTCTCGGTTCCCGACTCGCTCCTGCCGACCTCGGCTCGAATTCACAAGCCTCTCGCGCCCGTGCGCTCGAAGACCGCGCACGCCTCCGGCGGAAGCGGAAACGATGTCGCCTCGCCAATGCAAGCAACGGTCGTCAAGGTCGAGGTAGCACTCGGCGATTCCGTCCTCAAAGGCCAGACCGTCGTCGTGCTCGAAGCCATGAAAATGGAACAGGCAATCGCCGCTCCCCGTGACGGCGTCGTTGCCAAGGTCAGCGCCGAGGTCGGGACGACGGTCAAGGCCGGTTTCGTGTTGCTCTCACTCGAAAAGAGTTCCTCAACATGATGCACAGCGGCACACACCCTCTCGACGACCCTTCGGTAGACCCCCAGGAAGTGGCCCGCGAGGCCGCCACCCAGATTGCCAAAAAGACGGGAGTGGCCAAGCACGACATCGCTCTCACTCTTGGTAGCGGTTGGGGTAAAGCGGCTGACCTCATCGGCGAGACGGTCGCCGAGTTCCCGGCGACTGAGATCACGGGGTTCTCGAAGCCCGCGGTCGAGGGGCACGTTGGAACGATTCGTTCGATTCGCACGGCATCCGGTGCTCACGCGCTCATTATCGGAGCGCGCACTCACTTCTACGAGGACCACGGCGTTCGTCGCGTCGTCCATTCGGTTCGCACCGCCGCCGCCACCGGCGCAAAAATCATGGTGCTGACCAACGGAGCCGGTGGTCTCAAGGAATCGTGGGGACCGGGTACTCCCGTGCTCATTAGCGACCACATCAACCTGACCGCGTCGTCGCCGCTCGAGGGTGCAACGTTCATTGACCTCACCGACTTGTACTCGATCCGTCTGCGTGAGCTCGCTCGCAGCGTCAAGCCCGACCTAGACGAAGGTGTCTACGTGCAGTTCCGCGGACCGCACTATGAAACCCCCGCCGAGGTACAGATGGCGGGACGCATGGGCGGACACATCGTCGGAATGTCGACGGCGCTCGAAGCTATCGCCGCTCGCGAATCCGGAATGGAAGTGATCGGTTTCTCGCTCATCACGAACCTCGCTGCGGGGCTCGGTGATCCCCTCAGCCACGCCGAGGTGATTGCTGCCGGCAAGGACGCCGAGCCCGTGATGTCGGCGTTGCTCGCCGACGTCGTCGCCGCACTCGTCACGGGATAATCCGTGTCATCGCGTGACCTCATTGCCCGAGCAAACGCGTGGCTCGCGCAGGATCCCGACGCCGAGACCGCCGCTGAACTGGAAGCAATCATCGCCCGTGCCGATGCCGGTGATGAATCCGCATTTGCTGACCTCTCTGACCGTTTCGACACACGCTTGACGTTCGGCACGGCCGGACTTCGAGGCGAGTTAGGTGCCGGCCCGAACCGCATGAACCGTGTTCTCGTTTCTCAGGCCGCGCACGGGTTCGCTCACTTCCTGCTGGAACGCGAAGCGAAACCGAGCGTCGTAATCGGCTACGACGGTCGCGTGAATTCGGACGTGTTCGCTCGGGACTCCGCCGAAATCTTTGCGGGGCTCGGTTTGCGCGTCATCCTGTTTGATCGCGCGATTCCGACACCCGTGGTCGCGACTGCCCTGCGCGAACTAGGGCTGAGCGCTGCGGTTGTCGTCACCGCGAGTCACAACCCGCCGCGCGACAACGGATACAAGGTGTATTTGGGTGGCACGGACGCCGGGTCACAGATCGTGTCTCCCGACGACACCGACATCGAGGCCATGATTCTGCGAGCAACGAACCTGAACATCGCCGATTTCCCGCGGTCGAGCGTCTACGACACCGCCCCCGAATCCCTCATCGACACGTTCGTCGAGAAAACTGCGGCGATCTCGACTCGACCCGCGACTCCCGTCAGATTCGTCTACACCGCGTTGCACGGCGTCGGGTGGGAGCTCGCAAATCGATGTTATCTCGCCGCAGGACTGGGTGAGGCAATCGTCGTCCCCGAACAGATCGAACCCGACGGCGCTTTCCCCACGGTGGCGTTTCCCAACCCAGAAGAACCAGGGGCTCTCGACCTCGCGTATGCGACGGCCGACCGGGCCGAGGTGGATCTCATCATCGCGAACGACCCCGATGCCGACCGGCTCGCGGTCGCTATCCACGACAACGGCGTTTGGCGTCGACTGACCGGCAACGAGGTTGGAAGTTTACTCGGATGGCGTGCCGCTGAGCGGCATAAGGGTTCCGGTGCCCCAGGAGCACTCGCAGCGTCGATCGTCTCGTCCCCCGCTCTTGGCGCGGTTGCCGCAGACTACGGAATCGAGTTTTCGTACACGTTGACCGGGTTCAAGTTCGTCAATCGCGTACCGAACCTCATTTTCGGTTACGAGGAGGCACTGGGGTATCTCGTCGACCCAAACAAGGTTCGTGACAAAGACGGCATCTCGGCCGCGATTGATTTTCTGTCGATGGCGGGCGAATTGCAGGAACGCGGGCTGACCATCGCCGACCACCTCGTGGAATTCGCCGACCGATTCGGAGCGTTCGCGTCGACCCAGATTTCCATTCGCGTCGCCGATTTGTCGGATATTCCCGCCATCTCGTCGAAGTTCCGCGTCGCCCCGCCGGTGACACTCGGCGGTCACACGGTGACGGCGGTGGACGACTTCGCGAACGGCTTCGACGGATTCCCGCCGACCGACCTCATCCGGCTGACAATCGACGGCGGCTCACGGGTCATCGTTCGCCCCTCGGGCACAGAGCCGAAGCTCAAGATTTACATCGATGCGGCCGTCACCGAGGGGTCGGACCGATCGGCCCGTGTCGCTGACGTCGTCGCGGCCATCGAATCGGACCTCCGTCAGTTCATCGCGCGATGACAAACGCCGAATTGACGACGACGACCCGCTGGGTTGCCATCCACGGTGTGTCGGTCGCGCGAGCCCTATCGACGTTCGGAACCGTGGTCACGATTTGGGCATTGATTTTCCGCGAACGCGCAGAAGGACCCATCGCAATCTCGGCGATGTTTATTGCGGCCGCCCTTCCCTACATCTTGTTCGGACCGTGGGTTGGGTGGTTGGCTGACCGCTTTTCGACACGGCGCCTCGTTCCTGTCGTCGCCATCGCCCAGGGTGCACTCACTCTCGCGTTTATCATCGACGTTCCCTTCTGGGCTGTGCTCGGCCTGATTTTCGCTTACAACATCATCGCTGCGATAGAAAATCCCGCCTGGCAGGCTCTCATCCCCGGATTAGCAAAGACTGCCGACCTCAGTCGCGTTTACGGGCTATCGCTCGGATACACCTCGGCTGCCCAGGTCGCTGCACCGGTGGCAGCCGGAATTTTGGTCGGGGCCACCGGTTACGTCTGGCCGTTTGTTATTGATTCATTCACGTTTGTGCTTCTCGCCGCCGCACCATTTCTCTTGCGCGTCAACCGGCTCGGTCACAAAACAAAGCCCGAACACCGTGAATCCACCTTGGTCGGTTATCGCCACCTCTGGGACGACCCGCTCCTCCGATCGGTGACCGTCCTCCTCTGTGCCTTCATTTTGGCCCTCGGTGCCGTCAACACGGGCGAGGTGTTCCTCGTGATGGATGTTCTCGGCGCAAACGAGACGACCTACGGCTTCATCGGCGCTGTGTGGGCGGTCGGTAACCTCGTGGGATCTGCACTTCTGGGAATTCGCGCCATCAGTATCCCGCAGCAACCCCGTTGGCTTGTGTTCTCGCTCTGGACGATTGCCACCGGGGTGCTCGCGATTTCGTTGTCACCGTCACTGTGGTTCGTGGCCATCGCGAATGGCGTGACCGGAATCAGAAGCGCGTACCTGCACGCCACGGCCACCTCTATTCTCATGACCCGAACCCCCGAAAAGATTCGCGGACGGGTCAACGCGGCGTTTGCCGGTTTCATGAGTTTCGGGAACATCATCGCAACGGCACTCGCGGGAATTGCAATCGCAGCATTTGGCGTTCGAGAGGTCATGGTCGGGTGCGGCGTCTTGTCTCTTGTCGCGCTGTTGGTCTGGGGCGGCGCCGTATACCGTGCCCGTATGGACGGAACCGAGATCGCCAGTGCTTGATTTCGCGGACAAGGATTTCCTCGTCGACCCGTATCCCGCACTCGCCGAGGCCAGGGCGGTCGGTAAACCCTTCTGGCACGAACCGACCGGGATGTTCCTCGCTGCGCGTCACGCTGACGCCAACGCGGTACTGCGCAACAAGTCGCTTGGCAGGATTTTCACACCGAAGACTCCCGAAAACGAATGGCATGCCTTTAACTACCTGCATTCGGATTCGATGCTCGATTCCGAACCGCCCAAGCACACACGGTTGAAGTCGCTCGTGAGCAAGGCATTCAATCCGCGCACAATCAACTCACTCACGCCCCACATCGAGCGGCTCACAACAGAACTGCTCGACGACTGTGCGGACAAACGTGAGCAGAACGGCACATTCGATGTGCTCGCAGATTTTGCCGAGCCGCTTCCGGTCAAGGTCATCGCCCACATGCTCGGGTTCCCCGACACCGATGAACACTTGTTGAGGCCGTGGTCGCAGTCCATCGTGAAGATGTACGAGGTCAACCCCACCGAGACCCACAAGGCCGAGGCTCGTGCGGCAGCGACGGAATTTGCCGACTATGTTCACGGTTTGATGGAACTGCGAAAGGTCCAACCCGGAACCGACCTCATCAGCACCTTGGCTGCTGATGAAAAGGACGGCGAGCGCCTCAGCGTCGAGGAACTCATCGCGACGTGCGTGTTGCTGCTCAATGCGGGACACGAAGCCAGCGTCAACGGGTTCGGAAATGGCGTTGTGGCCGCATTGAAACGACCCGCCGTGATGCAGCCACTGCGCGATGATCCGCGCACGGTGTCTCGCACCGCCCTCGAGGAATTCCTTCGGTTCGATTCGCCGTTACAACTTTTTGAACGCACCGCGACGGCCGACACCGAGATCAACGGGGTCGCCATCCGACAAGGGCAGAAGATTGCTGCGCTGTTGGGCGCAGCCAACCGCGACCCCGATGTTTTCGATGACGCCGATTCCATGGACTTGACCCGTGAACCCAACCAGCACATCGCATTCGGAGCGGGAATTCACTTCTGTATCGGTGCGCCGCTCGCGCGACTGGAAATGAATATCTCGTAGGCGGCCTTCTTCGAGCACTTAACAATTCTTGAACTCGCGCGCGAACCGACTCGTCGCCCCACCTTCGTACTGCGGGCCTACGACGGGATTCCAGTCAACCAGGGCCTCGACCAAGCGCTATGGGGTCTTCGCGAAACTCATTCCCGCGGAGTCGAACGGATAGGCGTTCCACCCCCAGTCATAACCCGAGCCGTTGATTTTGAGCTCGAAACCGATTCGCTTGTGCTTGTCGAGACCGACCAGGCGGATACCGCCGTCCTCGCTCGCGTAATCAACCAGATAGCTCGTACCGTGCTGGTAGATGCTCGAGCAAATGGCACTCCACACTGACGGAGCGTGGCCGAATCGCCACACCTCCTTTGCCGTATGTCCCCTCAAGGAGAACTGCTGGGGAAACGATGTCGACCGACTGTCGCCCGACGGAGAGTGGGCAAAACTGGCGAACCCGTTGTTGAACAACATCAAGTTCCCGGCCGACGTAAACGAAACGGCGTGTTGTCCTATTGGGGGATCGGTTCCTTCCGGAAAACGAAGAGCAAAGGAGCGGAGGGACGGGTAGGTGTACCACGCCTTGTCCGGGTCGCCCAGAATCCACTTGATTTTGTCGTCGTCGTAGCCGATACCAATCACAAAGTCTTCTCGTCCCGACAAAACGAGTTGGTTCTTCTGCTTCCAATACGTTGCTGCATTGTTATGGAACCAGTCGTCTCCTTGACGGACAAACGCGCTGGGGTCGTCGCCGCCCTTAATCATCGCCTTTCGCACGATGTCCGCGACGTCCCACGTCTCCAGAACCTCACCGTTCGCATCGACTTCGATGACATCCGATTCAACGTCGGGAGACTTGTCGAACTCAAGAAGCATTCCCTTTCGACCCGGGTCGATGTTGTGGTGGAAATTGGAGTATCCGGCCGCCGAGTAATTCCCCACCGAAGCGTAGTCACCGAACGGTGTGATTTTGTAAAGGTCGCTACCGTTTCCTACATAAAAATTGTTCTGGAAGAACGTCGAGCCCTGTTGAGCACCCCCGGCGGTACCAACCCACCTAATGTTTCCGTCGATGTCCATCACAATGGGGTGCGCCCCGCACGCCCAGGCCTTGAGCATGAAGAACGAATAGTCAAGTTTCACCGTCGTTGACGGGCTCACCACCTTGGTAGCCCCCGCCAGCGTGTCTCGGCACGAACTCGACCATTCGGACGACGTGAGCTCGTGGCTCAGCGTCGCTGTGCGCCCCTTCCCCGATTTCACCGTAATGATGACAGTGTTGTCGTAGTCATCGTAAAGTCCAAACAGAGGAATCGTGACCGTCGTGGAGTCGCTGAAATAACTGTTGCGATCCAAATACTGTCGAGTGAAGGTGGCACCAACAGCCTCAGACAACGTTCCGGGTTTCGGCTCGATGCGAAACGAGAAGGAATGGGCGTTTCGAGGGACGCCCGAGACCGTGATGTCCCCGATGAAAGGGGTGGAACCCACCGACGCAGACTCGAAAACGAGCGGAGAGGGCGCGGCATGTGCCACGCCGTTGCCAACGGAAACGTCCGAATTTCCGGCTAACACTATTCCGGTGACAAGAACTATGGCAATTCGAGCGGTTTTTTTGCCCATTCGCCAAGACTACCTAAGTTCGTGAGGTTTTTTTGCCCATTCGCTCAGCCTCCATAAGGGCAAACAATAAACTGAGCAACGTGACACTCCCCAAAATCATCCTCTACTACGCGTTCGCACCGGTCGCCGATCCGCCGGCGGTCGTTTTGTGGCAACGCGCGTTGTGTGCTCAGCACGGGCTCAAAGGTCGAATCATCGTGTCGAAGCATGGAATCAACGGAACCGTTGGGGGCCCGATGGGCGAGGTCAAGAAGTACGTCCGCGCGACCAAGCAGTATCCCGGATTCGGGACGATGGACGTGAAGTGGTCAGAGGGAACGGGTGATGATTTCCCGCGGCTGAGCATCAAGGCACGCCCGGAACTCGTCGCGTTCTCTTCCCCCGACGAGATAGTCGTCGGCGAAACCGGTGTTCTCAACGGGGGGCAGCACCTCACCCCCCGACAGGTGAACGACCTCGTGGCGGAACGCGGTGACGATGTGGTGTTTTTCGACGGACGGAACACGTTCGAGGCCCGAATCGGGAAGTTCAAAAACGCGGTCGTTCCCGACGTTCGAACGACTCATGATTTCATCACCGAACTCGACAGTGGCAAGTACGACCACCTCAAGAGCAAGCCGATCGTGACGTACTGCACGGGCGGGGTGCGATGCGAGATCCTCAGCGCGGCGATGCTCAATCGCGGATTCTCTGAGGTCTATCAAATCGAGGGCGGAATCGTGCGATACGGCGAGGCCTACCGCGACAAAGGGTTGTGGGAGGGGTCGCTGCACGTTTTCGATGAGCGTATGACTGTGAATTTCAGTGACGACGCCGCGGTCATCGGGCAGTGCGACGTGTGTGGTTCGGCGACATCGACGATCGTCAATTGTGAGAACCTCGATTGCCGCCATCGCGCAGTGATCTGCGCGTCATGCCTGGATAACCCGGCCAATCTCAAATGCGACGGAAGTCACGCCGACCAGAAACCAACGGGCGAGGTCGGCTAGGCCGTATACGCCGACATCAGGAAGTCGGAGAGCGTGTCGCGTTCATCGCTGGCGATGAATGCCGCATTGACGGCATTCAGTTGCCACTGCAGGGCATCCTCGAGGTCGTAGCCGAACGTTTCGGCAAGATTGGTAATTTCACGGGACAGGCTCGTTCCGCTCATCAGTCGATTATCGGTATTCACGGTCACGGCGAACCCGAGTTGGTAGAGCATCTCGAACGGGTGCTCGTCGATTGTCGAGCCAAAGCGGCTAAAAGCGTTCGTGTGAACGTTCGACGTTGGGCAGATTTCGAGCGCGATTCGGCGGTCGCGAACCCACTCGGCGAGCGTGCCGAGTGTGACGTGGGTCCCCGCTCCGTCGTTCTCGATGGACAGGTCATCCGTGATTCGAACTCCATGCCCCAAACGCAATGCGCGCCCGTCAATCAGCGCGCCTTCGATGCTGATAAGACCGTCGGCCTCTCCTGCGTGAACGGTGCGGGGAACCCAGGCCGCGTCAAGTTTCGCGAATGCCGAGGCGAGTCTCGACACCGGAAACCCTGCCTCGGGGCCAGCGATATCGAAGCCAACAACTCCACGTGCGCGATATTCGATCGCAAGGTCGGCAATCTCGTCGGCACGGTCCGCCTGACGCATCGCGCACAGCAATTGCCCGATGCGGGCAACTCGACCGACCGCGCGACCCTCCGTGACCGCTGTATCGATTCCGCGCTGGACGGCGTCGATCGCGTCGCGCATGTCGAGACCGTTCTCGACGTGCAATTCCGGTGCCCATCGAACCTCGCCGTAGACGACACCGTCCGCGATGAGATCCTCGACGAATTCCTTTGCGATTCGTTCGAGGTTCTCGGCCGTTTGCATGACGGACAGCGTCACCGAGAACGTGGCGAGATAATCGACCAGGTTCCCCGAGTCGGCGTTGGATCGAACCCACTCATTCAACTCGTCCGGTGTCGGGCGGGGAATCTCGATGCCTCCCGTCGCGGCCAGTTCGACGATGGTCGATGG
>Ga0114979_10003643_pt1 | contig 10283 bp, 8 predicted proteins | sample S_140625_EF_Meta_FD_87315 | JGI IMG/M metagenome (GOLD analysis project Ga0114979, IMG submission 87315) | Freshwater microbial communities from Lake Simoncouche, Canada to study carbon cycling - S_140625_EF_MetaG | ecosystem: Environmental > Aquatic > Freshwater > Lake | place: Lake... | reverse complement strand
CATACCATTAACGTGCTCTTCGTAGCTACCAACAACTACGTTTTTAATCCAGCCAAGAACGATCTCTTCAGTCAGTTCTGCAAGGGGAATAAATGTGGAGCCTTCAGGCATGTTGGCCGTAGTAAAAGGTGTTGCACCAGAAAACTCGCCGGTGTGACCGGCTTCGTCTGTACCGGTCTTTTTCCAGTATGTCTGAACGACGGCGTTTTCGTTTGCACCTTCGTTGCGGGTTTTCAGGCTTGTAACAGCCCATGTGTAGGTAATGGTCATGGTTAATCTCCAATGAGTTTGTTGATAAGGGATTCTAAATGAGCTACGCGTTTTCGTAAATCGACGACTTCTTTTGCCAATTCTACGGCGGATACCAAGGCAGCACTGCCATAGTTAACGGACAACGTTCCCGAAGCGTCAGTTTGGACTGTTTCAGGTAAAAACTTTTGCAAGCCTTGGGCTGACACACCAGCTTGACGCTCGTCCGAATCAATACGTGTGTATGTACCGCTTTTAACTTGAGCAAGATGTTCAATGAAATCTGTTGGGAGTGACGCCCAGTCTTTCTTCAACCGCTCGTCAGAATAGGCAGTAACGTTACCTGCCATTGTCAGATTACCTGACATGTCCATCTGCAAACGATTGGCCGCCGCAGACCACCCGCCCCAACGGATCACGTTATCAGAGTCCAAGCCGAGGTTAATAGCATAAGCCCCGCCACGATGGTAAGACATAATTGCACCAGCACCACCTTGAGACCAGATACTTAAACCGACGCCAGCAGAACCATTTACTGAACCATTTGCATAATGTTGCGAATACCCAGCTGGATCAATGTAGTAAGCGGTATCGTTGTAATCGTAATATATAGTTGACTTTGCTGACCCAGAGTTGCTGCTGTTCCCACTATTGTCTACGTTAAATATCCAACTGCCGCCACCACTTAAAAAGCCAATCAAGTTGCTGTTACAGTGAATGTACTTATATCCATTAGGCGATTCATCGTCAGTCAATCTAATGTCGCAATAAGCCCCATTACCAACAAGCATTGAATTCATCCGTGATGTGCTATTGGGGTCTGTGTAATAACCGGTGTCGTTGGAGTCGTAGAAGATTGGTGCGCGGGAGCTAATTCTTGAGTGGGTATTACCGTCTCTGTCCCAGCGCATACTCCAGTTATCACCACCATTATTGGTAACTAACTCGCCACCTTGATGACCGCCTAATTGTGGCCCGTCAATTGTTACACCGCTAAATCCACCACTTACATATTTAAGATAGTGGTTAGAGTCTTGAAGTGTAAGCTTAGACCCTGACGAAAGGGCAAGTGCAACAAAGTTTGAGGTACTGTTTGGATTGCAATAATAACCCGTGTTTTCTGAATCGTAAAAAATTGGCGCACGCGAACTACCTCTAGACTGAGAAACGCCGCTGTGGTCAATCCACATATCGGGGTTATTCCAAGCACCAAAAGTGGTTCCATTAACACCATCTAGGTTAATAGCTCCTGATGATGTATTCGTTAGCCCTCCACCCTGCCATGCGCGAGAGAAAAAGTGGATGGTTTGCCTGTTAGTACCGTCTTCATAATAACGAATACGGCCATATTCACCGGAACCTGAACCGCTATTAATACCAACACCTTTATCGGCACCGCCGCCCCAACCAAAGTTTCCGTTACCTGCACAAGATAAAGACAAACTTGTGCTGTTGGGGTCTAAATAATATCCTGTGTCTTGACTATCGTAGAAAATCGGTGCGCGGAATTGATTTGATGCGTACGCATATCCATTGGCAGTAGCAAGCTGCAGCCCAGCATAACCATAAAGCCCAACGACATGGCTATTTGTAGAGCCGTTAGAACCTTCATAAGCAGCAGTAATTAAATTGTAAGCACCAGAAGGCCCGCCACGGATTTGAATACCTGCATATGTATTCCAAAATATGCCGTCAAAACCAGACCCACTTGCACCCCTACTGTTAGGGTCTTGTCCGTTGTACGAGTTCCATAAAGCATGGTTAGTATCTGTTCCCCCATTAAACCAAATGGTGTTGCCAGCGTAGTTGCGTTCCATTTTTAAACCGCCAGTACGGAGGGTTACTGCAGCCTGAACGCTTGTACCATTGGGGTCTGTATAGTAGCCAGTATCGTTGTAGTCGTAGAAAATTGGCGAATACATTGAACCAGTGACTAGCAAAGCGGCATTTGGGTTTAGCTGCATCTTCCAAGTGCTCCAGTCGGCACTGCCATTCCTACTTGTATACCAATAGTGTTGATGGTCTTCAGATGCTACGCTCCCCGCTGTTCTCCAATGTCCTGAGTAGTAATGAAGGTTGTTGCCGTACGATCTTAGAAATCCGTCATAGTTTGATTGAACTCCAAGTTCTAAAGAAGCATAATTTGAAAGACCTGCAATTTTTAACGATGGTATGCCGTTTGAATCTGAACCACCAGTAGCCCGTAAAAAGTTGGCGTAGTAAAGTACACTGCCAGCATTTGGGTCTAAGTAATAGCCGGTGTCGTTGTAATCGTAAAAAATAGGAGCTCTATCAGAAACAAAACTGTATGTATTGCCAGACGTATCCATCCTCCAACCAGTAGTACCGTTATAACTTGCAATACCATTGTGTGGGTTCCAATTACTACTACTAGATGTTCCAATATCCAACTGTGTTCCGGTACCATTCATACCGATTACAAACTGATTTCCGGTACCATTTGCAGTAAATTGAACTGTGGGGCCGTGCGATCCATTTGAAGTAACTGTATGGTTTAGTGATAAAACTGGATATTGACCGTGGACTTGAATTACTGGTCTAACGTTTGTATCTTCAAGCGTGTATGAAGTGGTGGTATTACCAACAATTAATCTGTTGCCATAGCTTCCACCCGCATTACCTGAAATATACAAATCTCGAGAAATTTTTGCGTTACCTCCAGCGGGGTCTACGTAGTACCCCGTGTCTTGACTGTCGTAGAAAATTGGTGATCTTGCGCTATTCCCCATTACAACATAGCCAGATGTTTGAACGTTTAAGTTTACCGTTTCGTTACTTAGTGAATTAATCCAAACTGGGGAGCCGCGCCCGTCAATGTGGAAGTTACCATCATCATAAATTTGACCATGCGAACCAAAATAAAAATTATTTCCACCTACTTGTGACACGCCATTGGGGTTTATAAAATACGCAGTATCGTTGCTGTCGTAAAATATTGGTGCGCGTAGCGAATTTGTGGCAGTTGTGTAAGAGGCTGCGTTTAAATCTATTACCGCACCACTGTATATAACAAGCCCTCCGCCGCCGTTGTCCTTTATGTATTGACCGTTAGCAAAACCAAGCCCCACTGGCTGGTTAAACGAAAGTGTGCCTGACATAGTGCCGCCACTCAAAGGTAGTGCGTAAGAGTTGTAATTACCCGCGTGAAGAGCTTGACTGCCATTAATAGTTGCGCCGGATGTTGTTACAACAAAACGATCTGTTGTATTCCCAGAGGGGTCTGTAGTGCGAAGCTTAATGCCTTCGTTTTGATGACCTTGAATAACAAGCCAATACGTATCAAGGTAAATAGCCTTTTTTGACCCGCCGGTTTCACTTCCAAAGCATAATGCAGGAGAATTTCCTGCTGAACCAGCGTAAAGATTTGTTACTCCAGTAAGAGTTCCGCCACCAATAGGCAAAGCATAGGTACCTACGTTACCTGCGTGAAGAGCAGTATTTCCAGCAATATTAATAGAATCTGCAAAATAACCTGCACCATCAGCGCGTACATAAAATGTGCGAGTACCTCCAGAACCACCTTTGTATCCGTCAAATAGGTAAGAGGCAGCCCCGTTTGAGTTGTCAAGTACTGCTCCAAAAACAGCGGTGCTATCGCCGTATCCACCGCCAGCTTTTGTGCCTCGGTACATGTAACCACCTACAGAGGTGCTTACAGAAATTTGTGTGCCTGTAGAAGACCCACGACTTGTAACGGTACTAAATGTTTCACTGCCAGCTGTGCCTGTAACGTTAATGCCCCAAGTGCCTGAAGCTCCTGATCCGGTCAGTGATGGGCTATAACTTGTGTAATTGCCTGCGTGTAAAACTGTTTGACCATTTGCAGTGACGCTTCCATTTACTGGATTAAGCGCTAAAGTCTGATAGCCAACGCCAGCCTCGTTGGCTTGGATAACTCCAGTGCCGTTGTCAAGCACCCCAAGCTCTAGCGTCTTTACATCCGAAGAGCGCTGCAAACGCAAGTGCAAATTGTGTTGACCAACATTGGTGTAGTCATTTGTGCCGAGGTTGCGTTTTACTAAAGTTACGCCAGTCAACGTACCGCCACTCAATGGCAAATAAGTACTAGCCGCAGTTGAGCTGGTTAAGTAGCCTGAAAGAGCAGAGCTTGTGATGTAGCCCGATGGGTTGCTGCTGTTGTATGGCGTGTAGCCCAAAGCTCCGGTCACGTCGCCTGAAGTTATGGTTACTGCACCTGTGCGGCTGTTTACGCTTGTAACACCACCAGTAACTGTAATAACACCAGTTGCAGAATCATATGAACCCGAGCCTGTTACAGAGATAGCTGACCTAGCGCCCGCAGTAGTTATGTAACTGTTGGGGTTGGTGCTGTTGTATGGGGTAAACCCTAATGCCGTTGTAACGTCTGTAGATGACAAAACAATCGCGCCCGTGCGGGTGTTAAAACTTGTAACGCCGCCTGTGACCGTGATGACACCCGTTGCAGAATCGTAAGAGCCGGAACCAGTTACAGAGATAGCTGCGCGAGCACCTGCGGTTGTGATGTATCCGTTGGGATTCGTTGCGTTATATGGGGTAAACCCTAACGCTGTAGTCACGTTACTGGATGTAATACCAGTGATATATCCCGCAGGGTTGCTTGAGCTGTAAGCGTCTGTGATGCCGTAGCCGGACAATGTTGTCGGCGTGCCAGTGATCGTGCTCCATGCTTGGTTGTGGGCTGTAGGCGTGCGTGCATCAGACAGTCGTGTGTCAGAGCCATAGACAACTTGTGTAGCAGAGGCATTACCAGTTGCAGGAATATCTTTAGCCGCGGCTGTGCCCAGCGTTGGCGTGCCGGTCAAACTGGAATACGAACCAGTAAACGCCACCGAAGCCAATGAAGATGTACTGGCCTTAGTAGCGATATCGTTATTCAGGTTTGTAAAGTTGCCGTCTAACTCTGCATTTGTTAGCGGACTGCCTTTACCCAGACGTAAGATGATGGTTGCCATAGTTTGCCTTGGAAATTACTGCATGATCCACTCAAGGGCCCGAAGGCCCGCCAACTTAGGAAACAGTGATAGCCCAAGTGATGCTCATGGCGTCGTCTGCGCCTTTGTTAACCACCGCGAACACGGTGCGGCAGAGCATAGTGCCGGAGGGAGATGCATTAAAAATACCAGCCTCGACAACAGCGCCAGTACCTGTACCAGCGGGGAAGCTTGCTACATAAGTAACAACAGCGCCAGAAGCTGCAGAGGATGTCAAAGCAACGCGGCCCAACTCACTGCCCAACGCAGTATCACCAGTAGCGGCTGCTGTGTTGTTTGAGCCAATAGCCATGTGTGTCATAGCAGTTGGAGTACCAACAATGCGGCCAGCGATGTAAGTTTTACCTGTTGATACAACAAGGTTTTTGATTTCGCGGCGGTCTTTAACTTTACCGTCTGCGCCGGTGATTTCGACGACTACGTCGCCAGTTACTTTGAGTTGATCGTTTAGCATGGATAGCTCCTATGAAAATGTGCGGGAATCGCCAACGTAGTCTTCTGCGAAGTATGCCATATCAGCGTACCCTTGGGAAGTCAAATATCCAGCGCTAGCCAAAGATAATGCATCGGTTTTACCTAGGCTGGGAGTCAAAGCTTTTGCATCAGTGGCAAAAACTAAGTTGTTTATGTATTTTATCGTCTGATACGTAATGCCGTCCGCAAAGTCTGCGGTATCGTTCATGGCAAAGCCGTCGCTAATAACACGCCCAATAACGCGGCTGGTGGTATCGGTAAATGCAAAGGTATCAAACAACCCTTTACCAAAATATCTGGATACAGCTTCAGAACTTCCAAACGTATCAGCTAATGATTTGATTGTACTTCGAGTTGCGGCATCTGACAGCGGGGCTGCGTCGGTTAGTGCCTTTGCAGTATCTCGTGTTGCAAAGTCCGTTTGGACAAAGTTGTCAGAAAATGTCTTAGTTGTGCTGCGAGAGGCGATGTCGGTAATATAAAAAATATCTGCGGTACGCTTGCTTAAAACATACCGAGTAGAGTCTGTGGTGCTCGAGCTGTCAACCAGTGCTTTACTAAAAGTCCGGCGTATAGTTTCTGCAAGGGCAAGAGAGTCAAAATACGCTAGCTGGTAAGAAAATATGGGGGCTGCGTCAGACACCGAAAACGAATCCGCCCTTAGTTTTGTAAACCCTTTTGTCGCTGCATCTGATATCAAAAAGATATCTGCTAGTGGCTTTTCCGTGGAGAACGACGGGCTGTCTGAAAAACCAAAAGAGTCTGTGAACCGGCGAATAAACTCAAGTGTGCGAATAATAAAGTCGGGGACTGAAACGCTATCTTGTTTGACAATACCCACAGACTTCGACGTTATGTAATCAGTCGACGCAAATGTCTCAGTAAGGGTTTTCCCTACTACACGAAAAGAACTGTCCGTTACTGTGACTACTTCAGCAAAATATTGAAATCGGCCAGACCTATCAAGTCGCGCCCCCGACGCCATGGTGATGTAGCTAAGGCTGCTTACAGGAACTACGAGGGTTATAGACGCCCCGGCAATGGAGGCAAATGTTGCAGCAGATAAAAGCGCAGCCGAAGTCTCGGCGATCGGCGCTACGATGACGACGCTTGCCCTTGCTCTTGTAACAGCCGAAGAAGCCGCTAGAGCATTATTGACAACCGTCACGCCCATTAGAAGTCCTCGCGCAGCTTAAACTTCAGCAAGTCATAAACAGTTTGAATTGTGCCGTCAGAGAAAGTAATCTGAATCTCGCCTTCGTAGTCACCGGCGTCACCTAGCAACATAGATGGAGCAGAAGCTGGGTAGAACGCAACTTGGCCGTTGGGGCCATCAGTCACAGAGCCGGTCACAGTAGCAGTCAGGGCAGCCGCACCAACAGCGCGGAACTTCAACAATACTGTAGCGCCCGTAAGCGCAATGGCGTTGCCTGTGATCTCATCGGTGATATTGCACACCAAGGCTGGCTTTGTATCGCCCTGTACGAGTTTAATTTTCTCGGCCATGGCTTACCTCAGACTTTAGGCGCAACGCCCGTTGTACCTGCCATCTCGGTAGTCAGCGCAGCTTGGAAAGCGCCGTAATGAGCCTGCGCACGTTGTGCATTGCCTGCGTACTCGCTGTCTTTGGTGTAAGCACGATACAAGATGTAGTCGGCCAAGACGTTGCCATAAATATCGGGCAAGCTAATGTTACCGGTCACGGCGGAGTATGTAACGCCATCGGCGGGCTCTGTAATGTCCGTTGGGTAGGCGGAGTACACGATCTCTACGGAAGCGCCTGAAGAGGCTGCTGGAGGGTATACGTAGAACACCTTGGGGTCACGAGGGTCATACATGTAGTGCAACACTTCAGTCACACCGGTCAGGTTGTACCAGTTGGGGCTCTGGGTATCCAAGATGTTGCGCACAGTCATACGGACAGAACGCTTAGTACCCGAGGTGTTGCGAATCACATCGATGAGTTTAGAGCCGTTAGTGGGCAAAGCCTGCTTAGCGCCGCCTGCAAGCGTTACCGTGGCGTTAGTCACCATCGAGTCGGGGCGGTATAAAACCACTTCGCGTTGGCCGTCATTGAGGTAGCGAACAAGTTCCGCAATAGGCCAGCGTACAGACGTGTTGTCCTGCATTGTTTCAACAACACGGCGAATAATGGATTGAGCAGCAATAGTCATAATTTACCTCAAGCAAAAGAACGGGGACGAACACGCATTGAGCCACGGAGCAAGCCGTAATTACTCTCTATGCGAGAACTGTTGGTTTGCCTAGCGGCCGAGTCCAAAAGCTGTTGGGCCCTAGCAAAGTTTGTGAATGGCTGATCCGGTATTTGCATTGCGCGGGCAATCGCGCCGGAAACAATTGGGTCAATCCAGATGTTATACAAGTCGTCGTCAAGCTGCGTAGCGCCGCGGGCTGGGCGCAAAGTAACCGCAACCACAACTGTGTATTTGCCGTCTGGTGGGGGTGACAGCTTCAACGTAAAAACATTGTCTGTACGATCGGTGTAGAACCCGCGAGGCTTTGCATTGGCTGTGGGCAAATCGTTACGAATAGCCTCAAACATACCAGCGGTAAGCTCTGTGCCGTCAAGAGTGACGCCCATCACACGATTAATGTCGTGGTTTGCAGTAGGTGGGTCTAAGTCATACTGGTTAATACCAGCAACAGTGCGGAAAGAATCAAGGTTCTGGCGAAGCGTTAACGAATTTTCAGCAAACTCAATCGCCGCGTTAACCAGAACTTGATCGACCAACGGCTCTGAGCAGCCGGGTAAATACGGCAGAATTCTTGGGTAAAAGACGCTCAGAGGTTTCATGGTGTACCTTATTCGGTAGCTTGATCGAGCCCAACAGTTGGCTCGTCGGTGATTTCAACAGATTCTACCAGTTGTGCTTTTGTTTTGCGAGTTTTTGTTGTAGCAACTTCAGCGGCGGCTTCATCAACTGCAAGGTTGGAATGCTCGTTAACCAGCAACTGGCCTTCGTCGGTAAAAACCCACTCGTTTTCTTCATTCAAAAAGGCAAGTACAACAATCTTACCGTCAATATTTGCATGGGCTTTATTTAAAAGAATCTCACCACCAAGGCGGGCCATTAAGTCAAGAGCGTTCATGTTTTCTCCAAGATTAAACAAAAAAGGGGGCCCGAAGGCCCCCCGTTTATACCACTATCAAGAGGCAGAGCCAACAATAGCAACAGCCAAGGCTTCAGGTTTGATAACCTTACGGCCATACACAGCCAAACCGCGGACGATATCGCCGAAGTCAGTCTGGTTACGCAATGGCTCAGTCTTGTTGATGGTCATGGCGAAAGACGTAGCAGCCTTTGTACCAGCGATCATCACGCGACGGGCCTTAGCGCTGGTTACAGCGGCACCACCAGAAGTAGCAGACAAACCAGCTACCAAGGCTTTACCGGCTTCACCACGTGGCAACAAGTTAGACACATACACAGAGAAACGATCCAACATACCGATTTTGCCGGTACGGATGGTGCTTGACTGGTCGCCAGTGAAGTACGCCTGAGCGATGCTAGATTGCATCAACAGGTGACGGTCGTAAGGGCTGATAATCAAGAAACGGCCATCTTCAGGAACGTTTTGCTCGTCCAAAACTGTAGACATGCGGAGGATACCCTTCAACACGTTTTCAGGAGTGGATTGGTCGATAGGTGTAGTGTCTGTACCCAAGTTGTAGGCAGCAGAAATCTTACCAGCGGAACCACCGTAGTTGCCAGTAGCGGCACCTTGGGTCACGAAGCTGTTGAAGAACACTTCGTTTTCGATAGCGATTTTCAACTGCTTGGCAGCGTCTTCTGTGAACATGTTCATCAAATTCATGTCAGACTGATAGGCCAACACGTCATTGACTTGCACGCCGAAGTACTTGCCCTTGCTCACTTGCATATCTTGGTAGATAGGAGTGGGGACTTCGTACGACAGAGTCTGACCAACAGTGTAGTCAGAAATGCTGATGGAAGGAGCCAGACGGATACGGACGGTATCGCCTTGGTTCTTCAATTCACCTTCGTAGTCAGTGTTAGTGACTTCAGACAACATGGTGTTCTGGTAGAACTTAGCCAAGAGTTTGCCTGACCACAGCGTGGGGATAAAGGCACCGGAGTAAGAAGGGGTGGTGTCAAATGCACCAGAGCCCGTGACGGGGAAAACAGCAGCCATTTTGGCCTCCTATAAAAAATAAAAACAGGTTGGGTAAATGCTGCTCGCAGGGATTACGCTCTCACGCGTCCGTCTCTGTAAGCCGCATCAATTTCAGCTTCAAGTTTAATTGCTTCTTCGCGCTGCCCTCTAGAGCTCAGTTCGACAGACTTTTGGAACATCTTCTGGATTTGTGCATCCGTGTATGTTTTGGCCTGTTGTGAAACTGGTGCAGTAGTTGCAGATCGTTTCGGCTGGATTTGTTTTTCAAGTTCAGCGGCTTTATCGCTTTGTTGCTCTGCAGGGGCGACGCTCGATTTGAACATCCCAATGTAGTGTGCAACGGCTTCAGCATCGCCTCGGTTGAACGCATCTTGCGCAACAGATTTT
>Ga0114979_10003642_pt1 | contig 10283 bp, 10 predicted proteins | sample S_140625_EF_Meta_FD_87315 | JGI IMG/M metagenome (GOLD analysis project Ga0114979, IMG submission 87315) | Freshwater microbial communities from Lake Simoncouche, Canada to study carbon cycling - S_140625_EF_MetaG | ecosystem: Environmental > Aquatic > Freshwater > Lake | place: Lake... | reverse complement strand
GTGCTTTGGCCGCCGGGGTTCTTGTGCATGGTGCGAGCGTGCACCTGGTGACGCCCGAACTCGATCATGGCCCCCTGATTGCCCAGGCTGTGGTGCCGGTGCTCGAGGGTGACGACGCGGCGACACTGGCCGCTAGGGTGCTGCGTCTTGAGCATATTCTGTTGCCGCGCGCGGTTCGATGGATGATCGAGGGGCGGGTGCAGGTGCTTCACGGACGGGTTCGGGTCGAGGGCATCGATGATGCGCAGCGGCTGATTATCGACAATGCGTTGCCGGCTGATATTCGACATCGCGCGGCCGGCGCTTCTGCAGGCCAGGCATGACCATGACCGATTCGTTTTCCGCTCCTGCCGACCCCAGCCCACCGCTGGCAGCGGCCGATGCGCCGCGCCTGACCAGCTTTCTGCTCGAGTCGATCGAAGGGGCACTGGCGCTGGTCCTGCGTCTCGAAGGACCGGCGGATCTGGCATTGCGAAGCTATTTCCGCAGCAATGAGAAGCTCGGGCGGCGCGATCGCGGCGTGATTGCCGAAACCGCCTTCGACATTCTTCGCAACCGGCGTCGCTACAGCCATTTCGCCGAGGGTTTGCGGGGTTCGCTGACACGGCGCCTGATGGTGCTATCGCTGGCCGCCCGATTTGGTGAGCAGGTACTCGCCGCCTTCGGTCTGCCGCCCGAGAGTCTTCTGGCGGTTCGCAGACTACTGAGTGCCGATCCGTCATCCTTGTCGCAGGCAGTCAGGCTGAGCCTTCCCGATTGGCTCCATGCCGAGTTGCTCGACCAGCTGACGCGTCAGGGTGAGCCCGATCCGGTCGACGCCCTTGAGAAGCTCGGTCACGTGCTGCTTGGCCCGGCGTCTTTCGATTTGCGGGTCAATCTGATCAAGACCGACCGCAAGGCACTGATGAGCGCGCTGTCTGCTCAGGGTATTGCGGCCGAAGCGTTGGCCGAGCCGTCCACTGCGGTGCGGCTGGTCGGCAAGCCGGCAATCGAGCGGCTCGAGATTTTCGAGAAGGGCTGGTTCGAGGTCCAGGATGCCGGCAGCCAGCGGCTGGTCGAGTTCGCCGAGCCGCGCCGCGGCCAGACGGTGGTCGATTTTTGCGCGGGCGCCGGCGGCAAGACGCTGGCGATGGCAGCGGCCATGAGATCAACCGGCCAGATTTACGCTTGCGACGTCTCGGGCGCGCGGCTGCAAAGGCTCAAACCCAGGCTGTCGCGCTCGGGGGCAAGCAATGTCCAGCCTTTTGGCATCGATACCGAAAACGATCCCAAACTCAAGCGCCTGGCGGCTCGCGCCGATCTGGTCCTGGTTGATGCGCCCTGCAGCGGAACCGGTACTTTGCGGCGCAATCCGGAGCTCAAGTGGCGGATGCAGCCGACCTCGGTCGATGAGCTCAGCGCCGTTCAGGGCTCGATCCTGCGGGCCGCAGCCAGGCTCGTCAAACCGGGAGGCGCGCTGGTCTATGCCACCTGTAGCCTGCTCGAGCGCGAGAATGAAACGGTGGCTGCGGCCTTCGGGCAGGCCCATCCTGAATTTGGGGAGCCTGTTTTTTTGCGTCTTCGCCCCGAGATCAGTCAGACGGATGGTTTTTTCGCTGCGCGCTGGGTCAGAGCGGCCAAGCGGGTCGTTTGAGTGCCAGGCCATCGGCATGTTGCCATGGTCTAGCTGTATCACCGGCTGGGTTCCATTCGGCAGACAGACAAGACGCCGTGCCTGCCGCTCTCTTATAATCAGCAGATTCCCATCAGGAGGGGACCAACTTGATCAATCATCCCGCCGCTCAGGCGGTGCTCGGTTTTCTCGACAGCGGCCTGCTCGACTTCTCGGGCTGGCAGATTCTTGCCTATACGCTGATCACCACGCACATCACCATCGCTGGCGTGACTATCTACCTGCATCGCAGCCAGGCGCACCGCGCGCTCGATCTGCATCCGGTCATCGCGCACTTCTTTCGCCTGTGGCTCTGGCTGACCACCGGCATGGTCACCAAGGAGTGGGCGGCCATCCATCGCAAGCACCACGCCAAGTGCGAGACGGTCGAAGATCCGCACAGCCCCCAGACCCGCGGCATCCGCAAGGTGCTCCTGGAGGGCGCCGAACTCTATCGTGAAGAGACAAAAAACCGCGAAACCATGGAGCGCTACGGCCATGGACTGCCCGACGACTGGATCGAGCGCCATCTCTACACCCGGTATTCAGCTCTGGGGATCTATGTCACGCTGATCATCGATGTCCTGCTTTTCGGCGTCATCGGTCTCACGGTGTTTGCTGTTCAGATGATCTGGATTCCGGTGACCGCTGCCGGCATCATCAACGGGTTGGGCCATTTCACCGGTTACCGCAATTTCAACAGTCCCGACGCGAGTCGCAATCTGGTGCCCTGGGGCATCCTGATCGGCGGCGAAGAACTGCACAACAACCATCACACCTTCGCGACTTCCGCCAGGCTTTCAAATCGCTGGTATGAGTTCGATATCGGCTGGATGTACATCTGCATCCTGCGGTCGATGGGTCTGGCGACGGTTCGCAAGGTGGCTCCGGTGCCGAAACTGGCTGAGCCGCGTGCGACGGTCGACCTGCACACCCTTCAGGCGGTCATCATGCATCGCTACGATCTGATGGCGGCATACGGACGATCGCTTGGCAAGACCTGCACCGACGAAATTGCCCGCTTGCGTGCGGTTCAGCCGGCCGATGCCAGTCTGATCAGCTCGGCGCAGCGATGGCTGCACCTTGATTCGACCGATCTGACCGATCACCATCGCAAGACGCTTGGCGAAATCTTCGCAGTGTCTGATCCGCTCAAGAAGCTGATCGAAATGCGTGCCGAACTCGTCGGCACCTGGGAGCGGACGAACCTGTCACGCGATCAGTTGCTGGTCGAACTGCAGGACTGGTGTGCTCGCGCCGAGAGTAGCGGTGTTGCGGCGCTGCAGGATGTCGTGCTGCGGATGCGCCGGTATGTCCCGGCCTGAGGCGTCTGTCTGACCGAGGCTTCTGGCTTACAGAAAGGCCTGCGCCAACAAAAACGCCCCATTCGGGGCGTTTTTGTTGGCGTTAGCTTATTTGGCGTTAATGTCGGAAGCGAAGACTTGTCCGGTGGCGATTAAATGCAGGAGCGCTTCGCTGCGCAGTCTTGCCTTACTTGATCTTGGTTTCTTTGTACGCCACATGCTTGCGGGCGACAGGATCAAACTTCTTGATTTCCATCTTTTCGGGCTTGGTCCGCTTGTTTTTGGTCGTGGTGTAAAAGTGACCGGTACCGGCGGTCGATTCAAGTTTGATCTTGTCGCGCATGATGAGAAGGTTCCTTGTTGATCCGTCAGCGTCAACGACGCCCTGTGGGCTGGCTCAGTGCTGAATCAGGCCTCGCCGCGGGACCGAAGATCGGCCAGGACCGCTTCGATACCCAGTTTGTCGATGGTGCGCAGCGCAGCGGTGGTCACGCGCATGCGGATGAAACGGTTTTCACTTTCGATCCAGAAGCGACGCGACTGCAGGTTGGGCAGATAGCGGCGCTTGGTCTTGTTGTTGGCATGAGAGACGTTGTTGCCAACCATCGGGCCCTTGCCTGTCACGCGGCACACTTTGGCCATGGCGTACTCCTGATCATTTAAGGCTGAATCTCAAGCTGATTCAAGCGGGTGGCTGGGCGCGGGTTTGCGCGTTCAGCAAAGCCAACCATTATATTGCAGCAACAGGCCGGCGTGCAACACCGTAGATCGCGTTGCGAAAACCGCCAGCGCAATGCTGCCCTGCGGCCTGCTGTGGTGCAGTCGGTGTCTTGTTGTTTGCTCTCACAACAGACCGTGTGCGGCAAAGGAGTAATGATGCCCGCCGGCAATGATCAGGTGATCGAGAACAGCGATATCCAGATACTGCAGCGCCCTTTTCAGCGCTTCTGTGAGTTGTCGGTCGGCCTGGCTGGGCTCGGCGATCCCGGAGGGGTGATTGTGGGCAAGGATGACCGATGCGGCATTGTGCTCGAGTGCTCGCCGCAGCACCTCTCGCGGATAGACCACGGTCTGGGTCAGGGTGCCGCGAAAGAGCTCCTCGGCGCAGATCAGGCGATTGCGGCTGTCGAGAAACAGAATCGCGAAGATCTCGCTCGGACTGTGCTGCAGGCTGAGGGCGAGATATCGCCCGACCTCTTCGGGGGAGTTCAGGACGTCTCGTTGATGAAGGTCTGAGGCGATGCTTCGCCGGCTGGTTTCGAGGGCGGCCTGCAGGCTGCACCAGCCGGTCTTGCCGACGCCGGGCGTCTGGAGCAGCAGCGCGCGAGGTGCGGTAAAGAGCCCGCCAAGCGTACCGAAGCTGGCCAGCAGCGCGCCGGCACGCGCGATGGCCGCCGTAGTCGGTTTGCGGGTGTGCAAGAGCATGGCGAGCAGTTCGGCGTCGGACAGGCTGACCGCGCCGCCGGCGAGCAGGCGCTCGAGCGGGCATTGTGCGGACAACTGGGCGAGGGTCGGCATGGGCAACTCCTGTGCGTACATCCTGTGCGTACAATCGGATAGTCGTAAGGAACGCCAAGAATGAATCCCCCTGAAAACGCGACCGCAAACACGCCAATGGTGCGATCCGATTCACATCTGACGCTTCATTACCGGATCAGTCTGGCGATCAGCGGCGCTGACGTCATTAGTACTTTCGGTGATCGGCCGGCAACCCTGACCTTGGGCTTAGGCCAGATGGCAGAGCCGCTTGAACGGCGATTACTCGGCATGAGTGAGGGCCAGAGCGCTGCCTTCGATCTGGCAGCAGAAGAAGGCTTCGGGCCACGCAATCCGGCTCTGCTGCAACGGGTCTCGCGCTCGATGCTCGAGGCCAATGGCGCGCCAGACACCACCTATCATCCGGGCGATCTGCTCGATTTCGCCGCCCCAGACGGCGGTCGGTTCGCCGGCGTCGTCAAAGAGGTCGATGACAGCGGCGCGCTGCTCGATTTCAATCATCCGCTTGCCGGTCAGCCGATCCGGTTCGAGGTCAGCATCCTGGGAGTCCTTTGAGATGAGTGAGTTGCAAGACGCGGTGCCGCAGGCGCTGCTTGCCCAGCCGCGCGGCTTTTGCGCCGGTGTCGACCGTGCGATCGAAATCGTCGAGCGGGCGCTTCGTCAGTTCGGCGCGCCAATCTATGTGCGGCATGAAATCGTTCACAACGACCATGTGGTCGGTGATCTGCGGCAAAAAGGCGCGATCTTCGTCGATGATCTTTCCGACATTCCCGATGGCGCCACCGTGGTCTTTTCGGCGCATGGCGTGTCGCGGGCGGTTCGCAATGAGGCCGGCGGGCGCAGCCTGCAGGTCTTCGACGCTACCTGTCCGCTGGTCACCAAGGTCCATGTCGAGGTGGCCAAACTGAGGCGCGACGGGCGCGACGTGATCATGATCGGTCACGAGGGTCATCCCGAGGTCGAGGGCACGATGGGTCAGGCTGATGACGGCATCCATCTGGTCGAGACAGTCGAGGATGTCGAGCGGCTCGCGATCGAATCGACCCGGCCGCTGGCCTATGTCACGCAGACCACTCTGTCGATCGATGATTGCCGGCTGGTCATCGAGGCGCTCAAGAAGCGCTTCCCGCTGATCGCCGAGCCGAAGAAGCAGGACATCTGCTATGCCACCCAGAATCGTCAAGATGCGGTCAAGTTCATGGCGCCCCAGTGCGACCTCGTGCTGGTGATCGGAAGCCCGAGCAGCTCCAACAGCAATCGGCTGCGAGAAGTGGCCGAGAAGATGGGCAAGGAGGCGCGCCTGATCGGCTCTGCCGACGAACTCGATCCGGCCTGGCTTGTGGGTAAACGGCGCATCGGCATCACTGCTGGCGCATCCGCGCCGGAGGTACTGGTGCAGGCCCTTGTCCAGCGCCTGCGCTCACTTGGCGTAGCCAGGGTTCAGACCCTCGATGGCATCAAGGAGGAGGTACAGTTTCCCTTGCCCAAGGGTTTGAGCGGGTTGCCCGTGGCGGGGCAGTCCAAGGCGTGATACGGTGCTCGTGTCTGAAGCGGGCATCCGAACATCGATGAAACGTCGCACCATCCTGTCTGTCGGTGCCGGTGCAGCCACTGCCTGGCTGGCTGGGTGCGCGACGCACGGCAACGGGTCGCCTGATCCGGCATCCTCCAAGTCCGGGGTCGAACCGACGGCGATCGGACCGGTGGACAATTCGCTGGCGCTGCACCTGTATAACCGACTGGGCTACGGTGCGCGCCCCGGCGACATTGAGCAGATGAAGGCGATTGGCGCGGCTCCCTGGATTGCCGCGCAGCTTGTGCCGGCCTCGATCGCGCAGCGAGCCGATCTGCTCGCCTCGCTCGATGCGATGCCGGTCCTGCATGAGCGCCATGCCCCGACGCTTGAGACGTTTGCCCGCCGGCAGGCCGATGCATTGAGTCCGGCGCTGACCGAGTCGCAGCGGGCGGCTGCCCAGGCCGAAATCACCGGTCTGGTCCAGCGGGTACAAGGGCAGGCGAGGCAGGCGCGTCTGATGCGCGCAGCGACCTCAAGCCGACAACTCGAGGAGGTGCTGGTCGAGTTCTGGTTCAACCATTTCAACGTGTTCGCCGGCAAGGAGACCGTTCGGGTGACCGCCGGCTTTTTCGAGGCCGAGGCGATTCGTCCGTTTGTGCTCGGACGTTTTCGCGATCTGCTCGGCGCGACCGCCCGGCATCCGGCGATGCTCAATTACCTCGACAACTGGCAAAGCGTCGCCAGCGGATTCGCGTTGCCGCCCGGCACTCCGCTGCCGCCAGGCTTCGTGATGCCAAGGGGCCCGAACGAGAACTACGCCCGCGAGTTGCTCGAATTGCATACGCTGGGGGTCGATGGCGGCTATACCCAGTTCGATGTGTCCGAGCTGGCCCGGGTCTTTACCGGCTGGTCCTTCGATCGCCGCAACCCCGGGCCGATCGATGCGTTTCGCTTTTATGCGGCACGTCACGACACCGGCCCCAAACGGCTTCTCGGCACGCCGGTGCCGGGCAGTGGCCAGCAGCAGGGCGAATGGGCGCTCGACCTGCTGGCAAGACATCCGGCAACCGCGCGCCACATCAGCCGCAAGCTCGCCGCCAGTTTCGTGGCCGATGAGCCGCCGCCCGCGCTCGTCGAGCGTCTGGCAGCCCGGTTTTCGCAAACCGATGGTGATCTGCGCGAGGTGATGCGAACGCTGATCTTCAGCCCGGAGTTTCTCGACCCGTCGATGCGCGGGGCAAAGTTCAAGACGCCCTACCAGTACACGGTCTCGGCGGTGCGCGCATGTGCCATGCCGCTCGGTGACACCCGGCAGCTCGCTGGCGCTGTCGCGCGCATGGGCATGCCGATCTTCCTGTGCCCGACGCCCGATGGCTGGCGCGATTCACGCGAGGCCTGGCTTAATCCGGAGGGGCTGCGCCAGCGCGCCGAATTCGGTATCCGGCTTGGCGGGCAGACGGGCGCCGCACTGACCGACACGCTGTCGGCGAGCCTGAGCGCCGGTTCGCAATCGGTGATGGCCGGCCTTCCACCGAAAGAGCGAGTTTCAATGGCGCTGGCCAGCCCGGACTTCATGAGGCGCTGACACGATGACCGGCCGTTCGTCGCAGAGCAAGCTGGTGGTTGTGATGCTGCGTGGCGCAGTCGACGGGCTCAGCGTGGTCGTGCCGTATGGCGATCCGCCGTATGCCCAAAACCGCGCCGAGATCGCAATTGCCGCGCCCGGCCGATCCGACGGTGCCTTGCCGCTCGATGCGCTTTTCGGTCTGCATCCGGCGCTCGCCTCGATGCTGCCGCTGTGGAGCGCCGATCGCCTCGCCTTCGTGCACGCGAGCGGATCGCCCGACCTCACCCGGTCGCATTTCGATGCGCAGGACTTTCTCGAGACCGCGACCCCGGGACGTCGATCCACGCCGGACGGCTGGATGAATCGGCTGCTCAAGGTTCTTGCCGACCCGACTCCAGATGCCGGCAGGCCACCGGTACAGGCGGTCAATCTCGGTGCGACGATGCCGCGCATCCTCACCGGACCCATGCCGGTCGCGTCGTTGCCGGCCGGCGGCGCTGATCAGCAGCGCGGTGGCGGCTCGCTCGCACTCTCGCAGGCGCTCGATCGCCTGTATGCCGACGATCGGATTGCTGGTGCAAGCTGGCAGGCGATGCGTGAGACCCGCCAGGCGATGCTGGCCGCCTCCTCCGGGATGGACGCCGGCATGGACCCCGGCATTGCAAGGGGCGCAATACCGTTGGCCGGTCTGTCGCAGGATGCCGCCCGCCTTGGCCGCCTGATGCGCCGCGAGTCTGGTATGCGCGCAGCTTTTTTCTCGGTCGGCGGATGGGACACTCATACCAATCAGGGCGGCGCTCGCGGTCAGCTGGCCACGCGTCTGCAGACGCTGGCCGGTGGGCTCAACTCACTGGCCCAGGAACTCGACGACTGGTTCGACGATACCGTCGTGATCGTGATGTCCGAATTCGGCCGCACGGTGCGCCAGAACGGCACGCAGGGCACCGACCATGGCCATGGCAATGTCATTTGGCTGATGGGTGGCGGCGTGCGTGGTGGCCGGGTCCATGGCGATTGGCCGGGGCTCGAGACCAGCGCACTGCACGAGGGCCGCGACCTTGCGGTGACCACCGATTTTCGCCAGGTGATTGCTGCGGTGCTCGAGCGCCACCTGCGACTCGATGACCGCCAGATGGCCTATGTGCTGCCCGACGGGCCAGGCCGATCGCCTCGTCCCGATCTGCTGGCCGGCTGAGCGTCGGCCTGCTGCCACAGCAGCCAAAGCTTGATGTACTTGTAATAGCTCGCCTGGCCGGTCATCAGCGCCACGCCCAGGCCCTGTGCGCCATCCAGAAAACCGCGCCGCAGCAGGTAGGTGCGAACGAAGGCCCAGGTGCCATGCAGCACTGCGCTGGCCGGGCTCGCCCGTTTGCCGCGCTCGAATCCCTGGCGTGCTCCGAGCGTCGAGTAGTGCTCGATCTTGGCGAGCACCTCCGAGTAGTCCTCGTAGGTGTGATGCAGCAGCGGCGTCGTCAGACGACCCACCGGACCGTCGCTCATCACCCGTTCATGGACCAGATCGTCGGTGAAACGCGCCCGCCCCCGGCGAAACAGCCGTGTGACGCGGTCGGGATACCAGCCGCCGTGCCGGATGAAGCGTCCGCAAAAACTCGACAGTCGCGGCATCTCGAAGGCATCGGCCTGGTCCGCGGCCATGGCGGCGATGATCTCGTCGCGCAGGGCAGGTGTCACGCGCTCATCGGCATCGATTGACAGGATCCAGTCGGTGTCGGCCTTGTCGATCGCAAGGTTTTTCTGCGGCCCGAAGCCCGGCCAATGGCTGGTTTCGAAGACCTCGGCACCGAGTTCACGGGCCAGTTGCGGCGTGCCGTCACGGCTGCCCGAGTCCACTACAATCATCCGATCGCACCAGTCCACCGCCGCCAGGCAGGCAGCGATGTTGTGTGCTTCGTCTTTCGTGATCAGTACAACCGAGATGCTCATGGCAAGTATTGATGTGGCCTGACAAGTTCCGGCATCTGACGGGTGCAAGCCTGCTGGTGCTGGCGTTTCCGATGCTGCTGCTGAGTGTCCCGAGAGGGGCCTCGGTCTTTCTGGTGGCAACGATCGTAGCGTTGATCGCGGTCAGGCACGGGCTGACTGAAACCGCTCGCGCCAACGCAGCGGTTTTTCGGCCGCTGTCGCTGTCGATTCTAACCGTCCTGATGATCTGTCTTGCGTCGATCCTGCACTTTGATCTGGGCTGGAACACGCTCGACAATCCGAGCCGCATGATCCTGGCGCTAGTCGCCTTTCTGCTGGTGATGCACCGGGGCGCCGACAGCCGTTTACTTTGGACCGGCGCACTCATTGGTCTGATCGCTGCGGCGGTGGTCGTCGCCTGGCAGGTCGCTGTGCTCAAGATCGAGCGTCCGAGTGCCGGACTGCCGCCGATCGTCTTTGCCAACATGGTGGCCGCGATTGCGCTGATCGGCTTCGTGCGGCCCGGCACTGACTGGCGCAGCCACGCGCTTGCCTGGGTAGGACTCTTTCTGGCGGCGGCCATCCTGATCTTCAATGGCTCGCGCGGGCCCTCGATGGCGTTGATGATCACCACCGTGCCGCTGATCCCGTTCAGGCATCGGGGCATGCGACTGACGGGCTACCTCGGTATCGTGCTCCTGCTGATGGTGCTGATTGCCTTGGCCTTCGCCCTGCCGGAGGTCGAACTCACCAAACGTTTTCAGCAAGTCGGGGGCGATATTGAACGCTTCGGCACCGGCAACGCCGATTCAGCGGTCGGCGCCC
>Ga0114979_10003640_pt1 | contig 10284 bp, 16 predicted proteins | sample S_140625_EF_Meta_FD_87315 | JGI IMG/M metagenome (GOLD analysis project Ga0114979, IMG submission 87315) | Freshwater microbial communities from Lake Simoncouche, Canada to study carbon cycling - S_140625_EF_MetaG | ecosystem: Environmental > Aquatic > Freshwater > Lake | place: Lake... | reverse complement strand
GTCAGCAATTTCCATCTGTGCGGTTTGCAGACCTCGGATAGTTCCGCACAGTTCTTTGTAATGCTCGTGGGATTTAGCTCCACCAGCACTAACAACATCGACCACCTGCTGTACCTGGTCTTGCAGTTTGCCGTTCAAGATATCAAGCAGTTTGTGATCCATCATTCATCCTTTGACGTATTTTGGTTGTTAACGTTTTCAGCAGCCCTCGCTGCTTGGCGCATTTTCATAGCGTGTGCCTGATCTGCGTGAGACAACTTCTGCGCATGCACTTGACCGCCGTGGGCCATAGCTTGTTGCTGCGTTTGTTGCTGTTGCTGAGCAGCTTGCTGTTGCTGGGCCTGGGCTTGTTGAAGCTCCATCTGTTTAGCGGCTATTTCTAAACCATGCAATTCTTGGGCTTGCATAATTTCTTGCTGCAAACGCATGGCCGCCATAGCTGGGTCTTCACCAGTTTTTGCCGCATTTTCGCGAGCTTTGAGAGATAACTCTTCAGCTTTCAGTTGTAAATCGCCCTTGACTTTGAGCAACTTGGTTTCGGCATCTTGTTTGCGAATAGCCAATTCTGCCTGTTGCATTTGTACAACGGGGTCTTGTGCCATCTGTTGAGCTTGCTGTTGTTGTACCTGACCTTTGCTCTGGGCCAACAATTGCGTAGAAGCTTGGGCCACCAAACGGGAAAGAATTAATTCTGACTCTTCTGGCAAATCTGAATCTGGCGCCGGCATTGGAACACCTAACTGTTCTTCCACTTTCTTGCGGTAAGCAAAAGCCAGGTGTTCTGCAATGTGGGCCTGAATCTCGGCCATCATCTTCTGGGCCATTGGGTTCTGGCCAATCTGCGCCATCAAAAGCGGGTCTTGCATCATGCTTACGTGAACAGCAATGTGTGCGTCGTGGTCTTGGTAGATGAAAGCTTTTGTAGGCTCGCCGTTTAGGAAAGCCATGTTCTCGCTCACGGGGTCGCGCGGCTTCATGTCGTCTTCCACTGGTACCAACTTGTCAGCATTCTTAATACCCAGCACTTCTATCATCTGTCTGTGTAGAACAGGCAAGTTGTAAATCTGGGGAGCTTGCTGCGCCAGTTGGATAACAGCCTGGTACTGCATGATCCGCTGAGCCATCGTGGAACTATTCGGATCCGACACGGGAATAACATCCACCATGTCGTAGTCTTCCCGCTTGGCCATGCGGTCTCCGCTAGATGGATCAAACTCATATTCACCTGGCGTGTTATCACGAATGATGACTCGCAGCAGTTTAAATTCCTGCTTCATAGAATAGTGAACGCGCGCCTGGACGGCAGACATGTTCTTGAGCTGGCGCTCTAGCAGTGCTAAAGTGGTACCAACCGGGGCGTTAGCCGACATATCAGACACTTGCATATCTGCAATCGAGCCTAAACGTCTACCTTCTTGGGTGATTTTGTCCAGCAATAACGACAAAACCTGGCTCGGTTCTTTGTACGGCAACATCATAATGCTGTCGCTAACCCTGCCAGCAGGCACATCTACGTCCCTAAATTCGCCGGGACTGATGGGTGTATCGTCCCCTTTTATGCGTAAACCGCGGGATTTTAGGCCTCCAGGCAGGTTAGAAAGCGTACCAGCGTCCACTAATTGGCGCAAAATGGACGTTCCAGCCCGTGCATAGCCACCAATTAGGTGAATTAAACCCAATCCATACGCGCCAAAGCCAGGAACATACGTATATTGGACAAAATGCTGGCGCTTTAGCTTGCGATTATCGTCTTCTGACCAGTTTCTACGGATAGAAAGCACCTCTGTCGTGCCACGGTCAATCGTAATCACATAAGGTAGAGCGATTCCATCTTCATCTTCGTACCCTGGCAGGTCATAATCAATATGAACTTCCAAAATCTGGTACCGGTCGTCATCAGTTAGGCTATATCCCTGGTCTTCGGCCTTCTTTTTCTCTACATCGGTATGAATCGTGACCGGTTCACCCAGTTCTACATCACGATAGAAGCCAGAAACCTGTAATTTCTTAATATCATTCTTCGTTTTGCGCATTACGTGGGTTACACGCTCGGCATTGATGACGCTAGAGGCGCCATAGGGAATAATAAAATCTTCAGCAGGGATAAAAATAGCTACTTGACGCTGATACGACGGGTCAAAATAAACTTTCTTAAACGCAGCGCCAGCTAAACCCAATGAATAAAGCATTCTTTCATGCTCGGGCCTGTATTCAGGCATCGCTTCCGTTAGCTGGAAGTTCATATCTTCCCGAACACGCTCGGCCGCGTCTTCTTTTAGCTTATCAATAGCGCCAATGATTTCTGTTTTAACAGGACCCTGGGCTGGAAACGTTTCCAAAATTGTTTCTGATTGAAACCGTACAGCAGCTTCGGTCAGAATAGTAGAAAACACACCGCAAGCACCATTCCACGGCTCGGTTCTTTCTTCGTATTTCATGCCCAGGACATCTAGTCCTTTGACATACATTTCTACCCATTCTTTTCTGGAGTTAATATCCGCGTCCACCATTTCAATGATGTCGCTGGCTATCCCTGCCAATGTACCTTTGTCAATAACTTCGGCCAGGTTTTCATCAAAGCCGCCGTCTTCAGTATCCGGCAGTAATTCAATTTCCATCCCGTCCATGCCAATACGAACACCTTCAGGATTTTCAATTTCAATTTCCATTACGGGTTCTGAATCACCCACTAATGACTCTAATCCCAATGGGGCCTGGCTTAAAGATTGTTCAATCATGTTTGACCTTAATAGTAAACCGCTTTGCGGCGAAAGCTCTGCAGCTCTTCACGTTCATCAGAATCCAAACGCAAAAACCCGCCCTGCCTGAATCTTATCAGCGCTTGGGTACTTGAGTCCACCAAATCATCATGCTCGCCATTGGGGAAAGACGCCATCTGCTCTATCACTTCACTGGCCCATCTTGTCTCAGGCGCCCATACTTTGCCCGATCTAAACAAATCCGTTACCGAATTTAATCGCACAAATTTATCATTACCCCGGCTAGGTGTGTATTCACTCACCAACATTCCCATAGACCGAAGCTCAAACACCAACGGCGCCCCAGCAGCTTTAGCTTCAATGATACAAGCGTCCGGCTCCCACTCCCTGTAGTTTGCCATCGCTTTTTCTTTCAGCTCTGGAAATTCCATTCGTTTCTGAAACGCATCTAGCAAAATCACATTTACATCATTGGGGTCGTCGTTCATGTGAAAAACCCCCCATGTCGTACAGGCCGAATAGTCCGAACGCTCATTCTTCGTAAAAGCCGTGTCCCAGCTCTGAATGATAAATTCACATCTAGGTGGATCTTCTGGCTCCCACATCTTCCACCATTCTCTTTTTACCAAAGCACCTTCTTCTCCAGTAGGAGCTTGTTGGTACTGAGCATTCCATTTAGACGGGGGTAGTTCTTCCCGTAATGCCTCTAATTCTTTGGCCGACCAGAACTCAGGCCACAACGGATTTCCACTGGGCATAATCGCGGGAAACTCCACAACTTCCCATTCCCCCAAAGAATCCCGCATCTGGGCGTCTTTTAAAACTCGGCCGGTTAAATCTCTTTCCGCCCAACGGGTCATCACCACAACAATCGCCCCACCCGGCTGTAAACGTTGCCGAGGTCCAGAGGTATACCACTCATACGTTTTATCAAAAACGCTCGGGTCCCCAGCAGCTAAAGCCGCTTCCTGTTCAGAATGCGGGTCGTCAATAATCAATAGGTCAGCACCTTTACCGGTAACAGTTCCCCCCACACCGATAGCAAAGTATTCCCCATTCTGATTAGTCGCCCACCGGCCGGCGCTTTTACTATCTTGTCTCAAAGCTACGCCAGGGAATACACGGGCATACTGTTCACTGTCCACCAAGTTACGAACCTTCCGGCCAAAGTTAACCGCCAGGTCCGACGTATTAGATGTCTGGATAATTTTTTTATTCGGGTACCTACCCAGGAACCATGAAGGTAATAGGTAGGACGCAAACTCAGATTTCGTATGCCGCGGCGGCATATTGATGATTAATCTTTTAAGTGTTCCATTGGCTATAGCTTCAAACTTCTTCGCCATCACCGCATGATGTCTACCATGTACAAACCCTGGCCACATCATCCGCACATAATTCATAAACCCGCTCTGAGCTTTCTCCCGCTCCAAAGCCAAACGATAATCCTCCACGGCGTTATAAAACACCTCCCGCTCCTCTTCAGGAAGCGTCGCCATCAAAGCATCTAACTTATCACTCATTCTAAATTCTTGAAATTAATGTACACCGGCCGAATTGATCTTCCACTTTTGCGCAATTTCTTCAACACCCCTTTGGCCACCAATCTATCCACAATCTCTAACGTATTCCCCAATCCGCTTCTTCCCCTTTGATACGCTATATCCCTCACAGACGGACTGTATCCATATCTCTTCCACCATTCATCCACAATCAAAAACACTTCCCTTTGAGCCGGCGTCATCTCAACCTCCATACATTGCTCATACGTAAAATCCTTCTTCCGCAACATCATCTTCGGGTTCCGAACTATCAGAGAACCAAAACGTTTCGGTTCTCGACGCGCTATTAGTTCTAAATTTGCGGAATTTTTTATCATAAAGTATTAATTTTTGATAGGGGGTGGGTTCGCCATATCGAGGGGGTGGGGTTCTGATTCTGGTAAATTTTGGGATTGTTTGTGTGGAATAGTATGTTCATCAGCCAGGGACTCCGCTCGCTCGTTCGGGCTGGTGGGGGATGGGTGGGGTCGCGCGTCGGCCAATTCGTCGAGCAGCGAGCTGGCCGCGGCGTCGATGGTCTGCGCGTCCTCGGCCTGGGCATTCATCAGTCGGCGCAGCTCGGCCATGACGCGGGCCTTGGCATCGTCGCTGCTGCTGATGGTCCGCACCTCTTTGCGCTCGGTGTAGAGCCCCACCTCTGAAATGGTGCCGGCTACCTTGGCCGCTTGGACCAGCACGGCCGGCGGCGTGTCTTCGTCGATGATGACGCCGACCAGGCTTTTAATTATCAAAGCCCTGAGCGCAGCTGGCGTTCTATGTTTCTCGCTCTCAATCGCCGCCTGGTAAGCCTTGATTTCCGCTTGGATATCGGGCCGCTTTTTGAGCCGGTGCGCCTGGTTCCCCTGGGTTTTGGGTGTTGCCTTGGTTTTGTAGGATGCGCGGTAGGCTGCGGAACCGGTGGAACCGCGTGCGACCTCCAGGGCGAAAGCCTTTTGTTTCCCGGTTAACTCTCGCGCTGCAGTTCTACCCAGCAGCTGCTCGACCGGTATTTGTTCCAGCCCCTCGCGTACTTGTTTGCGTGTTAGTTTAGTTTGTGTCATGGCTGCGCAATATACAGGAACAAAAGGATTACTGTCAATACGTACAGGAAACGGGGTTTTATGGCAGCCTGGTAATGATGGGGTTATGTGTTGGACCCTATCTAATCCCCTGACACAATCGCAGCCCCTGGGCCACTCGCTAGCGCTCGGAACACCCGCGCCAATCACCCGCGCCATGGTCCCACCCCGATCAGCTGGCCACCGGCCCCAGGTCAAAACCGACCGACCAGGCAACACACAAAACCCCCACGGCTTGACCAGGGCGCCACCAGCTGCAGCACCGGACCAGGCAAAAAAGCTGCTACCAGGTAACACACCAGGACCACCGACCCGGCCACCAGGGCGCGCGCCGATACCCTACCCCCTAGAGAATCGATACCCTACCCGGTACACTAAAAAACCCGCGTTTTTACTGTCGCGCATGTGACTGACAAGGGGCTTGACAACAAACTACATTACCACTCAATGCACCAGTCAGGATGCAGACAACAAACCAACACGAAGGGAAACGCACAGATGTACACAGCACAAATCGACGCCCACGGAAACGTCATTGTTTGCAGAGGGGATGACCAGCGCCGGGGCTATCGCATAGCCTACACCGGCACCTATAACGAATGCTTAAGCTGGAAAGTAACAAGGGGCCAAGCATGAGCACACATGAAACCATCATGCGCCAGGCCCGCCGGGAACTTGACGCCGTGCGCCCGGTTAACTATCAACTAACCCCCGCGGAATACAAGCGCCGCCTATACCTTATCAACGATGAAAAGAATCAGCTGCGCGCAGCCCTGGGCCTGGCAGCAATCACCACCCAACCAACAAACGGAGATTTATTCCAATGAAACCCCTTTACCTAATCGCATGCAGCGCCGCCAAGCTGGACCGCACCGCACCGGCCGCCGACCTTTACCAGGGCCAGGCATTCAAGCTGGCAATGCGCGCCGCTGATCGGGCCGGCGCCGATGTTGTCATTTTGTCTGCGCTCCATGGCGCCCTATTTCCTGATTTACTAATCGCCCCCTATAACCTGACATTGTCACAAATGACCGCCCAGCAGCGCCGCAAGTGGGCCGCAAATGTTAGACACGGATTAAGCGAATACCACGGCCGCGAAATTGTCGTGCTGGCCGGCAAGCACTACGCCGCCGCCGTTGAAGGCTGGCCCAACGTTTCCCGCCCGCTCGCCGGCCAAGGTATCGGCCAGCAGCTGCACACCCTCAAACACTTAAACGCTTGAAAGGCCCAACATGAGCAAGCTTCAATTATTGATTGATTTACTCACCCTGGAGGATTTGCGCAAATACCAGGCGCAAACCGACAAGCTGATTTGGATTGAAACCACCCTGCTAGACCCCAACGGCCTAAACCGCCGCCACGCCGAAAAGGTCGAAGCAAAATTACTCGATTTGCTCCAGGCTTACAACCCCACCAACTGAAAGGCACCCCATGACCAAGCTTGAACTACACCAACGCAACACGCACACCTACGCCGACGGCTGGGCCGACCTGGACGAATGGCAGCACCTGGGCACCGCAAAAATGCTGCGCTGGAATGCCACCGCCGAGCCCCTGGGACATGACGACGCCGGCACCTTCACAACCAAGGTTATAGGACCGCGCGAGCTGCGCGCCGTTGACCTGGGCCGGGCAATCGCGGCCACCCTAGGCGGCAGCAGCTGCACACATGAGCATGATTGCTGCGGATGCCCGACCACCAGCGCCAGCGTCAAACGCACCAGCGCCCGGGAATACTTTGTTCACCTCCGCATAACCCGCAACTATTGAAAGGCCCGCCATGAGTATCTACACCACCGCCGAAATTCAAGACCTGGAGCGCGCCCGCCTGGTTGAGCTGCGCAAGAATTTAATTCTAGAAATGAAAGGGACCCGCCGCCGCGGCCGGTATTCCAGCGCTTATGCAATCCTCACCAGTGAAGAAGGTTTCACCGGCACCAGGGCCGACATCCTGGAGCAAATCAACAAATTTTTAGGAGAATAAACCATGGGAAACAGAGCAGTTATTACATTCGCAACCTACACCAACGCGCCCGCAATTTATCTGCATTGGAACGGCGGCCGGGCCAGCGTAGAGGGATTTTTATCCGCAGCGCGCCAGCTAGGCCTACGCCATGCCCGCGGCCACCAGGCACAAACCGAGGCGCTGGACCAGCTCGCCGAAATGTTGGCCCGCTTCTATTTCCGGTGCAATGTTGGGACGACCGTCTACCGGCTGCACTTTGCCGGCAGCGACCGCGACAACGGCGACAACGGAACCTATGTGCTGGGCCAAGATTTAACCATCCTCGCCCGGCTACATCACAACCGCGGCGAAGAAATCAACCGCGAAAAAACCGCAGCAATCATCGAGCAAATAACGGCCGCCGCGCCAATTTTTAACCTGGAGAATCAATAATGGGCTGGACGTCATACACAATCAACACCACCGCAACCACCGACGAAGTGCTGCGCCGGGAATTCACCCAGGCCGGCACCGATGGCAGCCGCTGGGAAATCACCGACACCGCGACACTCGGCGCGACCTGGTACGCAATCAGCAAACGCACCGACCCCACCGGCGCCGCTCATTATTCGGGCCTGGTATGCCTGACCGAGCGCCGCAAGCAGCGCAACGGAATCACCGAATTTTTTTACAAGGACATGAGCGAAGATTGCGGCCCCCACGCCTACGCATGCCCGGCCCGCATCCTGGACCAGCTCGACCAGTTGGCCCCGAATCCTCCAGGATATGCCGCCGGCTGGCGCCAGGCATGCCGGGACCATGCAGCCAACAAACGCGCCAAGGCCAAGGCCCGCGCCAAGCAGCGCGCCGAAAGCATGGCAAAGATTGAGCGCTTTATTTCCGACCGCTTTTTATCCGTCAACCTGGGAGCCTAACAAATGAATCAATTCCACTTTATCCGCAGCAGCGGAAACCGCAAGACCGGCCCAATCCCGGTTACGTATAGCACGCGCAGCTCATGCCCGCCCAGCTGCAGCCACTACGGCGAAGACTGTTACGGCGAAGACTTTTACACCCGCATGACCTGGGACAAGGTCCCAACCCGCGGCCATGATATCCGCGCCCATGCCCAGGCAATCGCCAGCCTTCCACCGGGCCAGGCCTGGCGGATGAATGTCGCCGGGGACCTTCCAGGCCAGGGCGCGACGATTGACGCCTACCAGCTGGGGGAAATAGTCAAGGCCAATAAAGGCCGCCGCGGATTTACATACACGCACAAACACCACCCCGACGCGATTACCTGGATTCGACACGGCAACGCCTGGGGCTTCACAATAAACCTCAGCGCCGACGACGCGGGCCATGCCGATCAGCTGGCCAATTTAAACGCCGGCCCGGTCGCTTGCATTGTGCCAACCGACACGCCCGAAATCAGTTACACGCCCGAAGGCCGGCAGATTGTGATTTGCCAGGCACAGACCCGCGACGGCGCCACATGCGAGAGCTGCGGAAATTTTAGCCCCTGGTGCAGCCGGACCGACCGCGCTTTTATTGTAGGTTTCCGGGCCCATGGCAGCAAAGCAAAACAAACCGACGCCAAGGCCCGCCGCGTCATCCCAATTTTGAAAGGTTGAACATGCTTAAAAAAATGCGCGCAAAGTACCCAGGCAAATGCAGCTTATCCGGCGCCCGGATAAACCCCGGGGATTTTATTATTTACAACACCGACACCCGGACCGCCGAGCTGGAGCCCGACGACGACCGCATGAGCTTCACAACGGACCAGCCCAGGGTTAGTGATGTTTTTAATTTTAGCGGCCGGGAATTCTACCGAAACAAAAACGGCCGGTGCCTTGACGCGCCGTGCTGCGGATGTTGCACGATTTGAAAGGCCCAGCATGACCGACCAAGAAATAATCAACTACTACTACGGCCACCGACCAGGCTTAACGCTGCAGCAGCTGGCGCGCATGACCGGCCGCACCCTGGCACAACTCAAAACCATTTTGTTCAACTGAAAGGCAAACCATGACCACCGACACAATGCGCGAAGCGCTGGAAACTTTAATTTTTTACGTCGAGCAAGCCCAGCCCGACCTACCCGACACGGCCCGAATCGAAGGCCTGGCCCTGGCCCTAAACAAGGCTCGGCAAAATCTACCGATGGCGGCCGCCGGCCTTCAATCCTACCGCTACCGCAGCGCTTACGGCTGGGTGATGATAGGCGCGACCGACGACGCCGACGCCCTACGCGAGGCGCAACGCAGCACCCCCGCGCAAGTAACCGCCGACCGGCTGCAGCGCTGGACCGGCACCGAATACCAACCAACGAAAGGCCAACCATGAACTACCCCGAGGCAGACTATATCAACGCCGGCGCGCGCTACCAACTCGCCAAGACACCGGCCCAAACGATAGCCCAGGCCGGCACCCTCCGGCGCATGCTGGAATCCGAACGGATCGACGACCGCGCCGAGGCCCGGCGCCTCATCGAAACCGGCCGCGCAGAAGTGCGCCAGCGCTAGGAGTTCATCCGGTGAATAAACCCCACGCCCTCACGCTCGCGCTGGTTTTAGCTATAACCGCGCCCGACCGAAAACGCGCCCGCGATTGTGTCGCCATGGCCGAGCAACTAGCCCGCGGCATGACGCCCGAGCAGGTAGAAACATGCAAGGCCCAGGCCTTGGAACTAATCGACAACAACTAGGAGTTCATCCGATGACAACAAGAGAAGAGAAGATTTTCACGCTAACCCAAAACGAAATTGATTGGTTTTTGGGTAATGGTGAGGAGTTAAATCTAGTGCGAGAAGTGACAGAATTTTTTGCAAAAGGGGGCTTCACCATTTACACCGATGAAGAAATCAACGACAAATACGACCGGTTAACCGCCTGAAGGAGTCCATCCGATGACCGACATACAAGACCGCTGGACCAAGGCCGCCGCCGAATTATTGGTGGGCCGCCGCATTGTGTCCGTTGATTACATGACCGAAGACG
>Ga0114979_10003639_pt1 | contig 10284 bp, 8 predicted proteins | sample S_140625_EF_Meta_FD_87315 | JGI IMG/M metagenome (GOLD analysis project Ga0114979, IMG submission 87315) | Freshwater microbial communities from Lake Simoncouche, Canada to study carbon cycling - S_140625_EF_MetaG | ecosystem: Environmental > Aquatic > Freshwater > Lake | place: Lake... | reverse complement strand
TAAAAGCGAAAGAGAAATCAGCCTGGGCGCCTGTACCCCGACAATTCCCAACGGCTTCATTGGCCTATGCAGGGGTATTGGTTTGGGATACGCCACCGCCAACGCCCAAGCAAAATATTTCGGTTATTCCTTATGTTCTTTCAGGTATATCAGCGAATTATGAGACTAAAGATCCTACGATTTTTCGTAATCAAATCGGGGGAGATATTAAGGTCTCCGTAAGTTCAAGTATGAATTTGGACTTGACGTTAAATCCCGATTTTTCACAGGTGGATGTGGATCGCCAACAAACCAACTTGGATCGGTTTGAATTATTTTATCCTGAAAAAAGGCAGTTTTTTATTGAGAATTCGGATTTGTTTGATGGTTTTGGAACAGAAAATATCCGTCCATTTTTTTCAAGGAGAATTGGCCTAGCGTTGAATCCCAAAACAGGAATTTATGAACAAACCCCCATTACTTACGGGGCCCGTTTAAGTGGTAAGTTGACAAACGACTGGCGCATCGGAGTATTGAATGTGCAGTCTGAGCGAATTGAAGCCAAAGGAGTTCCTACTCAAAATTATTCAATGGTGGCCTTTCAGCGTAAATTATTTGCTCGTTCTAACATGGGTGTTTTTATGATCAATAAGCAATCGTTTATTGATACAGACTTACAAAGACAAAATGGCTTTTTGGAATACAATCGCAATATTGGAGTGGAATATAATCTAGCGTCTGCAAATAATTTCTGGACCGGTAAAATATTCTATTACGGTTCCTTAACACCTCAAAATAAAGACGAAAATTTTTCGCATGCCGCATCCTTAGCCTATCAGGATAACAACTGGATTATTAGTTGGAAACACCAGTGGGTAGGGTCAAATTATAATCCGGAAGTGGGATATGTACCCCGCGTGAATTATACATTTATCAACCCTGAGTTTGGAAAGATATTTTATCCTAAAAATAAATCATCTAAATTATTTTATTTGACATTAAGGGCCACTTCTATGAACTATTGGAATAACCAGGGTGTGAAAACAGATAATACAACGTATGTGGCGATGGAGGGAAAACTTAAAGACCAATCAAGTTTCGGCACTTTTCTTTCGTATGATTACGTCAAACTTTTATATGATTTTGATGCCACTCGTATGGGGAATACAGCTTTGAAAAAAGGTACAGAACATGCTTGGAACGCCATTAATTTTTCTTATAAATCGTCGCCTATTAAATTATTGACTTATTCGACGACCGCCAGATTTGGGGGTTATTATGGCGATGGATGGCGTACAGGGATCACCGGTGAAATAGGATATAGATTCCAACCTTTTGGAAGTATTTCGATGGCCCTAGATTATAATGACATCCAAAATGTTCAAATTCCTGGAACTGATGTAGCCGCTTCCAAAAAAGTGTCTTCTCAATTTTGGATTATTCGACCTAAAATTGATATCACCTTTACCAATAAATTATTCTTTGCCACCTTTTTCCAGTTGAACCAACAAACGAAAAATATCAATTTAAATGCGAGATTACAGTGGCGATATAAGCCAGCATCCGATTTATTTTTAGTGTATACGGATAATTATTTTCCAGAAATTTTTCAAATTCGTAACCGTGCATTGGTGTTAAAATTAAATTATTGGCTTAATTTGTAGAATCATTATTAAACAGAAATCATGAAAAAATTATTCGTTATTTTAACTTGTCTTTTAGGCTTTGGTGCCATTGCACAAACTCAAGTCCCTTCTCCACCCGCAGTTGTTGTTCAAAAAGTGGGTAATACTGAGGTGATGATTAAATACGCACAACCTGCAGTTAAGGGAAGGTTGGTTTTTGGAACAAAAGCGCAGAAAGCATTAGTTCCTTTTGGAGAAGTTTGGCGAACAGGGGCCAACGAATCGACCACCATTGAATTTTCAAACGATGTGATCGTTCAAGGCAAGGCATTAGCTAAAGGAGTTTATTCCTTATTTACCATTCCAGGTGAAACGGATTGGACCATCATTTTCAATAAGGAAGCTAAAATGTGGGGAGCTTATACCTACAAAGCTGAAAAGGATGTTTTACGTGTCATGGCAAAACCAAGTGAGCATAAAATGTCTGAAAGATTTACGATTGGGGTTTCAGCCACGGGCCAAGTAACCTTAGATTGGGACAAGACTTCTGTTTCATTTTACGTGAAATAAAGGTTTTAAAAATAAATGAAAGGCGGTTCCAAAGGAATCGCTTTTTTTATGCTTTTTTGGTTTGAAATGCAGGTTTCATTGGCTATTTTTACCCTTATAAGCATACGTCACGTTTAAATTTGGTTTCTATGAAAAAAGTATTGATTGCAGAAGATAGTTCAGTGATTCAAAATTTGGCTAAAAAGATTTTAGAATTTCAGAATTTTGAGATTCATGCGGTGAAAAATGGCCAACAAGTTTTAGACGAATTAGCCAAAGCTGATTTTGATATTATTTTATTAGATATCAATATGCCCGTGATGGATGGAATGGAATGTGCAAAGGCAGTACGCGCTTTAGGTGATGCAAGCAAATCAAAAATACCGATGATTGCCATTACTGGTAATGCTAGAAATTATTCCATGGCAGAATTTAAAGAGGCGGGCTTCAATGATTTTTTAGCAAAGCCTTTAAATTTTGATGCATTAGTTTCCCAAGTGAAAGCTTTAACGGAATAATTGTATGTCCCCGATACAAGTGACGTTTTTAGGAACGGGAACTTCTCAGGGGATTCCGATGATTGCCTGTGATTGTGAAGTCTGCAGGTCCCATGATCCACGCGATAAACGATTGAGAGTTTCCATTCACATTGAAACTCAAGGCAAAAGTTTTATCATAGACACCGGTCCTGATTTTCGCCAACAAATTCTTAGAGAAGGGATAAAACACGTCGACGCGGTGATTTATACCCATGAACACAAGGATCATACTGCTGGTATGGATGATATTCGTGGATTTAATTATGCGCAAAAATCGTCAATTCCTTTGTATGGGCAGAAAAATGTGATAGACCAATTAAAGCGCGAATTTGCCTACGCTTTTGATGAAAATAAATATCCGGGCGTTCCCGAAATTGAGGTGCATTACATTGAAAATAAACCCTTTGAAATAGAAGGTGTTTCCATTATTCCGATTAAAGTGCGCCATTATTTTATCGATATTTTAGGTTTTCGTTTTGGTGATTTTACCTACATCACAGATGCTAATTTTATTTCTGATGAGGAATTAGAAAAAGCAAAAGGTTCCAAAGTTTTAGTGATCAATGCGCTGAGAAAAACAACGCACGTTTCGCATTTTACCTTATCGGAAGCGTTGGATGTGATTGAAAAAATTAAGCCTGAAAAGGCTTATATAACCCATTTAAGTCACATGATGGGTTTACATGCCGAGGTACAAGCTGAGCTCCCCGACCATGTTTTTTTAGCTCAAGATGGTTTAAAAATGACAATTTAATTCGATGGGGCAAAGGGCTGTATTATTTGACATGGATGGAGTGGTAATAGACAATTTGCCTTATCACGTAGATGCTTGGTTGCTGTATTGTGAACGTCATGGCATCTACTTAACTCGAGAAATTTTTTATAAGGACCTGAATGGATTAAATTCTAAGGATACGTTTGAATGGCTCCTAAAGCGCGAAATCACTCGAGAAGAAATCAATCTCTTTGAAGAGGAGAAGGAAGAGATTTATAGAGGTTTTTATAGGTCTTTTTTAGCTCCGGCACCTGGTTTAATGGACTTTTTAGCCCTATTAAAAGCGAATGGGATAAAGACGGCTTTGGGAACTTCAGCCGGACCCGGAAATATTGACTTTATTTTAGATGGCTTAGGTATTAGGGCTCAGTTTGATGCGGTGATTGGCGGGGCTGAAGTGACAAAAGGAAAGCCAGATCCAGAAATTTATGTACGTGCTGCAGGATTAGTGCATGTAAATCCAGAGGATTGTTGGGTCATAGAGGACTCACTTCAAGGAATTGAAGCAGGTTTATCTGCCGGGATGAAGGTGGTAGGCATGACCACTTCCCATTCGTCGGAGGAATTATCGCATACCCATATAACGAGTCCTGATTTTGTCGACTTGTTTCAAAAAATGTTCAAAGATTCTCTGTTTTTAACAAATTAAAACCTAAATAATGCGCGTTTTTTTATTGGTTTTTTTATTGGTCTTCAGTCTTTTTAATGGCGTGCATGCGCAGAAATTAAAAATGGAGATGAAGCCAGGTGACATGGTAGAGGAATTTACGCCTGAAAAATCGGGTATTTCCCGTAAACTTCCAGAGGGTTATTATGATAAAACCTTAGCCCAAATTCTTGAAAATGCCAGCAAGAAATCCTTGGCCACTAATATACCCTCTGTCAGTACAAGTGAGGTTATTGTCACCTACGAAGTTCCACCACCAGCTAATGTAAAGGCTGTTTTTGAACAAGCAGCGGCTACTTGGGCTAATTATTTAAAGTCCGATGTCCCTATTCGGATTTATGTAAAATGGCGTCCATTGGCTTCGGGAGTATTGGGTAGTGCGGGGGCATATTCCAGTGTGAGAAATTTTGTAGGGGCTAATAAGTTAAATACTTGGTATCCCATTGCTTTGGCTGAAAAAATGGCTCATGCTAATTTAAATGGAGTGGAATCCGATATTATAGCCACTTTTAATTCGGATTTTCCGGATTGGTTTATAGGGACGAATGGGGTGCCAACGAGCAGTCAGATTGATTTATATTCGGTGGTATTGCATGAAATGGGCCACGGCCTTGGGTTTATTGGACAAATTCAAGCGGATATAACGTCTAATTCTACGAGCCTCGCTACAGCAGGTTATGGATATCCAGGGATATTTGACCAATTTATTTTTGATACTAAAAATAAGCAGCTGGTCGATACTTTAACCTATAAAAACAATTCGAATCAATTGTTTAAACAGATTATTTCGGATAGTTTGTACTTGTCGTCAACCACCACTTTGAGAAACAATGCGGGTAAGTCGGCGCGGCTCTATGCCCCAAAACCTACGCAAAGAAATCCAACAAATCCTATGGGGTATATGGAAGGATCCAGTGTTTACCACGTGGATCAAAACACCTATCCTCCTGGAAATTTAAATGCATTGATGACTCCACAAATTGCGAGGGGTGAAATCACAGCCCAATTGGGCCCCATTGTCAAGGGTATATTCAACGATTTGGGTTGGTATTCCTCAAATATCATCGATGCAGAACTTAATGATACAGAAGAGAACCAAGTGCTTTTTTCGGCGAAGGTGTATTCGGATACACTTTGGGATGAAAAATCATTAAAGCTCATGTACTCGATTGACAAAAGTATATTGTCGGCGACCCCAGTGACTAGTTTTACCAAGACGGGTACAAATACTTACTCTTACTTGCTCAGTTTGCCTAAGTCGACGGCCAATCGGAAGGTTTCTTATTATTGGACTGCGAATGAATTGTCTGGCAAAAAATTCACTTCCCCTGCCGAAGCCCCTGTCATTGCAGGTACAAAATTTGGGAGTTACAACGAATTTGTTATTGGGGTTGACACCGTTAAGCCAATCGTCGTGTATTCAAACCCACTAAAATACATTTTTACCTCTCAGACGAATATTCCTTTGCCAACCTTATTGGCCTCTGACAACTTGGGGATCGATACCATTTACATGGAATACGCGATCAACGGAGCTGCGTTAAAGGGGCAGGGTTTTAAAAAGCTGGTTGGCGATACCTATTCCTACTCCAACGCATTTAGCTTTTTAGCAGGAAGTTTGAAATCAGGTGATGTCATCAAATATAGGATCGTGGTTAAGGATAAGGCCAAAATCACCAATGTGGTCAATTTGCCCGCCAGTGGATTTTATGAATTTAAGGTTTTAGGGATTTTAGCGTCAACCAAATCGTATGTAACTAATTTTGACCAACAACCTGCTGCCGACTTCTATTTGAAAGGTTTTAGTTTCAGTCAACCTACTGGATTTAGTTCACCTAGTTTAAGTTCAGATCATCCATATGCGGATGGTCTTGAGGAATCTTATGATGGAGGTGGAGGATCAGATAAATTTACCAACAACGACGCCCTATTGTTGAAACCCATTATCATTCGATCAGATACAGCCAAAATTTATTTTGACGAAGTGGTTTTAGTTGAGCCTGGAGATAAAGGAGAAGCCTTTTTAAATGCGGACGGTACGGTGAACCGAAGTTTTTTCGATTATGTGATTGTTCAAGGATCCAATGATTTGGGTAAAACATGGTCTAATTTTACCAATGGCTGGGATGCGAACTCTTTCTCAATTTGGCAAAATGCTTGGAATTCTAAGACCGATAAGGATGGTAATTCTACAGCTTCAGGTAGTCCATCTTTATTGAAAAAACGCGAGATAGATATGTTGGCCTCTGGTAAATTTAAGGCGGGCGATCAAGTCATTATCCGATTTAGATTACATGCGGATGTGGGGGCTCACGGTTGGGGTTGGTGGATTGACAACTTAAATATTCAAGGGTCAAGTACCATCAGTAACCCTATTTTAGCTATTGAACCTGGTACGGAAATCAGGGATTTACAGGTTTCTCCTAACCCGACAAGTGGTCGTTTGTTAATCCAAATGCCATTGTTGGCAGATGGAGATAAAGAAGTCAATATTGTGTTTTCTGATATGATGGGTAAAATGATTTTATCCAAAAAATATCAATTAACTGGAGACTTGTTCAAGGAAGAATTGGATTTGTCCGCTTTAGCGCAAGGGACCTATTTATTGCAGGTACAAACTGGTGATAAATTAATTAGTAGAAAAATTGTACTCATTAAATAATGGGTTTTTATTAAATTGCATTCCGATTTATACGGATCGGTCCATTAAATAATTTTTTATGTCTTGGTTTTCAAGAAAAGATAAAGGGATTCAAACTCCCACTGAATTTAAGCGCGAAGCACCCGATGGTTTGTGGTATCAATGTCCGTCTTGTAAAAAGGCGATACATACAAGAGAACACCGTTTGTTTGCTTATACGTGTTCTAGTTGCAATTACCATGAGAAGATAGGTTCCCAGGAGTATTTTGAATTGTTGTTTGACATGACCAAATACACTGAATTGGACGCGCATATGGGATCTGGTGATCCACTTTCCTTTGTCGATACTAAAAAATATACTGACCGAGTGGCTTCCACGGAATTAACAAGTGGGTTGAAAGATGCGGTTCGTTCTGCCTATGGCGAAATGAATGGAAATCCGATTACCATTGCTGCCATGGATTTTAGTTTTATTGGAGGTTCAATGGGCTCTGTAGTAGGAGAGAAAATTTCTCGTGCGATTGATCATTCCCTTAAAACGGGTAATCCTTTTTTAATGATCTCAAGATCTGGTGGTGCACGGATGATGGAGGCCGGATTTTCTTTAATGCAAATGGCGAAAACTTCTGCCCGTTTGGCCTTATTGGCCGAGGCAAAAATTCCATACATTTCTTTATTAACCGATCCTACAACGGGAGGAGTTACCGCTTCTTATGCCATGTTAGGAGATTTTAATATTGCGGAACCTGGAGCTTTAATTGGCTTTGCAGGCCCACGCGTGATTCGTGAAACGATTGGCAAGGATTTGCCCAAAGGTTTTCAAAGCTCAGACTTTGTCTTGGACCATGGATTTTTAGATTTTATTGTGGACCGTAAGGACCTAAAAGATAAATTGAGCGCCTTACTTACGATGCTCAAATAGGCATTTAAGGCTAATAGAATATCCTGTTTTGACTATAAAAAAAGCCCTTTGCAAATTTTGCAAAGGGCTTTTTAATATAAATCCAGTAATGTTACTCAGCTATTACAGCGGCGGCTGCAGCTGCAGCTGCGGTTGCTGCTGCGGTGGTAACTTTACCTCTTGTTTTCTTTTCTTTTTCTGGTGCAGGAATTACATCTTCCACCCCAGCAAAAACACGACCACAATGCTCGCAAACAATAATTTTCTTCTTGTCCTTGATATCGGTTTGTCTTTGTGGTGGCACAGAACTAAAACATCCTCCGCAAGCGCCACGTTTTACCATAACGACAGCAAGACCATTTCTAGCGTTGTCACGAAGTTTTTCATATGATTTTAGCAAACGTGCATCCACTATTTTCATTGCTTTTTCGCGATCTTTTAAAGATTTTTGCTCATCTTCTTCGCTTTCTGCAATGATCAACTCTAACTCTTTTTGCTTAATTTCTAAATCTTTTTTGCGCTCAAATAAAGCAGATTCAACTCCGGCAACTTCATCGTTTTTGTTCAAAACTTTGAAATCAATTTCCTTGATACGTTTGTCTGCAATCTCCATTTCGATTCCTTGAAGCTCTACTTCTTTCGAAATAGCTTCAAATTCACGGTTATTGCGAACATTCATTTGCTGCTCCTTGTACTTGATAATTAACTTCTCAGATTCTTTCTTCGCATTTTTGTAGCTAGAAATTTGCTCATCCAAAGTTGCAATTTCTTGTTGGAATTTAGATAGACGCGTTTCCATCCCAATAATCTCATCTTCTAAGTCGCGCACCTCTTCAGGCAAATCACCCCTTACTTTCTTGATATTGTCTAAGGCTGAATCTATTGTCTGAAGCTTTAACAATGCTTCTAACTTTTGGGCAATCGTTGTTTCGGTTACTGTAGCCATTATTATTGTTACGTTTGAAAGTATTAAACCTCTCTTATTTTTTAAGTATATAACACTGGATTAGTGCAAATATCACTTTTCAGAACGGCAAAAGTACTAAAAATATTTGATAAATAATCAAGGATTGCATCCTTTATCATTACTTCCGATTCATAATGTCCTATATCACAGATTAAACACTTATTTTCAGTATCAAAGAACTCGTGATATTTAAAATCTGCTGATACATAGGCATCTGCTTTTTGTTTTTTTGCTTCGTCAAATAAAAAACTTCCTGCTCCGCCGCAGACGGCAACCGTCTGAATTTTCTTTTTTAAAGGAGCGGTATGTCTTATTTGGCTTAAGTCCAGGTGTTTTTTTAAATGTGACAAAAATTCCTCAGAGCTCATCGGTTTTTCTAATTGGCCTATAAAACCCGAACCCACATCCTGCCAGCGATTGCTTAAACTCGTAATAAAATAGGCTACTTCCTCATAGGGGTGGACTTCTTTCAGTACTTGAAGGATTTCATTTTCCAGGTGGGAGGGGAAAATCATGTCTACTTTCAATTCTTTTTCGGTCGACGGGGCATTTTTTTCTCCTTGAAATGGGTTTGAATTTTCGGAAGGGGTAAATCGGCCAGTCCCTTCGCTCGAAAAACTGCATGAACTATATTCACCGATATTTCCAGCACCCGCTTCATGTAATTTTTCCCTGACTATCTTTTCAAAAGCTTCCGGCACAAAATAACTTAGGTTTTTTAACGCATTTGAAAACGGCTTTAACACCTTTCCTAGTAAGCCTATTTTTTTGGCTAAATGATAACTTACGCCCAAAGGAGCATGATCTAAATTGGTATGTGACGCGTAAAGTGCAATTGAATTTTGGATAGCTTTTATAACGGTTTTTTCTACGTAATTAGCCCCAGTTAACTTTTTTAATCCTTTGAAAATGATGGGATGATGCGAAACAATCATATTACACCCTCTTTTTATGGCCTCGTCCACGACCTCTTCTGTGCAATCTAAACTGATGAGGATGCCTGTAATTTGTGTGTCTCTTTCGCCAACGAGCAATCCCGAATTGTCATACGACTCTTGCCACGCAATGGGTGCCCACTTTTCCATGGCTGCACAAACATCTTGAACTAACATACATTATTTGTTTATCTGCTGCAAAGGTAAAATTCTTTAATTGTTGGCGAAATTAATCGTATATTTAAATAATTCTTAGTGAATCCCCATATTTTATGCGTTGCAGACCTGCACTTGTTCTAGTTGAACGAAATCACATTTTATTGATGAAGTACCAATACGGTACAGAATTTGTTTACAATTTACCAGGAGGCAATCCAGATCCAGGTGAAACTTTTCCAGAAACGATTATTCGTGAGTGTCAAGAGGAATTAGCGATCGAAGTTGAGGTGGGAAATATTTTGATGGTAGGGGAAATTTTGGCCTCAGATAAAAGAGATGCTTCTGTTCATTTGTTATTTGAAGGAAAAATTATTGCAGGCATTCCGATTCTTCAAGCAGATCAAACCAGTGCCATTGAATTAGTTTGGGTGTCCATTTCTGAGATCACCAAATTAAACATGTATCCTAATGTGTCGCTAGAATTACAAGACATGCTATTTCTTCAAAAACCAGGAAAGTATATTGGCGCTATTGATCAGCGCTGGGT